>Ga0169931_10009916_pt1 | contig 13650 bp, 13 predicted proteins | sample Kivu_15m_20L_FD_129675 | JGI IMG/M metagenome (GOLD analysis project Ga0169931, IMG submission 129675) | Freshwater microbial communities from Lake Kivu, Western Province, Rwanda to study Microbial Dark Matter (Phase II) - Kivu_15m_20L... | ecosystem: Environmental > Aquatic > Freshwater > Lake...
AAAAGAGATGATAGAGGGTATAATTTTGTATGGGCGCGTTGTTAGCGTTTTTTTAATTGGACCCGGTGGGTCCAGCTAAATTTAATTGGACCCGGTGGGTCCAGATAAATTGTCTATGGATATTTGTTTTCACAAGTTTGGTAACAATGTCGTTTACGTTCGGATATGTTTCATATTTTCCTGAAACCGTTTTTCGATACAGGTGCTATTCCCGGTAACGAACACTGTAACGTTATGTTTAAGTGGTTATTGTCTTTCTTCGTTGATGTTGAAAATGATTCAGAGTATCGATTCTCCTTATCAAGACTTGATCATTTCTTAAAAGAAACCAGAGTGAAAATGAGTGAGCATTAGTACCTTGTAGCTAACAAAATACTCACAACTATCACATCCAACGAGAAATTTCTTGTTCGCTCATCGGTTCATTAACTGTTGTGAATTTGGCATTTTAATTTGAGGTGACTTGATGTGTGAATCGTATAAGTCAGTTGTCAAAATGCTTGTAAACGCAAATTCATCAGACCAAGATAATGCATATGGGAGTGTCTACTGTTTTGTTGGAGGAAGAGAAAGAGGAAAACGTCGGGGCGTACGACTTTGGAGGAGAGGATGAAAATGAACCAGACGAAGAATTTGACGACGATGATATCGAAGACAATGAAGACTTCGACTTAGGAGTGTTAGAATCCTTCAGAGATGATGGCAGTCGTCCTCCAGCATCTGAGAATCCTCCACTTAGTGCCAGTCGTCCTCCGGTTGAGAATGAACAACCAGGCCTACGTCAATCGAATGCGAATGCTATTACCCCTGCGATTACCAAAAGGCAAAAACCAAAAATTTGGCTAAAGATGAACACAAAGATTGGAAACCTTTGAATCTAGAAATTATGAGGAGGTTTACATTATTTGTTTCATCCATGGACTTCGGCAGACTTCCCCATGGAATTTGACGGACGTCACTGCAAATCTTGCACGACCGACTTGTGTCTGTGAAAAGACAATGTTCCCGCCAACAACATTGACTGGCACACCAGAAGCAATTGAATCCAGCAACTGTGCGCCCCGCTACATTTTTTATGCGCGTTTATGCGCCTTTCACGGCCCAGAGTACAACCTACCTACCGGGTTTACCTTTCTTTTTGTTTCTCCTCGATCTTCAATCTCCTCTTGCCAAATCTTTAAGTGTCGTCTCGCTCGTCTCTTAGCCTACAGACGAGTCAACGGTAGCTCATCATCCAAATATCATGAACTCCAAGCGACTAAATTCTATGTCCCTGCACTCAGGATGGGGTATTCTCTTGTTGATTATCGTGATTGGTTTCATCGTAGACTTACACCAACATGATATGCTTGTCAATAGTTGGTCTTGTCATGTTCCGTTTTCCATTCATAAAACCTATATTATGTATCATACTCATAATCGCATTTCAATTACAAGGCATTGGCCTCTTTTTGATTCGAATAAGAGTGATGTGCCAAATGATAAGAGTCAAACTTCGTCCAAGAATGAATTTGAAGGGTTCAATCCTTTTATTCAAAAAACAAATAAAAATCTGGCCGGTGCTGGTTTTACTCATTCATCGACGGTTTCACTACGAAAAATGCAAATGAATCAATTGATGGAAACATTATTACGTCTTGGTGAAAAGTTCTTATCTGAAAACAACAATGCCATCATGATGAAGAAACGTGGGATGATCGAAGACTTACATCCTGATGCTTTGTCCTCGTCCAACTTTTTCACTCAAATAAAACAACTACTGATAGAAAATGATTCCCTTTTACTAGAACCTATAGTGGGAGGTCATGATACACCATTAGAAAGCGATTCCATTTATCATAAAGATATGACTACAGCACAACGATTTGACGAATACGATCGGGTGATGAAACTTCGTCAAGTTCAAGCTCAAAATGAAGCCGTAAAGTTGGTACTATGGGCTATGTGTAACTATGTCCAATCAAGGCGGAGAGCATTTTGTGAGATGTAGATTGGAATAGGATAGGACTTGTACAGTGACTATATATGAGAAAATGATGATTAGCAGCATATTTTTCAAACGCTCGTATAAAGATAATCAAAGAGCAGCAGCGACTGTAGCCTGCACAGTATCTACAATAGTTAAAACGTTGAATTAAACAGCATGAGCTGTCATGGCATGCCAGCAACAATACTTGCAGTACTATCAGATGATTCGTCCGTTTACACATTAAAGCAACGATTCCTCTCGTCACCTCGTTTAAGAATACCGGACCTAAAATTAATACCATCACCCTTGATGCTATACTTACTGTAGTGTCATACCATGAACGTTTAGGAATTTTCATGGAGCAAAGGTCGCGGACCATCACATACATGGCAATTAAATCCTTGGAACAAAGTCTTTTCATGGTCCGCAACTTTTGATCTGCAAAGAATATGTCTATTGTTTTTATCTCGAGGGAGATGGTATTGGTCAATTTCAGATACTGCTCCTGATATTAGAGAATGCATCGCGCGTTATATGGTTCGTACATAAATTACAGAGACAGAACTTTAGATACGTATGCTGTCTTTATATTCAATGTATGAAACATATGCTTTTTCCCTCTAATAATAAAAAGCTCTTGAACTTTACCAATACTATCATCCTTGAGATGCAGGGTCGAATTCTTTATTGATAAAAAGTTGTGAACCTAAAAACGACGTGGTTTCAAGGATATGAATTTAATACATTTGAAGTTCCACAACTTATGAACCACTTTGAATTCAAGTCCTAAACTTTCACAGTTTGTTTCGGTACACTTTTTCTTTAGGTAGGTTGAAGAGTTCATCAACTCGATCATGCATGTACTGCGGTGCTGTAAGATGACTTATCGACGTATCCTGGAAACGATAATGACTGTAGCTCTATCAATAATAATAATAATCACATAGATTAATGGTTATCTCCTATGAGTTCCTTATAACCACTGCCCAGGGCTTTAAACTCGTCTACCTGCAAAAGACTGTCACCGAAAGCGATAGAACGAATAGACTGTATGACTGTATGTAGCTCTATCAATAGTCAATGCTAGTATAATGTACACTTTATGGGTCATTGCGGTCATTCCGAATTTTTCATACAATACTGTACTGTACATAGGCGAAATTGACAAAAAACAGACACCAAAAAACTCGCCTGCGAACCGAACTGCGAAGATGCGCTTTTTAAAAACGTGTCATATTTTCGATCATTTTTCTGAAATTTTAATTGCCCTCCACCATGTTACAACTCACTTCAACGGCTTGGTTCATAATCTTATTTCTTCTTTGTGCGTGTACTTCTGATGCCACTATTAAATATGTCAAACCAGGAGACGACGTCGACGCAGCTTTACAAGCTGCACAAGGCGATGTTCTTGTCTTTTCTCCTGGTGTGTACTCATTCAACTCTAATGCGATGGATGCAAGAAGTTGCCCTTCAAACGATGTAATCATTATAGGAACAGGTTCAACTCCAAGTGCCACTGTTCTTGTAGACTTTTACTTGGATGATTGCGGACCGGCAATCTCTCACCTCGTCATACAGAATGTGAACATCATCGGGACCGCACGAAGCAATAGAAAAACAGTGATGTCTGACAGCGGCACAGAGCCAGCAGTTATCTTTCGAGACTGTATTATAAACGCACCCACAGCTCGTTTTTCCGTTGGAGTTGAGAAACTTCATGGAAACTACGCTTTGTTTAACAGCCAGTTGATCGGATACGGAAAATCTCTTAATACTGTTGGTGTGGCCGTAGCTGGAAATCCCACGGGAAACTATGGGTATGGCCGATTATATTTGATCAAATCTACAATTCGAGATTTCTACACTGGCTTCCACCAAAACTACACACTTAAAAGTGGAAATGACTATGTAATTATTGCCAAGAGCGATCTAACGAAGAATAACCGAAGTTGCGTACAACCAACAATAATTGGCTCACCTTTTGTGTCCCATGGCAACTCTCAGGACGGAACATGCAGTGGAACAACGCCAGCAAACACCATGTCCACAACTACAGTGATGATTCCTGAATTCTCACACGATCATACCAATATTCTATGGGTTAAATTTACAGGAATCACCACTACTGGTCACACAACTTTCTATCTTCTTCCAAGCGAATATCCGCCTGCACCTTCAGGAGTCGTTACTTCTCTTGCACAAACTCCCCGTGTTTTATACTTCCAGCTGGATACAACTGCAGTTCTGAGGAAACAACCCATCATAATGATAAATCGGGCCTTTGCTGACTCCCATTTTAACCTAAGCACGGGCAAGAAAGTGTCTATTTATGCATATTCTGGAGGAAAATGGGTTGCTCTAACTACATCACTTGGAACAGCCGAAGCGTATCCATGTTACACTGCCACATGGCCATCCACCTCCCTTGGTCTAGCTGCCCTATTTGCCAAGTGATTATGTGTTGAATAATGATTTAATTTTTAAAATTCTTTTACTACAATACTTATTTACGTGACGATATTATAGGTGTATATAAAATGTAAACTGGAACTTGTATATATAGCGAGTCTGCAAAATCATTTTGATGTCATCCCAACTGGGCACCGTATCAATTTACATACTAAATCATCGGTCAGTGGACTTGAAGTTAAAGCAGCAAGGTCTTCGAGTGCTTGGTCTTCCTTCAAATCCGTTTTTTTTTAATTTTCGATATCCATTAACTTGGAACACTTCACCTTGGTATTCCAAATCGCGAACCGACCATCCCCGTCATCAGCATGAGTATCCAACTCTTGCTCGAGATTGTAAGTCGGTTAATTCCATAACAGGTTTGATCGGTTTTCGATGCTGTCATTCTTGAGAAATACCATGTGGACGTGTTCCAAGTTAATGGGTATCGTAAAGGAAACAGCTTTGAAGAAAGGTGGGTTGGAACTCGCTGGAATGGAGGGTGTTAATGGGTAGGCACGTCAAAGATCGCGAACAGAAGTTACAGGTCTCATCGGACAGCACAGTGTACTATTTGTTGTATGTAAGTAAGATCAGCAACACTACTACACTGTACTCTGCACAGTATGTACTCTGTACCGTGGGGTATTTTATTATCCTTTCATTCAATCTCCAACAATATCATGGCCCATAATCGACCATGATTGATCGAAGGAAAGCGTCTACACAACTATACCATGATGCTCTCAATCATCCCATATGGGATTCGATTACATGTTTCCTTCTAATTAGCTTTGAGCTCGCTCTATCATCGATTATACTATGGAAAGTACCCTACACAGAGATTGATTGGCAAGCATATATGGAAGAGGTCGGATGGGCATGGGATAAAGGGGAACGAAATTATACTCATATTCGCGGATCTACCGGTCCACTTGTATATCCTGCTGGCTTTCTTTATTTCTATGGTGCCTTACGATGGATTGTAACTTACATTTCGAAACAACATGACATACATCCATCAAGTATATTTGTGGGACAAATCCTATTTCTAGTTCTTTATATACTTCAAATGATAGTTATAGTTCACCTTTATATAGGCGCGTCTAGATCGATTTATCAGTATCGGAAGAATAACCGTGATGAGAAACCATCTTTGAAAGATCAAGATACTCCATCAAACCAACCGTATATACTTTGGTCTTGGAGATTTGCGATGATGCTCTGTTGTCTTTCCAAGAGAATTCATTCTATATTCATACTACGACTGTTTAATGATGGTGTTGCAATGCTCATACTCTATTATGCCATCTACCTATTTGCTATGAAACGGAGTTGGAAAATTGGTTGTATCGTATTTTCCTTGGCAGTTTCTGTGAAGATGAATATATTACTCTTCGCACCTGGTCTACTTTGGTTACTACTACAAATCTCGGATACCTTGACTCAAACAATAGGATACTTATCAATCTGTGCCTTTATACAATTTTTAGTTGGTGCACCTTTCCTCCTGACGTTTCCGTTAAGTTATTTGAGAAAAGCATTTGAACTTGATAGAGTTTTCACTTATCAATGGACTGTAAATTTGAAAGTAAGTTGATTTATAAACATCGTTATATATATATATGTTTTTGTTATTTGGTTTGGTTAAATGATGTCACTTTCCGATTTTGATTGATAGTTTCTTCCCGAAAGTATATTTGTATCCAAACCGTTGTCCATTCTTCTCTTATCGGGTCATGTCATCACTCTCATAATATTTGCTTTGAAATGGTATCATCATTATCGGAAACAAAATCATTATCAAGGTTCAACTCGACGAGGATTAAACCTATCACCGGAGTATATCATTTACACATTATTTGTATCCAATTATATTGGCATTGTGTTTGCGAGGACATTGCATTACCAATTTTATTCCTGGTATTTTCATTCTGTACCTTTTCTTTTATGGATGACAAATATACATCTATTATTTAGGGTAACAATTATTGGCTTTATTGAATATTCATTCAATGTATTTCCTGCCACCTTTACAAGTTCTATTTTCTTACAACTAGCACATTGGCTACTACTAGGAGCTCTCTATCTCTCGGATATGCCTCAGATGTATATAAATAATAAGAAAGAAGTTTGATACACAAAGTCATATTTCTCTAGCTTAAAATCAGTTATAATATAATACTAAAACTAGGTTAAGCTTATGTCCAATTCATACATCGATGGAAACGTGTAATTCCAGGGATCTTCCCATTTCGATCCCAATAGGTGCAACAGTCGTTTATTGTGAGGTTCATAAAATCGTTGAAGATAATTTCTTACTGTATCAGTCATCGGTTCATACGATCTTGTATTTTTAGCTGTGATATCATTAAGATCGAATGGGGGAACCTCTAAATGTTGGAATGTTTCCATCATAACCTCGTGAACACCATTAGGTTGAGCCATGTCTTCTAACTTAATAAATAGGAATAATTCTTTCTCAAAGGCACGCAACCACGGACGAAGTTGAAGCTCATACATTCCACGAACCACCAGTGAATGACTCCCCGAATGTAAGGGTATATATTTCTTTTGATACGTCTTAAATGCTGTATCCTCTTCTACCGATCCTACAAAGTTATCAAATAGCTCATGGTCATGAATGATTCCATTTTCCATATCCCAATAAGGAATAAGCCCAGCCTCTTTCATATTTCTAAAATCAAGAGCTACCACCTCGTCGAAGGAAAGGTTTGCCCATTCAGTACCTCGACTTTGAATTTGTTCTGGTGTTCCATCTAAACTAGTCACCATTTCATAGTGACTTTTGCAACGACGTACGGGGTCTCGCATCATGACTATAAATTTCAGTGTATGTGGGAAAACTTCCTTTAGTCTAGGAATACATCGAAGTGAATTCAGCAAGTAACTTGGTGTCGATTCACCAGTAAGGCATGATGGATGATACCGTAATTCTTTAGCGTGGAAGAAGGATAAGCAGTGAGTTATTCGTTTTGCTGTTGAATCCAACGATTCATCCCATCTCCAATCAAGACAATGTGTTTCTCGCCTCTTCGCGGGTATGATTAGTGGGTGTTGTGTCAAATATTCATACAGGGATGTAGTTCCAGACTTTTGGGCCCCAAGTATAAGAAAAGTTGGTGTAGGACGTAGCCCAGCATCCAAGGCTCGATCAATACTCCGACGTGTTTGTAAAATCACCTCTCCAGGTGCTAAGCGAATACGTCCATTTTTTATTGTGAAGGACTCATCGACATAATCTAAGATAAGATGTGCTCGATGATGTTTAGGATCACAATTAGAAACTGTGTGTCTAGCTTGATTATTCATTTCAAATACATGTCCGGGAATACAGGAAACTCGATCCATGGTATGATCTGACGGCCCACAACGAAATAAGACCTTGTCAGGATCGGGAACTATAATAGGTATATGAACGCGATGAGAATGCTGCACCCAGGACCCAGTATCATGATGAACAGGAATTGTAACACCAGGTGGAAGTGATGCAAAGAGTAATCGCACGACTCTATGAGCGGGAATCTGTAAAACATCAAGTATGGGCTGAATAGAATTCCTCATTTTGGGAAAATTATGCCACCAAGGTAGCTCATATATTGTTTGTAAAAAGTCATCACAAAAAATCAATGCGATCTTTTTTATTCCCCATGCATCATGGGAGTGGCGCGTGATATAAACATTATGTTGACAAGCATTGGCATCATCCCAAAGATTTGTCAATGCTTTTACTTTAGTTTGCTTGGGATCTCGAAGCATAGCCAGCTGCTTTTTCGCCTCTGCTGTACTAGTCGGTGGTGGAACAGCATCTTCATCCAAGCCCTCTTGAATCATGTTGGCAATTTTTGATACATCAACGAGACCCCGTGAAGATATACACCAATTTCTCATTTCCGTTTTATGTAACTCAGACACTTGAATTTGGTCAATGGTAGGTCGCTGCTTCCATGTCAAGGATATTTCTCCTCGATCGATCATGTTCATGCATGTAAGACCCTCCTTTACCATACTCTCAGCAAGAGAATGTTGTTTCTCAATGTCCTCCTTGGATGTTGCTACCATCGTATCCAACTTAAAATAGTCTCATGTTACGAAGACGTAGATTCTGTTGATCTGTTTCAATTTTCAATGGCGGTGTTGCTCCATTTACATACATCCAGGGTTAATAAAAATTTGCCCTTTCCTCTGTTCATGCAAGCCGCATCCAGTTTGTACGTACAGCCTACAGTACTGAGACGTACAGTACAGTACAGATGAGTGGGTTGGATTCGTTCGGCAAATGATCAAGGTGAAATGATGATGATGTACCGCGGATTTGTGTTAGACTATCACTCTTCACAGAAAACGCGATCATTAAATCACAGTGGAGGACTTTGAAATGGCCGGACAACAAGGGGATGAAATCGTAGAGGATGTTCTCGATGAGATCCTATCAGATGATGACGACGACGAAGACAATATCGATGTTGTTCAAGGCTATGCTATTGAAAACGTGCCGGGAGTACAACCAGGACAGCAACAGGAACCTGGGGATGCTGCACCAGGTCAAGGAATGGTCATGGATGTGGATATGAATATGGCTGGTATTCCAGATAAACCAACCAACGTTCCAGTGGCACAGAGACATGAGAACAATACTAGGGCGTCAAATATTGATTCTGAACCACCCATCGAAGGATACGCTCGGTAAGTTCGTGATCTTCAAAATCGGCTTGTGTTTTACACGTTCTCATAGTCTCATAGTAATAATCTATATATTTAATCCTTACTAGAACGGGAGTAATTGGACAAGGGGCATATGGTATTGTCTATAGAGGAAATCAAATTTCAACTGGCGCTGTCGTAGCTATCAAGCGAATCCCATTCGCTGAAAACTCAACTCCTGAAGGTGGGATCCCATGTAATGTTATTCGTGAGATTTCTCTTTTAAAAGAATTAGATCAAAGAAATCATCCAAATATTGTCAAACTTTTGGATGTTATACAATCTCCTGTTGCTGGTCTATTTTTAGTCTTTGAATATGTGGCCTTTGATCTCAAAACATACATGGATCGAAATCAAACAAGCACGGAAATTCAAAAAAGAAAGGGCCTACCAGCAGCTGTTGTTAAAGATTTCATGCGACAAATACTAGCGGGTGTGGGGTTTATCCATAGCTTTCGTGTTCTACATCGAGATTTGAAGCCTCATAATGTAAGTTATAATTTTACTCGTACGAATAATAAAATCATTAAGCTGATCTCATGTTTAATCCGTTCGGTTTATAAAATAAAAAGCTTCTGATCAGTGAAGATGGTCGACGTTTGAAGTTGGCTGATTTCGGGTTGGCACGGCTCAGTGCTCTACCTAATGGTCCATACACGTATGAAGTTGTCACCTTATGGTATCGTGCTCCAGAACTTTTACTTGGTGCCAACCGATACTCTGCTGCTGTTGACATTTGGTCAATAGGCTGTATATTTGCTGAAATGATGACGGGCTTACCTTTGTTTCCGGGACGTTCTGATATTGATGAAATATTTAAAATATTCCAAAAACGAGGTACGCCGACAAGCGACATGTGGCCTGCCTACACTCGGCTACCTCATTACAATCGAGAATTCCCGCAATGGCCATATCGTTCAATTATTGACTTCATACCACTTACCAATCTGGGTACCACCCATGCAGGAGATTTATTGGATCAGCTTTTGCAATATGATCCAGAGCGGCGACCTACTTGTAGAATGGCCCTCAACAGCGCATATTTCTCCACTCCGGATGAATAGACAAGGTGAACTTGTGTTCTCATCCCATTCAATCTACTTATGACGCACATTTACATTACTATCAAGACGACAAAGCTGTCTAGTTTATCAGCCAATCTTATCGATACTAGATGGATAGTTTGCTAGATGCATCTAAAAAATCTAAAAATACGGATTACATTTTACCATGTAAGATCTTTAACGTGCTGCACCATTCGCGAAATTTTCGAAAATAGGACGCGACATTAAGTTGGGCACTTGACCTTCATTCTTGTAAAATTCTACCAATGCTTTACCTTTTTCAGCCACATTATTTGCTGAAAAGCCAAAACGTTCGAATAGCACTCCAGCTGGGGCGGATAATCCAAAGCGCGTCATGCCAATTTGAGCGTGCGAAAGTCTATGCCAGCCATGCACTGCTGAGGCCTCAACACTAAGGGTTGGGATGTTGCCTGGGAGTACCGATCGCTGATACTCAAGGCTTTGCTTGAAAAATAATTCTTGACATGGAATCGACACAACCCGAGTATTGATTCCTTCCCCTGAGAGCTTCGCGGCCGCAGCGACGCAGGGTCCAACTTCAGATCCCGAAGCTACCAGTATCAGTGAAGCGTCGTCACTCTCGTGACCAACAACCACGTACGCACCCTTCAAGGCCTTCTCAACCGACGACGATTCCAAAGCTGGTAAAGCAGCTCTTGAACAGCAAATCACAGTCGGGGTATGCAGCTCAGACAGAGACGATTGATACGCCGCATTCGTTTCGTTAGCGTCTGCAGGACGAAATACGTGAATATTTGGCATAGATCTCAAGCTCTCTAACATTTCAACGGGTTGATGGGTTGGACCATCTTCTCCCAACCCGATAGAATCGTGCGTCATAATATAGAGCACCCCAAATTTACTGAGAGCTGAGAGTCGAATGCTCCCCAAAGCGTATCCCGCAAAATTTAAAAATGTAGCACAGAATGGACGGATTCCACCATACGCAAACAATCCATTACAGATAGCAGCCATGCCGTGTTCTCGAACACCAAAGCGGAGGTATCTTCCATTACGGGTGTTTTTCTGAAAATCACCAGAGCAAGCGAGGGATGTTAAATTCGATGGGGTCAAGTCGGCAGATCCGCCCATAAGCTCGGGCATCAACTTAGCAAGAGCGTTGAGATTTTCTTGACTATATTGACGTGTTGCCTTAGCTGTGTCCTTGCCAAACGTGAATGTAGGTAAGGACTTGAAAACGTCGGGAGGTAATTGATGGCTGAATCGACGTTCAAGCTCTCTAGCCTTGTCAGGATGTAGCTGTGAGTATCGAGCATACATTTCATCCCAAGCGGCACGTTTCTTTTCCAACTCCTGCACTCGAATACCGAAAGCCTCGCGAACATCATCAGGAACCTGAAATGTCTTCTTTGGATCAAAACCAAAGGACTGCTTTACATGCTCTAAATCATCTGGTTTCAAAGGGGCGCCATGCGTGGCAGCACTTCCTTCGATCATGGAGCCAAATCCAATAGTTGTCCTTACTTTAATCAAGGAGGGTTTGTCAGTTACAAGTTTTGCTGCGTTTACTGCAGCTCTCAAATCATGAATACCATTTTCGACATCCCCAACGGTTTGGACATGCCAGCCATATGCCTCATATCGCTTAGCCACATCTTCTGTGAAACTCAAATCCGTAGGTCCGTCGATCGTGATTTGATTATCATCGTACAAGACGATGAGTTTACCAAGACCTAAATGTCCAGCGATGGAACTAGCCTCTGATGATACCCCCTCTTGAAGACATCCATCACCACAAATCACGTAAATGAAGTGATCAAATAGATTAGGAGTATCTTCTGTGTTATATGTGGCCGCGTAGTATCGTTCTGCGATGGCAAACCCCACAGCATTCGAAATACCCTGCCCCAAAGGTCCCGTCGAAACCTCAACCCCTTGGCATAATCGACAGGTCCACAATGTTCAGAATGAATCGTTTCAAATCAAATGAATTATCACAGCTTTAAAACTACATACCAGCAGTCACAAAGTTTTCAGGATGACCTGGAGTTTTACTTCCAAATTGTCGAAATTGCTTCAAATCCTCAATGGTTAAACCATATCCCGTTAAATGCAACATGGTATATTGCAAGGCACACGCATGACCATTACTCAATACGAACCGATCGCGATTCCACCATTTAGGATGAGATGGTGAATAGTGCATCACCTCCGACCAAAGTAAATGAGCCATTGGTGCACAACCCATAGGAGCCCCTGGATGGCCTGAATTCGCTGCAGCGGGCATATCAGCTGACACCGCACGGATCGTATTGATACATTTGAGTTCAAAAGCCGATCCTTGATAAGGAGTATCGGTGCGAATCTTCTTCTTGGCTGGTGGGGCAGTTTCAGCGGATAAACCCATGATTGGTTTTGGATATTTTTCTATGTCAGGGATCGGTAGTTAAGAGTAGATGTGTTTTGTGATATATGGAGGAGGATCTCGTGGACTGTTGGTTGTTGTTTGCAAGATGGGGCGGAGAATGAGAACTCGTCCTGCGAGAAAAGATTCGATGGTTGGTCGCGTTCCTCGCAAATAGAAAGCATGACTAAGCTTTACAGGCCGTTTCCCCACTCCCCATCGCAATATGCTGTCAGTTGTTGTTTTCTATCTGTGGTTGTCCCCAATTATGTGATGTAGGACTCTAACAGGATTATCGATCAATTGTATACGAATTTCCTCAGCCTTTTGGAGCCTAAAATGTCTTGCAAGACGCAGATTCTGCTACTGGCTACGATGATGTGCCTCACCAAATCATGGGTTATGAAATTGACGACAGTCTCACCTTTGAATCGCGGTCGTCTCCATCATTTTCCTTTTCTTCTCTCTATTCAACATCAATTCTTACAAGCTTCTATTCCATCCAAAGATTGTCACTCATATAATCCTAGGCTCAAATTTCTGCATAAATTTCAATCATCGCAGTTATTTTCTACTACAGTTCAACCAACTGAACATCAAACATCTACTATTACGTTAGCTGAGGATACAGATTTCATTAAATCTCAACTTGATCAACGAAAATATAGGTGTATCGAATTACCGAACCAATTGCAGGTATTACTTGTTTCAGATCCTCAAACGGATATTGAAGCTGCTGCTATGCATATAAAAGCGGGACATTTTTATGATCCTCCCCACCGAGCAGGCCTTGCACATTTCCATGAACACATGGTCTTTTTGGGCACAAGTCGTTTTCCAATAGAAAATGACTTTGAAACTTTCCTCGCCAAGAATGGAGGATCCTCTAATGCATACACAGATATGGAAGATACAAATTATTATTTTTCTGTGGCACCTCTGAATCATGACTTGGAAGAAGAGGAAGAGGAATTTTTAAATTTAGTTGGAAAGGAGGAAGACGATGATGATGACGTTAACTATGGTGACGATAAATCGTACCATGATAATGCTAT
>Ga0169931_10009917_pt1 | contig 13650 bp, 15 predicted proteins | sample Kivu_15m_20L_FD_129675 | JGI IMG/M metagenome (GOLD analysis project Ga0169931, IMG submission 129675) | Freshwater microbial communities from Lake Kivu, Western Province, Rwanda to study Microbial Dark Matter (Phase II) - Kivu_15m_20L... | ecosystem: Environmental > Aquatic > Freshwater > Lake...
ATGAATAATTTTTTTATAATACGAATGTTTTTTTAATTTTTTTTTCATAAAAAAACGCGAATTTTTTGGGTTGTTTAACGTATATATTTCTCACCATAGCTTTTCTCTCTCTTTTTTTATTTGATCTTCAATAAAGTACAGAAACTACAACTTTTCTAGCGGTAGTTACAATTTTCTAACTAATGGGATTGTTAAACATTTAATTTTTTTCAATTTTTTTTTAATTGAAAAAATAAAAAAACATGTGTTTCAGAGAAGAAACATCACAAAAAGCTCTTTTCAGAGTTTCTCATAATATTTCTTCTCTAAAATTTGGGATTTGGGTTTTTTGCTGAACTTTCATTTTTTCTCAATTCTTCTCCATTTTTCTTCACTTTCGCATTTGTTCAGCGCAAAAAAAAAAAAATAAAAATAAAAATAAAAATTTAGCAGGAAAAATTCCAGTTCCCATTTGCATGAAAACTGACTAGTGTAACCTGCAAACAACGAAACAAAATCTAACGGCATTGTGTGCAATTTCTTTTTGTTGCCGTGTGCAAATTTTTCCGCTACTGAGTTCAAGAATTAAATTCTTTCTCTAACTCGCTCCAACTCGGGTTTTTAGAAGTTCTTCCGCTCCCGAAAGTTCTTTCTGATTCGACTGTCCTCCTTCACAAACTCTTCAAAAGACATCCCATTCCCATCACGTTTTAGCATCTCGCTAATAAAACGTTTGGTTTCGACATATTCTGTTGTCATTTGATAAAGAGGAGGAGGAGGAGGAGGAGGAGGAGGTGGATATAGATAACGATTCAAACGATCATTCTCTTCCTTCAAAATCTCAATCTGTCTTATTAGACGAACATTCTCCAAAATCATATCTCTGACCAGCTGATCTGGATCTGTAAAAGATCGGACACATGTAGTAGTTTGGACAGGAGTTGGGACACTTGTAGAATAATAAAATACTACTCGTACAGCTCCTTCTTCTTCTTCTTCTTCTTCTTCTGCTTCTGCTTCTGCTTCTGCTTGACGTTGGACACGTGACATTGTAGGTTTTCTTTGTTCTTCAATAAAGTACAGAAACTGTGACTTTTCTAGCGGTAGTTACAATTTTCTAACTAATGGGATTGTTAAACATTTGATTTTTTTCAATTTTTTTTATAAAAAAAGCATGAATTTTTGAACATTTTATTTGCGAACATAAATGGGATGCTCTAATTGTTTTTTTTGAATTTTTGTTTTCTTTTTTAGGTATTGATGAATTTACAAATGGAGAACATCCATTACAACCTGGTGTTTTACCAAATATAAAATTTAATATATTTTTATTTATAAAAAATATAAAATACGCGTTTAAAAAAAATATAATATATAGTAATTTATATGATTAAATTGCAATAATTACAGTAATTTTCACAGTAGTTTTTTTTAATATATTATATTGTAATTTACATGTTTGAAAATTATGATAACTATAATAATTATCACAGTAGTTTTTTATATGTTATAAAAATTAATTAAAAAAAGTTTCTGAAAATTCAGCGGATATTTCTTCAATATCACCAATAGCAATATTTTTATGAGATAATTTGTGTAGTTTAATATTTTGTATAATTTCCCTACATATTTCATTGTTTTCATTTTCTGTATTTTTTTTATATTTTTGTTTTTCTTTATGAAGTCTCATACATTCTTCACAAAGTTCTTCTTCATATAAAATCGGATGTTTATCAGAAAAAACATGGTATTTTTCTTCTTTTATTAATTTTACAGCTTTTTTTGGTAAAACTAATGTGGCATATAAATTTTTATTTAAACTTGGATATAAAATATTCCCATCAAATTTTGATATGTCTTTATTTTTTTTAATATTTAATATTAATCCAAAAGGATGTGGAGCTTCATCATATTGATACATATAATTATACCGAATACACTTACCATTTTTATACATATTTAAACACCATAATAATCCTTCCATATAATTTTTATATAAATTAGAATTGTCATTAAAAGTTTCAAAATTAAATTTTTTTAGTAAGTGTAATTTTGTTCTATTTATTATTCCATTTAGTATTTCTACAAAGAAATCAACATTTAATTCCATATTATTATCAATTAATCCACCTTTATATTTTCCAACCCAAATTTTATAAGTATCCCATAATTTATCTAAATCACAAAAACTTATTTTTGGTAAATAATCATTGCCTAAAATAATACTTAAAAGTGTAAAATCCAAATTAAAATTATCACTAAAACCATATTTTTCACAATGACATTTCATTAATTCACCAAATGAAATAACACAAATATCTTTGATTTCACTACATATGAAAATATTATAATAATTACTATATTCATATGAACCAAACATAGCAATAATATCAGCATCACTTGATATTAAAATATGTGTGTCACTCTTATTATTTTCAATATTTTCCATCATTTTATATTTCAATTTCATTTCGGCTTCTCCTTCTTTGTCAATCATATAGTCGATTTTTATATTATAAACCAATTCAAATTTTTTAGCAAAGATTTTTATTTTTTCTTCAATGGTTTCCATAAATTCTGTTCCAGGAGTGTAAATTAAAGGACTAATACTTAATTCACTTGTATCTCTTGCCATAAGTATTCTTCTTTCTCTTTGCAATAATAATTTTGCTATTGGAGCTTGTCCATCAGCTGCAAAAACAATAGATTTAGTAGGATTAAATTCTAATATTAATCTTTCTATTAGGGAAAAAAATTTATATATAATTTGAGATTGGTTTATAACACCATAATGAACATAATGTAACAAATAATTAATATCAATATAAACATGATCATAGAAATTGAACCATTTATTTTTAAAACAGGTGGGATAATTTTTTTTAAACCATTTATGATAATCTTTGATTCCCATTATTTTGTAATAATAATAATTATTACAAAATATATTATATTTATGATATTTTTTTCAATTATTTTTTATCAAATAAAAAAATTTTCAATATTATCTGTTAAAACATTCATTAATAAATTAACAACATTATTATCTCCACAATAATTTTCAAATTCGGAAATTAAATGTTTTTCGTTTTTTACATTAGTTAATACAACTTGAAATTTTCCTTCATATATATTTCCAATCATTTCAAATTTATCTGTTAAAAAAATATAATCAAGTGTAGCTATAATTCTATTATTATTAGTTATCAAGCATCCCACAATCGGATAATTTTTATTTTCAATATCTTTTTTTGTTAAAGAATATTGTATTACAGCACATTTATATTTAATATCTTCATGTTCCAAATTATATTCAAATAAACATATATCTGATAATTTTTGTTTAATTTTAACAATTCTTGCACAATTATAAAAAGCCTGAATTTGATACGTTAATAATTCATCGCCATCTCTTTCTATTAAATTGCCGATAGAAATCATAATAAGTATTATATTATAAATTTTTATAAATAATTTTCGCAACTTTATCGTTTATTTTATTTGGCAATATTTTTGATTTTTTGGGACAAGAATTACAATTCATTTCAATATCATTTTTTTCTTTTGTAAAATAAGTTTCTGGATTTTTACAATTTGGACAAATAACAAATTTATCTATAAAATCAAAAACAGTATTTTGGATAATTTCTTTTGTATGTGTTCCATATAATATTATTTGTTTTTCTTTCGACAAAATAAATTTACAGCCAAGAGAATAAACAATAAAAGACACAATAGTTTCTGGATCTCTTTTTATCTCTTCTGATATATCGGAAATATTTAAAAATACGGTTCTTTGTCCATTACCATTACCTTCATATTTTAATAAAACTTGCGACATTTTGTATCTATAATTAACATCAAGTAGAAATTCTTTATTAACACTGATTTTTTGCGACATTTTTATTTTTATTAGTTATTTATAATAAAGATAAATATTTGGAATAAAAATCAATTTTTTATTTTAATTTGCTTGAACTACTTCTAAATTCTTCAAAAATTGAGATTGAGAATGTATCATAAAAATATCATGGGAAACAAAAAGCAATAAATAGCCTTTTTCTTGTAAATAATCTACAATTTCTTGATAAGTTTTTTGTCCATAATTATTTTCAAATTCAACAATATCAATGAAAACTTTATCAAAATTAATAGATTTAATAACTTCAAATTCAGCTCCTTCAACATCAATAGATAAATAATGGACATGCTTAACATTATATTCATCACAAATATCTTCAAGTTTCTTTGTAGGAACAGTAATAACATTAAAATGTCCTCCGTCTCTTGTAATTTCTTTATTTAAACGATCAAAATGTCTTGGATCATAACAATCTTTTAATCCTGAAAGCATTTCTTGTCCATTTGTTCCATTAGTAATCACGCTGTCATAAAAATCAGCAAATCCTGTTTTATTACAAACGGCACAATTAATATTAATATCGGTCTTTCTATTTACAGCTAATTTTTCAAAAACAGAAGCAATTGGTTCAACATTAATTCCGGTCCAGTTATTTCGCCTTGAAAAATAAAGTGTATTATTAATAGTAACACCATCATGAGCACCTACATCAATAAAAAAACCGTTCTTAAAACCCTTAAAAATATTTTTTTCTAAAAATTCATCTTGCTTATTTTGTGAATGAAACATTATACTATACTATACTATATATTGAAATAAAAAAAATTGAAAAAATAACGAAATAAAAATTATTAAATATATAAAAATATAAAAGAAAAATAATGGATTTCAATTATATTATTATCTGCGATACACAACTATATTATAATAATGATTTTAATTATGTAAAAAGAACTAATTTTCTTATGGAAATAATAAAAATATTGAAGCAAAATAGTTGTGAAAAATCAACTTTAACAATAATCCCACTTGATAGATTAAATAAATTTGAAACAGAATTAAATAATTATGAAATTAACGGAACATATGATTATTTACTAATGACATTAAAATACTCTGAAAAATATTATGATTTTCACAATATTTACAGTCATCACAATAATAATGATATTGATATGATGAATAAAAAATTAATTATAAATTTTGAAAGAAATTTTATAGAAATAGAAAAAATGGCATATAATTCACGTCCGGAATCAAAAACTATCGTTTTTATATATTCTGAAAACGATAGAATTGTGACATTTATTGAAAATATATTAAAAATGAAAAGTTATAATAGTTTTAATTGTTTTAGCAATTTTTCGACGTGTTATATAATAAAATTTGCAAGAAAAGTTCAAATTATTGATGATGAAAAAGATATTGGATATTATATAGAAGAACATGAAACAAATTCTGATAATAAAATGATAAGATTTAAAATTATGATAAATAATTATTTAGCAAGAAAATCAATAAATATGAACTGAAATAGATATATTTTTTTTATTATTTTATATAATATGAGTGAAAGTTTATTATTAAATAAATTAGAAACATTAAATAACTATATGAAAAACAAATATAATGCAGATGATAGTATAAATTACAATAATACATTATTTATTTTAGATTGGGATGATACATTATTTCCAACACACTGGGTAACAAAAAATGGTATTAACATTATGAATAATAATGAAAGAGATCAATATTTTGAATTTTTTAAAGATTTGGATAGAAATTTAAGTGTTTTTTTAAAAAATATAATGAAATTAGGAAAAGTTGTTATTGTAACAAATGCATTAAAAGAATGGGTAAAAATATCATCTATTGTGATACCAAAAACGTATAATATATTAAAAAATATAGAAATAATTAGTGCAAGAAGTTTATTTGGCGGTAAAACAAATGATATAATGGATTGGAAAAAAAATACATTTAAAATGGTAATAGAAAACCATTATTCTAATTTGCAAGTAATGAATGTAATATCTATCGGTGATGCTGAGTATGAATATCAAGCATTAGTTTCTCTAACAAAGCTAAATATGGATAAAATAAAATATTTAAAGTCATTTAGATTAATAAAAGAACCACAATATAATCATATTATTGAACAAATAGGATTACTAAATAATTATATTCGTAATTTTTGGAATGTAAAAAGCCAAATATGTAAAAGTTTTAAGTTTAATAATTAAAATTTTATAGAAAATTATAGAAATTTTCGGATAAAGAGGAATAATCTTTCGGTGTTAAACCAAATAAATTGGGACTATTAATAATATCCATATTTAAACACATTTTATTATAACAAATATAGTGAAAAACAGTATTTCCAAATTTATCTTTTGATTCTAAATTAGCTTTTGAATATTTTAAAATAAAAAATATTTCTTCGGCGTTATTTATACAAGCAGTAATAATTGGAGTTTCAGAATTATTATTAGGCATATCTATTAATTCTGGAAATTTTTTAATTATTTTTTTTAAAATAGAATTATTATTGTTTTTACAAATTATATGAATACAAGTATTTCCAAATTTATCTGTTGTTGTAAAATCAAATTTATCAGAAGTCAAAAAATGTTCTAAAATAGTAGGATTATTTGAAGAATGATAAATAATTGGGGTTTCAAATCTTTCATTATGAATATTTGTAATTTCTGGAAATTCAGATATAATTTTGTCTATAATTTTAATATAATCATTTTTAGGTTTAATAACATGTAAAACGGTATTTTTACTATCAAATAATGTTTCTATTATATTTCTGTCTCTTTCAAAAATATAAACAAAAGAACTATAAATACCGTTTTCTAATATATTTTTTAAATGCTTAATTGCATAAGTCATATCAAATTTTAAAAAATCAAAACATTCAACCCTTCCTGACATTAAAATTAAATAATAAACTAATTCAATATCTAAAAATTTATCTTTCATTGCTAATCCTACGATACATTCTTCAGAATTACATTCAATTATATAGTCAAGTTCTTTTTTTCCTATTTTTTTATCAACATATAATATATATTGAATTAATTCATCATAATTATCATCTTTTATATATTTATGAATAATAATATTATCTATTTGATTTATTGAACTGATTATATTTTCGCCATTTAAACTAATGCTTGGATATTTGTTTTTAATTATTTCATAAATAACAGGATTTATGCTATTAAAATTTAAATAATTAGCAAAATATAGCGGAGATCTTTTGTAATTATAAGTTAATAAAAAAATAACCATTTTTTCGATTGTTTGTAGTACAAATAAATTATTCATATGTTCTATTGATTTTAAAATTAAAATTTCAATTAAAGTGTGTTTGTTTTTATTATAGCTGTGTAGTTTTGTAATATTTTTATTTGATAAATTAACCAAACTATCATAATCAAATTTATTTATTATTTGTATTGGCGTTAAACTATTATTTTTTTTAACAAAATATATATCCATTGGATCATATGGGATTTGTAAAATTGGATCAGTAAAGTTATTTTCAATTCTAAATTTATGTTTTTGGTATTCAATTAAGAACATAGAACTTACAAAAAAAGAACCATTATAATATCCAACTCTTTTAATATAATCATGTTGCAATAAAATATGTGATGCTGATTTGTATGTTTTTTTTACTAAAAATAATTTAACATCGGCACATTCATAATAATATTCATTTTCCATTTCTGTATAATTTTCGAAATTTCCAATAATATTTTCCCATTTTTCACTCGAATGTTTTAATAAATATAGCTCTTTTCTACTTGTATATAGAGCATTATTATCAATATTATTATTATTATTATTATTATTATTATTATTATTATTAACAAACAAATTTCTAATATATGGACCAATAATAACAACATTATTTTCTTGTTTTAAAAATATAATTCCCAAACTTGTTAAATCATGTGTAAAATCTTTATCTTTCCATAAAAATATTGTATTATTATTAATCAAATTTGAATTAGAATTTTATTGGAATACTTTCTGTAAAGTATCTTCATAGTTCTGAATATACGAAATATAATTATGGTAATTATTGTTTTTTATTAAATTTGGCAAGTCATTTATTTCACTTTCCATATAAAAATAGATATATAACTTATTTTTATAATCAATCGCGGAATTTTTCTATCTAAAATAAATAGTATTTTTTTCTTTTACAAATTTTTTTACAACATCATTATCACTCTTATTTTCATTATTCATATATTCAACAGATGCTAAATATCTTGCTACTTCAATAGAATTTGTTTTTAAATATTCCCTGTATCTTGTTGAATTAATTAAAGATATTTCTAATTTTGCATCATCAATAATATCATCTACATCACCGCCTTCTTTTAAATATTTAATAAAAATGGGTACATCTTCGTCATATTTGACATCATTTTCTTTAAGTTTTTTTAAAAGTTTTTTCAAGCGTTTTTCTTTTTTTTTATCATCTTCAGAAAATAAATTTAATAATTCTTCAAGAGTTGGATTATTAAGTTTTATATATGATTTATAAGATTTATATTTACTACCAGAAACAAATATTTTCCTTTCTGTAATAATATCGTCAATTATATTTTTTCTTTCATTTTCTTTTAAATATTTTTTTATGTTTTTAATATTTTCGTAATTATTTTCATCCATTATTTATGTTTTATATTTATGTTTTACAAATATTTTATTGTTATGGATGCAACTTTATCGGGCAAAAATAATAAAAAATTATATCTGTAAATATAAACTTGTGGTTGAAACTATATCTCTAATAATATTTTTATGACATAATTCTAATATTGGAATAATTTCTATATTTTTTCTAATCATTTTATAAATACTTATAATATATTGAATAATATTTCCAATTTTTATCATTGCTTTGCAGAACATTTCTTCTGGAACTTCATATTCAGAAAAATATGCGGTCATATCATATACAGATTTTCCTGATCCCCAATCATAAGCCATATCAATATAATCTGTACAAATAACCTGTTCTGATATATTAGCTTCACTACTGCTATCAGTACCGATAAATTTTTTTTCAGTTAAATAAATATCATTAGAAATAACAACAATTTTATCTATTATATTATGTAATCTTTCTGTTCCTTCAAATTCATGTGTCCCACACATTTTATCTTTTTGTATGGGTTCAACAAATATTGATAATAAAGCAACAAGTTCAGAATGGTCTAAATCAAGTAATAAATTGTTTTTAATAATTTCTGTCAAAAAAATGGAATTACAATCGCTTATTTGGGAACATATAATACCATCTATTAAAATATCATTTTTTTCAATATAAGTAGTATTTGTTTTATTAATATAATTCATTTTTTCTAATACTCGTTTATATTTTTGATATGCATCCGGAACATAATTTTCCATAAGTTGAATTTTATTTGTGATAATTTCAAGTTTTTGGTAAAATGATTTAGAATTGCTTTCTTTTATACGCAATTCTAAATCATTTTTTTCTAATTTTAGTTTATTAATTTCTTGAATAATTTCAAAGTTAGAAAGCGATCTTTTGAAAATTTCTATTGGATTTAAATCAGTTGTTTGTGATAATTTTAAAATAGTTTGGTAATCAAAGTTAAAATTAGATTTTATTGGCATTGAGAAATCAGAACATAAATCGCGAATATCATCTTCACTTTGTATTTCTCTTAGTGGAAGCATAATAACATTTCCAATATTATCCAATCCTCTTCTGCCAGCTCTACCAGCCATTTGTTTATATTCAGAAGAATTAATTACTCGGCGGGAAAATTTTGTAGGTTTGATAATGCTTGTAAATACACATGTTTTTGCTGGGACATTAACTCCTATACACAAAGTTTCGGTGGCAAAAAGAATTTTAATTAATTTTTTTTTCATTAATATTTCAATAAGTTCTCTAATATTTTGTAAAATAGCAGAATGATGATAAGCTATTCCACGTAGGAGCATTTGTTTAATAATTCTGACACTATCTATATTTTCAAATTTGTAAATACCATTTTCTGTTTTTTGTTTTTCAATATAATGGTGAAATAAGACTTCTATTTGTTGTTTTTCTTCTTGTGTTGAGAAATTGAAATCTGAAATCATATTTGCATATCTTTCACAATCTTTTTTGGAAAAAGAAAAAATAATGGCTTGTAGCATATCATTATCTTTTAAATAATTAGTAATACTAACTATGTCATGTTTTTCATCATGGAATTTATGTTTCTTTTCTCTTTCTTTTTTGATATCTATGTATTTTTTTTTGGCTTCATTGAATTGTGTAGCCAAAAAAATGTTATTTACACAATAATCATAAATTTTTTTTCCAATATAAATTCCATGTTTTAGCGGAATTATTCTTTTTTCTTCAAAAATAATATCGACATTTGTATTTCTACAAAAAGAAATCCAATTCGCGAAATGTTCTTTATTACCAATAGTTCCTGAAAGCATAATTAATTGTATTTTTTGTGGTAACATAATAATAGTTTCTTCCCATACTTTTCCACGTTCTTTATCATTCATATAGTGTATTTCATCCATAATAACACATCCAATATTAGTAATATTAATAATATTTTTTTCGATATTAATATCAAAATTATACAAATTATTACGTAATATTTCAGCAGTAGCTAATATAATATCAGCATCAGGATTAATTTTATTATCTCCAGTTAATATTCCGACGGAAATTCCATATTCTTTAAATTTGTCGGTGAATTCATTATATTTTTCATTAGAAAGTGATTTTATTGGAGTTGTATAAATAACTTTTTTTTTCATAAATTTTACATGATAAATAATGGCATAAATAGCGCTTGTAGTTTTTCCGGAACTTGTTGGAACGTTGATTAATAAATCATTATTTTCATGTATAGAATTAAAACTATTTATTTGCCATTTATCACATTCGTATGGAAAAACAATAGCTGGATTTTCTGGCATTTTTGATATTTCAGTCAAATATTTAACAGTCATTTTTATGCTGATTTTATTTATTTAATAATAATATAGTGAAATATATATTAGTATTAAAAATCAATTTTTATTTTATTTTAATTAAAATTTTCAGAATATGTTTTTTCCAATAATTTCATAACTCTCCACAAATCTTTTTTACAAATATTAGTTGATGCATGGCACATAAGTTCCATTTCAGCAACAGTTGGTAATCCTTTAAATTCACCTTCTTCTTCAATACATGGAATTCCATTTAGTCTCATTTTTTCTATTATAATTTGGCATTTTTTGTTTCTTTCGATCCATTCTTCTGAATTTCTATCAAGTTTTGAATATTTGTCTATATTTTTTCTAAAATTTCTAACATTTCTTAATTGAGCATATGGAATAAAAGCAATCAAATATTTATGATCTAAACAAGGGGCTTCTATATCATAATAAGATTTGAATGCATTTTTTCTTTCTTCGGATGATAATTTATTTTTTGCTATGTAAGATTCATATTTTTTCTTCATTTTTTCAAAAGACATATCATAAGTAATACCAATTCTTTCACTAACTTTTTTATGAATATTATATATCCAAAGTGTTAAAGTTTCTCTGTTTTGTAAATTTGCATCGGAAAGTTTTGTTTCAGGATCATCAAATAAGTGTTTTTTAAAATTAATTCTACAATCTCCACATGGTATAACATTCGATAAAGAAATAAAAAATTCTTTATAATTTTTTTTATCTTCTTCTGACGGTTCAATGGGATAATTAAAAGTTATACAATGTAGTGATTTCCATAAACTTGGACCCCAAATAAGAGTATATAATCCTTCTTCTTCCATTTATATAATATAATGAATAAAAATAAATAAATAAAAAAAAATTTATGGTAGATAAATTTTATGATAATTCACATGGAACATTTGCTTTGACTTTCCATGTTGTATTACAAATAGGACATGAACAGAAATTATTTACTTTGATGCTGTCGATACATGACATATGAAAAACATGACCACAAGTTCCAACAGAATTCCAATTATTTGTTTTAAAATTTGTCTTGTCTTTTTCTATAATAGAAGTTTCACATAATTTTTTTCTGCAAATTTGACATTCATCTTCTTTGAAATCATATGTGAAAAATAGTTTTGCTGACATAATTTTGAGGGCAATACAGGCTTCCATTTTTTATTTTTGTAATTTTTATTCTTATTTACAAAAATATTATTTATGACAATTTTTATTCAATTTTTTTATTTTTTTATTTTTTTTTTATCCAAAAACATTTTCTTCACAAAAGAAAAATTTTAAAAATCCATCAGTATCTTTGTATTTTTTATACAATTCTTCCATTGATGAATTTGAAGGAGGCAAAGACTTATCAATAAATATGAATAAGGCTTGTTCCGGTTTCAGTAATAGTCGTTTTCTTACTTCAAACAAGAAAGAACCAAAAGTTTGTTCAATAGGGACAAGAAATTTATATTTAAATGTTTCTGGCAAAACTAATTTACTTGATTTTGATTGTTGAATGACAATTGGGATTTTACCTGGATATTTTTTCATTTGCTTTTCAACTTCTTCCTTTCTTTTTTCGAAAGGAACATTCCTGTCAAAATTGAACACTTCTTTCGTTCCATATGCCATATTTATAAACTATATATTTAAAAAAAAATTGAAAAAAAAATTCAATTCCCCCATAAATTATTTTTATGAAATAAAAAGAAAAATAATGTCGTATCAAATTTATATGAACAATTTTTTTGCAATTATTTGTTTAATTTTCCTGCATATATATTTTTATGAAAACTGCATAAAAACAATGGATGTAACATATAATTTTCCACCACCATTGCAAACACTAATAGCTCTTATTTATAATTTAATTTTTTTCATTCTTATTATTTTTGTTTTTTTAATTTAGAAAAAATTGAAAAATATACTATATAAACAAAAATAAATATTACCATAAATAAATAAGAAAAAATGCAAGAACTTTATACAACTGAATATTTATTAGAAAGGCTTTATTCTGAGTTGCCTTCTAATTCAACAAAAAAAAAATTCAAAATTGAAAAACCAGATGTTACAAATTTAAATAGAAAAACTTATATCAAAAATTACGGCGATATTATAAGCAAAATGAATTGTGACGAGGAACATTTTAAGAACTATATAAAAAAAGAACTAAATACAGATATTTCTGTTAATGAAAATGGAATGTTAGTTTTTGATAGCATAAGAAATATTGAACTTATAAAACAATCTATTGCTTCATATGTAAAAAAATTTATTTTATGTGGAGAACCATGTTGCGGTTCTGGTGATACAGAAATAATTAAAGAAAACAGAATTATATTTTTATATTGTAAATCCTGCAATTCTAAAAAATCAATAAGTGATATTTATTAATATTTTTTTACTATATAGTTAATATATAATAAAAATGTCAGTAAATAATCTCATAATTGCCAATGAAAAACTTATAGATTTGATTCTCAGAAAAGACATTTTTGAAAATATTCTGAGTGGGAAGGCTCTTTTAACATCAGAAATTATAAATATTAAAAAATTTATAGATGATGATAAAACAGTTCAAGCAGATATTGACAAAACTATGTTAGAAATAAAAAAAATATTACCGCCCACATCACATATAAAATTGCCAGCAAAAACCCCTGATGGAAAGCAACCAGCAAAAACCCCTGATGGAAAGCAACCAGCAAAAACCCCTGATGGAAAGCAACCAGCAAAAACCCCTGATGGAAAGCAACCAGCAAAAACCCCTGATGGAAAGCAACCAGCAA
>Ga0169931_10009918_pt1 | contig 13649 bp, 9 predicted proteins | sample Kivu_15m_20L_FD_129675 | JGI IMG/M metagenome (GOLD analysis project Ga0169931, IMG submission 129675) | Freshwater microbial communities from Lake Kivu, Western Province, Rwanda to study Microbial Dark Matter (Phase II) - Kivu_15m_20L... | ecosystem: Environmental > Aquatic > Freshwater > Lake ...
AAGGAATAGTTGTAGTGTATTGAATTAGTAATATATATCAATCTTCCAATGACCGGCCATATCCATACGTAATGGACATAAAGAGTGTCAAATAGTTTTATTTCATCTGCCAATTCTGAATCAATGTTGTTGAAGAAAAGGATAACTCCAAATGTGTGGAATATATTATGCAATAAAACAGCTATATTTATTTTAAAATAATTTACCTGATATGAATGTGATAATCCATAAAGGAGAAACATTTGCGTAGGGAAATTCATCTTTCTTCTTGTATAGATAAATTATTAAGAAGCAACATAATGAAAGATTAGCCAGTTCTAAAAGTATAAATATGCCAAAATGTAATTCCATTTATATTTTTGATAACAATAAATAAAATATGAACGAGTTATGAAATAAGGTAAAATATGAATAAATGTTTTGGTATGTGAATTTTCGTAAATTACCGAAAGAAGATGCCCTATTTAATTTGGTTTTAATTACTGTAGATTAATTTTAATAAGTAATTTAAATTTTTAGGTAGGCTTATAATAAAAACTTTAATTAGGATAAATTTTATTTTTATCAATTTTACAATATTTTACAAATATGCATTTTTTAATTTCAATTTTTCTGTGGTTTATCTAATATTTTATTAAAATTTAAATTAAAACTCCATTTTTGAATATATTATAATTTACAGATAGAAATCCCTAAATTTCAATTCTACAACAGAAATAAATTTTCTTTAAAATTTATAAACTCGTATTATATAATAAAAAATATGTCTATCTTTCAATAAGTAAATTTTTTCTTACTATTATTAAGTGATTAATTAAATATGTTCATTTATTCATTATGAAAATGATAAATGCAATTATCCTTTATAAATCCTCAAACTTTAATACAAATTTCACACATATTATCACAAAGTCAAATAAATGTTTCTTTTTTTACCGATTAATCAATTGCAATTTTTCAAATATTAATTCTCTTAATAGTAAAATTATTTTTTTTAAAGAAAGAGGAGTTGAACCAAACAAAATCAAATTCTATAATAAAAACAATTATATCAAAAACTCAATTATGCCTATCTTAGAGAAGAATGAAGACATGATGAATAAAAATGCGAAGAATCTTCGTCTTGAGAAAATGGATCTAGACAGATATTTCCTTCTTCAATCAGAAATTAAAAAAAAATTCGACATTTTTCGAAACACTAAATTAGCTCAAAAAAAGAAAAATATTATCATAACTATAATTGAAGACATTTGTAACATCAATGGAAATTTGACGATTCAAGAATATGTCAAAACATTAAAAGAAATTTTTTTATTTTTGAATTCTCAATCAGATTTCCTAATAAGCGCAAAAATAAATCTTGATGATGTTTATACTTCAATTTATAACAATATCGAAAAATATACGAATTTACTCAAAACAAATGAAATTTCCTTTTTTTTCTTATTTAGTCAGTTAATTCAAATTGATAAAAAGACCAGAACTAATGACAATTTCGAAAATTTTGTTAAGTTGTTTGATAAAATATCCGATATTAACTATAAAGATTTGGATAAAGTAGATTTAAAATATTTAATTAGCTTTGTGAATGATATGAACAGGTCTTTTTACACTAATCGAAAGCTTAATGAGGGAATAATTGATTATTTTATCAATTTAAATAAAAATCATTTATATCCTTCATTATATTCCTTAATTACCCCTTTGATTTATTCTCGAATTCTTGAAAAAATCGAAAAACCAAAAAGTTTGAAATTCATAGAAATTTTTATAAATAAACAAGTAGATCTAATAAAAACTCAAGAAATTTCTTTGCTGGATTCTTGCAATAATTTCAAATCATGTTGTTTACTACATTCTTTATTACTTAACGAATTAACAATTAAAATGAGTGATAATATACTTAAAAAACTTAACGGTGTTTTAAATTTTTATGTAAGTCATTTATATTCCCATTTAGATGAAATTCATAATAATTTGCTTTATTGTAAAATAATTTTTCGATCTTTTATTTATTTGAGATCATTAAATTTCAAGAAAGAAAAATTGAGCGAGATGATTAAATTGCTAGTGTCCAATCAAAAATTCCAATCATTTTTGAATAAAAGTAAAACCTCCGATTTTCACAGGGACTTCATGAAGTGCTTGACCGAATTGAAAATACAATTTTTGAAAGAAGATAATCAGAATTATATAAGTAAAGATATTGTACTTGAAAATAGTAAAATCTGTTATGAGCTTGAAGGAATCCATCACATGTTTTATGATAGAGAGTTCAATTACCAAACTCTATTTAAGAAAAATATTTTAAAAAATTATGGATGGAGTGTGATAAATGTTAGATACAATGAATGGCAAATTATGAAAAAGGAAGAAAAATTGGAATATATAAATATGATAAATTCTCTTTATAATTAAAATTATAAAAATATATAGTTGATTTTTCTATACAAATTTACTTAATATTCACTCATCTCTTTGTATTATGTTAATTTTTCATTTACAATTAATAAATTAAAATGAAATCCTTATTTATAGCTTAAAATATTTTTTTAAATTAAAATAATTCTATTTATTATTAATCTTATTGAGATTTTTATAATTTTTTATTTAATTTTAAATAACATAAAATAAAATATATTTCCTAATTAGAATAATTTTAAATTTACATAAATCAAGATTTTTGAAATACATATTTCGATTATATATTTTTATTTGAAAATAATCATATTACTCTCGCTCAGTAAAATTCCTGAAATAAAATTATTGGAAAAGTCCAAAAATTCCATAGAATTTCCGCTTAATTTATGAAGATCTACTAAATATTCATCTTTATTATTTGAATCTACGTTCTAAATTTGTAAGTTTAATAACCTTACACTAAATATTTGTATTAACACGTTTAAATTGCTGTATCTATTTGCATTTTCTTTGTTCTCAATTTTTTTTCTTCTACATTTTATTTTATAAGAGGACGAGATAATTTTCCATTCGTAACCATTTCTTTCAAGACACTTAAGAATTTCCATCGTAATGTAGTAGCAATCCTTTTTACATATAATTCCGATCCTCCACATTTCATCATTTTGATTAGGTTTCTCTTCGTTTAAAGATATTTTTCTGTGGAATTTCTCCTTCAATTTCTTAAGAACATTTTCTGTTTTTTTTGGTATCGGTAGGCATTTGAAAAAATTCTGATCGTCTTAAATAATAATTAATAAGCCTGAAGTATTTTACTTTTTAATTTTTGTTTTTTCTCATTTGTGATTTTTTTATTCTTACTGGATTCTAGGAATTCATATATAATGCAAAATTCTTTTCTTTCTCTCATTGCGATAGCTTGTTTAATCTTTGCATCGTCAAAGCCTTCAAAGTTTATATCTAGGGTTTTCATGTAATCAATAATCGATTCATCTACTTCATTTGATCTACCATAAATATACCTGTTATTGTCAATTATCTGGAACAAGCTTATTTGAGAATTGAACCATTTATGCTGCTTGATTTCAGATATAGTTATCCTATTCATTGGATCTCCCTGAAGCATTCTAAAAATGAGATCTTTAACAGGTTCAGAAAGGAAGGGAGGCATTGTATATTTACATTCTCTTATTTTCTGATAAAGTTTCGGAATGTGTTCTTCATCGAAAGGTAAGGAGCCAGTAACTAATGCGTATAGAATTACTCCACAACTCCAAATATCAATAGAGCTGCCGTTATAAAATCTGAAAATTTATTTAAATTTTACTTTCCATTAATCAACTCGGGTGCAGCATAATTCGGTGATCCACATGAGGAATACAAAAATATTCCATCTCTCATAACGTTACTTAATCCAAAATCTGCTATCTTCACATTATTCTCTTCATCGAGAAGGATGTTCTCTGGTTTAAGGTCACGATGGGCAACCTGATGAGTGTGGAGGTATTCTAATCCTAGTATTATTTGTTGAAAAATTTTTCTTGCATCATTTTCGCTTAGCTACAATATAAAAGAAAAATTACTCTTTCCCTGCATATCAAATCATACAATTCACCTCCTTGGGCATATTCCATTATCAATATTATCTCAGAATTTGTTTCTATCACTTCATATAGTCTAATAATATTTGGATGTCTGAAATATTTTGAAAATCTGATTTCTCTCTTGACTTTATCTTCTAAATCCTTTGTTTTCAAATTCGATTTTTGTAGTATTTTAGCAGCGATCTTCTGCTTTATGATTTCATGTTCTCCAACTTTTGTAATTATTTTAAAATAAAATAATACGTTTGACTTTAGCAAAAGAACCTTCACCTAGAGTCCTATAAAGCTTATATCGGCCAATTTTATTTTTCATTATTAAATATTTAATAAATTCAGTTTATAAAACTTAAATAATGTTAATCACTTCCAAATTGATTTTTAGTAATTAATCTGTAAAAAAATAAAATATTCCTGTTATGTTAAAATAAATATTGCAAAACAAAATTGTATCCAATATCCAATAATTTAAGTTATTTCCTAATATCTGTATATACTGTTATATATCAAATATATTATTCAATTCTTTTTCCACATTTTTTTTCTTTTTTTCAGTATTTGTCTTCTCAGTCTTTTTAGTGCTAAAATCAGTGACTTCTATCGCTCGTTTCCTATACTCATCATACGAGTTTAATAATTTTTGAGTTTCATTAGTGAAATATTCCTCTTGTGTATTATCTCTAACAAATTTTACAATTATTTTGGTGTTATCTTGCTGATCAACTAAAATATCTAGATCCATAAATGTAAATTTTCTAGTTGCCATTCTATTAGCAATGTAAATAAAGAAATTATTTTCTTCCTTTTGAAAGGTTAACTGAGCCTTCATATAAACTTTGAGATAGATGTAATTAACTTCGAATACTTGCTTGGACAATTTAAATTCTTCAATTTTAGCCTCATGTTCTTTTATTTTCTGTCTGTTTGCTTCTAATTCAATTTCGTTACCTTTAATTCTGACTTGCAATCCCTGATTTTCTGATCTGAGTTCGATTGTTTGATTGTCTAATTCTCTTAACTTCTTGTCTATAGCTAAAGACTCTTTTTCATATTTTGAATTAAAATATCTTGCCTTTTCTAATTCATCTGTTATTCTGTTTAGTGTTTGACAAGTACTCTGATAGTCTTTTAACAAAGTGTTGTAGGAACTATTTTTTAAATTTAGCTCAGTTTTTAATGTATCTATGCTCAATTTAAATAATTTTTCGTTTTCTACTTTTTCGTTTTTGAGATTTTGGAATTGATCGGATAATCTTTCATGTTTTTCTTCTAAATTTATTAATTTACTCTTTAAATGAGAGTTTTCTGTTGAAATTTTGAAAAATTGGATTTCTTGCGATTTCACATCATATTTTGCATTTAGTATGTTATTCAGATTCTGCACGTTTTTCCTCTCTTCTTCTAAGCAACTTTTTAGTGTATTTATTTCTTCTTGCTTTTCATTTATTGTTTCTGCCTTTTCGTCTAATTCGTTTCTGTATGTTTTGATTAACTCATTGAGAAGCATTTTTTCTTTATCGAATTGCTTTTTTATTTCATTGAATTCGAGTAAATTTCCTGATGTCACGTTTTTATAAACCTCATCTGTTTTCTTTTCCAAAGATTTTATATTTTCTATGTAATTTTTACATTCTTCTTCCTTTTTAGCAAGTTGCTCCTTAGTCGCTGCTATATCTTCGGACAATTTGTTTTTTATTGCATGGAGTTTCCTTATTGTATCAGCGTAATTTTTTAACTTTTCATTTAACTGATTCAAATCCTCTGCATTTGACATTTTGAATTGTTTTATTAAAATATTTTTAACTTACTTGTAAAAATTATTTTATTGTAAAATTGTGTGTAAAATATTTTAATAAATTTTTTTAATGAAGCACAAAAATAGGTTTGTTTCTACAAGAACAAATTTATTTTATGAACAAAGATTTACTGGGCAAGATTTTAAAATGAGATTGCTAATATGTTTGTTTTTTGTATTTAGTAATAACTTAATGCTCAGTTACAGTTACTGCCTAAAAATCCCAAAAAAGGAAAATCAAATTTATCCAAACGAAATAGAACAAGGAGAAGCTGAAAGCATACTGAAGATAAATATAGACGATTTTAAAAACAACAGTTTAGTCGATTTCAATAATCCTATTAATATATCTATGACTAATTCAGCAAGGGAAATATCATCATTTAGCGAGAAAAATAAAAATAATAATACGATTGCTTGCAACTTCAACAACACAAGTATGAGTAGTAACATAAGCAATATAACTGCTGATGACAAAGTAGATGCTGATATAGGTGTATTGGATAATAAACTTGAAAATTTGTCAAAAATGTTGGAAAATTTAGAAAATATAAAAACAGCAAATAAAGAAGAAGCTAAAGATAACAACATAACAATAGATGCACTTATTCCAAATTTGAATACAGACATGTACTCAAATCCCCAAATAAACCAGACAATTATCCAACCTCAAGAGGAAAACAAACAAGAATCAACTTCTATCAAAATTGACAATAAAGTTCTTGAATTGGAGTTTAAAGACGTTTTGAATATAATAAACCCCATAAAAAATGAAAGCTCTCTTATAATGAATATAACGGATATCAATAAAAATCCAAAGATTCTGAACGACTATCCAAACGTAAATTATTTTTCCTTTAGACTATTTAGGAACAAAAATCTCACAATAATGAACACAAAGACCAACAATATCACTCTATTCTTATGCAATCTCTTGCAATATTTGAAGAAATAGAAATGAATTCTGATCAGAGATATAAACGTTCACAATTCCAAATGTATATATTATTTAATTGAAGTTGTTTATTAGTTTCGTTTATGATTTATTTCTATCTGTTCCTCACTTGGAAACTATCTCAAAAACATCAAAAATTTCCATCGAATATTTTGAATGACTTTTTCTTTTCTAACCTGTTATTAATTATTTTAATTTATATCACACATAAAACAAATAAGAATTTACTTTTTCAAAGAATAGGAATCGCAGTGATGATTTTACTTTCTTATAATAATATTTTTCTCAATTCTCTTTACTTTTGTTCAGTGATTTTTCTGACAAAATGCAAAACAAATAGCGAAATTCAAAAAGTTATCTTCATAATTCAGAAAGTGAAAGCATATTTTTATTTTCTTTTATGCCTTGGTTTCTTTAGAATTCTCTACTACAGCAATATGCAGATAAAAAATTGTTTTATTGGATATTGCGTTGTAGATAGAAGTCAAAGGTATTACCTACAGATCATCCCGAAAAAAGTGGAAATATATTTTCTGTGTTTTCTATTCGGTTTGGATTTAATTTTAAGAGCGATAGAAAATTTTAAAACAAATAAGCAGAATAAGAAAAATTTTAATATGAAAAAACCCCTATTAGATGCAGATGTTGAGAAAATAAATTATCAGAAAGAATTTCAAAAAAAAGAAAGTAAGGATATGGATTCAGAACCCACAAGCAAATTAAACAATATAAACAATGATTTTAGATTTTATAATTTTTTTTCTAGTTTGATAAAGAAAAACAATACGATCAATAAAATCTTCCTTTTAGAAATGTTCTATCTTATATACACTTCATTTGATTTTTTTACTCAATACTATAAGTTCTTTTACTTCAATAATTTTCGTTTTGAAGATTACTCTACTATCCATGATTTCTATCCAATAGTCATATCATTTCTGTTCATATCTTTCTTAGGGCTAAATGAAAGTGATCTGTATGAATGGTATATGGCATTTAAGGATGAGAATTTGGTCGAGGAAAATAAGGAAGCAGATGAGTTAGTCGAAAAGATAATAAAATTAAAAATACAGATATATAGAAGTAAATAAAATATAACAAATTGAATCACTCGTGTTAGTATAATAAAATATATAGAAAATAATTATAATAAATAAAAATGATTGAAAATTCAAATAAAAATCCTATTCCATATAAAAGAATAAAACGAATTGAGCTTAGAAAAAAAGCGAAAGCATATTCCAATGTCTGGGGAAAAGAGGACTCAGAGTCAGATTCGGAGAATAAAACAGTAGAAGACATAATGAACAATTTTATTAAAGTAAAAAATTATCTTCAAGGCTTAGAAAAATCTCATGTAATAGAAAATGACGCCAATCAATCAGATAGCTTCAGCTTGAATTCGAATGAAGAGTCTTCAAACGACTCTGAGAATGAAAAGCAATCAGCAATGTTATTAGCTAATGATAAAACAAAATTTTTGAATAAGAAAGTGCTACGTGGAGAATCCTCGGTTGACGTAGAAAAGGAGATAAACGTAGCAGAGATCGAGGAAAATAACTTTGAGGAATCTGTTGAAATTCAAGACGAATCTATAGGACCTCAGCCTATCAAAGTAGAATTAGACAAAAAAGAAGAAAAAAGATTTTATGCAGGAACAAGCATCAATAGAGATGAAGCTCAGAAATATGCACACTACGTTCAACAAGGAAAAAGAATCCCTAGAAGAGGAGAGGTCGGTTTATCCTCTGAAGAAATAGAGAAATATGAATCTTTAGGCTACGTCATGAGTGGTCTTAGACATAAAAAGATGACCATGGCTCGACTTAAGAAGGAGCAGCAGGTTTATACAGCAGAAGAGAAGAGAGCATTGGCTATTTATAATTTAGAAGAACAAATGAGAAAGGAAAGGAATATTATTAATGAAATGAAGAAATGGAAAAGTGACAAAGACGAAGAATTTCATAATGAAAAACAGAAGTGAATAACATAAATTTTTATAAATAATAAATTTATATTTATATAACTTCTATCTTTTCAATCGAGGTTAAATATAATATAATCATCTAATTATGTAGTTTTATTAAACTTAAATTATACGCTATTTAGCTTAACTTCTATGATGATTAAGTAAGAATTAAATTTTTCTTTCAAATTTTCATCCCGACATTTTTCATAATCATCGCAAATTTCTTCAAATCAACAATCTGCTCCAATCCCTTGAATGGTAAATAATCAACAGCATAAATTGATCCAGCCTTGTAATTATCATACAGGCTCTCTATTCCACGGTCATCATGAGTTTTCTCCTTGGCAATTTCACTTCGATAGACATTTGCGACATTAACAGGGCCTATCTTAGTAACAGTAGCAGCATATGCCTTAGAATTGCTTAATAAATATTTGTTTAATCTTAATTCAACCCAAGAAGGTAATACATAGCCCAAATCGCTGCATGCCTTTTCAGCCAGTCTAATAGCAAATGGCATATTGTTTTCTATTCCATAAAGGATCATATATATGGCGTGTTTAGGGGTAAATATTTCATATTCTTGATTAAGAAGTTCCTTCATCTTATCAACCTTAGCCATGGTAGTAACAGATTTATTCTTACTAAAATCTAACTGTTTTTCTGAACTAATATTTTTCATCTTAAATATCTCTTCAATTATGCTTTCAATGTAGACTTTATCTTTTCTTCCAATTGCAACATTCGACATCTCGTTAAGGCTTTTTAATATCGAAACACTGTCATTTCTATTCAAGAATTTGCTTAAATTTCTTTTTTCAATTAAATCACTTATGTAAACAGCAGTTGAAGCTATTGGAGTATTTTTAGAGTATTTGTTGTTGTGATTGTAAATTGCCTTGATGATATTTCTTGCTCTGTTGTCTTTTATTTTATTTAAAGTAATTAATTTATAGAATGAGGCTTTATCGACAATTTTCGAAATTTTTCTATTTAATTTATGGAATTTTCTCGTGACTTCGATTTCATCTAAATTTGCAAAATTATAAGCAGATAAGAAATTTTTCAGGGTAGCTTCAGTTTTTGCCTCAATAACTACATCGCTCGATTTTGAATTCTGCTTAGTTTCTTTAAGAAGACTTTCGTATCTCGGTATTATTTCCTGGATTGAAGGTTTAGATGCTATTATCTCTCTCAAAAAGTCTGATTTTAATTTTTGAACAGCAACATATTTTTCTTGAGTAGATTTGGTCTTGTAAATATCTTCTTCGCTAATGAATTCGTTTCTTCTAAAGGCAGCAGGTTTGAGTCTGAAGAATTTTATTACTAATTTCGCGAATTTTAAATAATTTTTGTCAGTTATAGATGAGAGTGACCTTTCTAAATTATGTAAGGTAGATTGTTTTTCTTTTTCATTGAGTTCTATGTTATTAATATCACTAACATGGATAATATTTCTATTGAGCATATTTGATAAAAGTTGATATTTATAATCGTCTTGATACAATTCTACCTTGATTTTGGCATAGATATTTTCTAAAGTTTCGATGTTCATTTCTTCTTCCTCTGATTTCCTTTGTTTATGTTCTAATTTTATGGACTCTAAACTTAAATTTTGTAAATTTTCTAAATCTCTTGTGATATTTACAACTAATCTTCTTTTTAACTGATCGCTATGTTGGTTACTATCTAAAATCTCTGTATTCTTTAATAATTGGACAAAGTTTTCTTTAGTTCTAAATTTGTTGTTTGCTTCATTTTCTGTTAAATTAGCGAATAGGCCTGTCACATTCTGTCTTAAATTTTCAATCAGATTAACTTTTCTTAACGTAAATTCAAATTCAACTTCTGGATCGATTTCGACTTTTGAAGACGCATCACTTTTTTCCTCAAACATTTGATTGTAAAAATTTACTAATTCTTTGTCGCTATCCTTTGCGTTCTTCACATTAGCATCTAAATTTTTTAAGAAATCCTCAGCTGCAAAATCGATATTTCCGTCTTTAAGATAGGATAATGTTTTAAAAACAAGATAATCAACATTCAAATGCGGACTAACTGTTTTATTTCTTTCCTTGAAAACTTTTTCGATATTCTTGTGATAGAAATGTTCGTTTTCAATTTCAGAATTAAGGATGAAATCAGAAAGACAACTTTCATAAAGTTTTAAATTTGAAGATTTCTTGGAATTAGCCACTCCTAAAAAGTCATTCCAATGGCGTATACAATCTCCTGAGTATTCTGGCATAGAGTTATATTTAAACAAAAGGAGGAAAAACTCTAATAGAGGAGCGTTTAAAACAGGAGCTTTACCATCTTTGGATTGGAGACTGGCACGTAATTCATGATATTTCTGTTTTAATCGTTTGCCAGAAATTATTTTGGGTGCGAATCCGAATAATTGATAATATGCAGTCACATTTTCAGAAAGATATTTCAATAAATTTTCTTGTTTTTGTGAGATGTCCAGGATAATTTGCAAGATGTCCAACTCTTTAAGTTCATTAGAATTGTCAAAAGTCAAACTTAAAATCTTAGCCAAGGATTCTTCCTTAAGCAAGAATGGATTATTTATCATCTTTAGTTCTAATTGCTCGATTTTATTGATTATCTGTGAATAGTCTTTTATTAAATCTATCAAGCTTTTATTTTCGACAAGTTTTCTTGATTTAAATTCTATTTCTGACAATTTGTCAAAGGTTTCACTTATGCTTTCGTTGAATTTAGCGTCAGTTGATATTTTTTCACTATTCTTCAATTGATAAAATACAAATTTCAAACCGACTAACGCGTTGTTGTAATCCAAATTTACCCTAGTGTGATAATTTAAAAAATCACTAAAGCTTTCTACAAAATTGAACACTGGGTCAGTTAGTTTTGAGGTATTGACTTGATTTTTAGCGAAAGTTTCATAAACAACTTTTAGATATTCAACTTTATCGTATTTGAGGAGTTTTTCAAGAAAATTTGAAAATTTTCCAGCGTTTGTTAAGTCTAAACTGTCAAATCGCATATTATCATAGAAAAATTCAAAAGCCTTGTCTACATTTCTTTCACAAAAAAAATCCAAAATTTTTGCTTTGAAAGCAAAGTCATTTAAGATTAAAATAGGAATGTTTTTAAGCTTAGATTCCATTTCTGAAATAGATGAAGATTTGAATATTTCAAGATGCTCGTGTTGATTCGATTGTGATGCAGATGACAGCTCTTCATTCAACTTATTTGCCTCTGCAGGTGTTTTAGATTCTATTCTGATATTTTGAACTTTATTATCGAATTCTTCACTTGACTTTTTTCTGAATTCATTTAGGTTCTTTTCTAAATTTTGGATTTTATTTCTGATCAATTCATTAAAAACTTTTCCATAAATTTTATCGAAATAATTTGTTGCAGATTTTTCCAAATTTTTTACATATTTGGAGTAGTATCTATTGTGGGTGAAATACCCAGGGTAAATACTCTTTTCTTTCTTATAGACAGGTATTTCTTTTGGTTTTAGCTCAGATTCTGGTTTTTTCATTTTCATTATCTTAGCCTCTTCCTTAGATTTCAACGTTTTCATCTCAGCTTTCTCATCTTTAGGAATAGTTGATTTTATTGGAGCTTCTTCTGAAGGAGTTGCCTTTAAAGGCTTAGCTTCTGGTTTCTTTGGCTGGGCTTTTAAAATAAAAACTTCCTTTTTGCTGTTTGAGTCTGATTTATCTGTGGTAAAAAATTTTCCCAAATTTCTATAAACCTCGTTTTGACTACTTTTTAAATGCACCTTGCTCTTGAAAAAGAATTTTAACATTTTAAATAAAAAATATTTATTAAATTAATTAAATATTTCATATAGGTTTGTTTTAAATTTTAATTAAGATTTATATAGAATTATCTATTCATAAAGTACTTGATTTTATTTTTTATCAAATTTATTAAAAATTCAGCATTTTGATGATGTCTCATTACCCAATGATCGGCATCTACGCTATGAATATCACAATCATCACAAATTCTTAGTTTATTGAGGAATTTTTCATTGTGGAAATGGAAAGGTTTCTGAGTACCATACACATAAGTAATTGGTGTAGTAACTTTAAAATTATCACGAAATTTTTTATAATATAGAAAATTTTTCCAAAAATAATAGTAGGGATAATTCCAAGAAGAATTTATTCTTTCTTTATCTTCTTCGGATAAGCCATAACTGTTCGACATTCTAACGAACAATTTGGTGAAAAACTTTCCAATCGGTCCTCCTAGCAGAAAATTAGCGGCTAGATACGATTGATAAGCAACGGTTGATAATGTATCTTTAAATTTATTCTCTATGCCGATTCCTACGTCAATAGTTAGCATATAAGTGAGATAATTTTCATACTTTTGACTGAATAAATAAGCGAAAAACGCTCCCCAATCGTGAGAGATTATAATTTTTTTATATTTCCTCTCATCAGGGGTATTTTTCTCAACATAATCAACAGTTTCTTTGATAAGATCTACTATATCTTTCAAATCTAATCCCCATTTTAACTGAATCTTTTCAGAAAAATTAGGATAGGAAATATTAAGACAATAGTATTCTTTTTCTAGAGTTTTAATCATACCATCCCACATCCTCAATGTGTTTGGAAATCCGTGAAGAAAAATTAGAAGAAATTCGGAATCTTTCTTTCCTGTCAATTCATAAGGTAAAATTTTAATTTCTGATCTTTTTATGGTGTCGGGACTTTCAATAATTTTGAAGTATACTAGGTAGGATGCTCCAAATATAGCTACTGCTAATATTAAATATATGGCATTAACATATTTCATTTTAATTATTCTAAATATGAGTAAAATTTACTTTGATTTTAAATTTGATAAAATAAAATTATCTTAGTGAAAAATGAATTTGAATTTAAAGAGAAATTAAAGGATTAAATAATA
>Ga0169931_10009919_pt1 | contig 13648 bp, 12 predicted proteins | sample Kivu_15m_20L_FD_129675 | JGI IMG/M metagenome (GOLD analysis project Ga0169931, IMG submission 129675) | Freshwater microbial communities from Lake Kivu, Western Province, Rwanda to study Microbial Dark Matter (Phase II) - Kivu_15m_20L... | ecosystem: Environmental > Aquatic > Freshwater > Lake...
CCGGCGCGTGGCGACACGGTACGACAAGAAGGCGCAAAACTTCCTCGGTTTCGTCTGGCTCGCGTCCATCGCCATCATGCTCGCCTGAACCGCCAACGTTACCGAGCTTCAGTCAATATGGCCCAGAAACACGATGTCGGTGTGCAACAGCGTGGCCGCGAGCGGGAGCAACCGCTCGATGGGCACCCGCGGGCCGTTCGCGTCGAGCGGTGCGAAGCCGAGTGCGCGAATGCCTTCGGTCAGCGTGAGCAGGTCCGCGACGCGCTCGGAATTGTGGATGCGGTCCAGCGGGAAGAACTCGCTCGCGTCTTCGCACAGCGCGACCTCGTGTTCGGTCGGCGGGTCGCCCAGCGGCACCACCTTGCCGGCGTTGTAGTTCAGCAAGAACGCGCGGAACGGCAGCGGGAACGTGCAACCGAGGAGCGCTTCGGCCGTGTCGATGCTGTCGGGCGTCTGTCGCGGGCCGCAGTCGGCGAAGGTGAAGCGGTCGCAGCACACGCCGACCGGCGGGCGGCTGACGCGGGCCACCCAAAGCGGGTCGAGGTTCGCCGCGAGTGCGTGCGGGGCGTTGTCGTTTCGCGTGCGCGCCCATTCCACTTCCGCTCGCAAGAACGGGCCGCGCGGGTCGTCGCGGTCGTCCAACCAATCGGCGTAGACCAGCCGCGCGGTGTCGTCACCGGGCCGGTCGATGACGGTGCGCAGCAGCGCGTCGTCTTCGCTCACTTGCGGCCCCGCTTGGGCTTCTTCGGGCACGCGGCGCGAATCAGGTCGCGCACGCTCGGCATGTGCGTCGCGATGTCCCACGCGTTGGTTGTGACGCGCGCGCCGCGCGCGAGTAGTAGTTTCACCAACTCCGGTCGGTCCCACTGCACCGCGTACTCGATCGGGGGCCACTCGTTCTCTTCGTTCTCCGCGTTCGGGTCGCCGCCCGCGTCCAGCCACTTCGTGAGCGCTTCGGGTTCGTTGCGAACCAGCATTTGCACCCATTCCGGGTCGGTGTGTGCGAACCGGGCGAGCAGTTGTGGGAGCGAATCGAAGACGCGATCGAACGGATAGTCGCCCCACGCGTGTACCGGGTCCGAGTGGTAGAACACCGCGCCCGCGTTCGCGCCGTCCACGCCCAAGTACCACTCGCTCATGCCGCCGTAGTCGGCGAGCGGCATCAACCGGCCCAGTTCGCCGAACGGGTCGTCGTGAACCGCGCGGATCGGCGACGGTTGCTTTGCGTTGTGGTCTTCGCGCCAGCCGCGCGGCCCGATCATGTAGAAGCTCTCGACCGAGCGCCAGTCTTCCCACTCCGTGCCCTTTTCTTCGATGCGATCCGGGTACGGGTAGCCGCCGTTGCGGTTTAGCATGAACGCCCGGTACGCGAGCGGCAACTTCACGTTCAACTTCGTCTCGAACGCGTCGAGGTCTTCGGCCACCAGCGGCGGCCCGCTGTTCACGCCCATGCAATCGAACCGGACGCGGTCGCAGCACGCGCCGAGCGGTGGGCGGCTGACGCGGGCCACCCACAGCGGATCGAGGCCCGTCGTGCGCAGTTGGGCCACGGCGAGCACCGCGTCGGCCGCACCAGAGGCGCGCGCCCACGCGTGTTCGGCGCGCAGGAACGGGCCGCGGGGGTCGTCGCGCTCGTCGAGCCAGTCCGCGTACACAAGGCGCGCGGTATCGTCGCCGTGCCGGTCGATCATCCCGCGCAACAGCGCCTCTTCTTCGCTCACGAGAGAATTCCTTTCGCGCGCAGCACACCCTCGGCCCACGCCTGCTGTTCGGCCGAAAGCGGCGGGTCCGGTTGCTTGCGGTCGTAGCGGGCGAGGTCCGGGAGCGGGCCTTCGTCGTAACAGCGGTCGAACGCGGCTTGCAGGTCGAGCGGTACCGGCGACACGCCCGCGTCGAGCGGGATCGGCACCACCGGCAACCGGTCGGCGAGGCGCACCGGCGCGACGTAGAACGCGTGCGGGTGCTCGGCGCTCGAAACGCAGACGTGGTAGGCGAACTCCGGGGCCGCGGCGCGCAACCGCACTAGCGGCACCGCCGTGACGTGTGGCCCGCGGCGCAGCAGATCGATTTCGACGAGGTTCACCCCGGACGCGCGGAACTCCCCCTGCTTCTGCTGGTACGACACGCGGCCCGCGTCGCCCGGCCGCTTGTTGGACAGGCTCACCACTTCAATCGCGGTTACGAGGCGGTCGTCTTCGGTCGAGAGGATTTCGAGGTACGGCACTTCGACCGGCTCCGCGACCGGGTCGGCGGCGATGACGAGCAGGCCCGCGCCCGCGAGCGCCGCCGCGGTGCCCCCGCGCGCTTCGGGCGGCGCGCCGGTGCCGAACACGCCCACGTCCGGCTCGCGCTTCAGTTCGGGATCGACGTACACGCGGTTCGCGCCGGCCGCGACGTAGCCCCGCGGGAGCAGTTTCTTGAGCGCCGCTTGGAGGTAGGTGATGAGGTTGTTGTGGAGCGTGGGGAACACCCTCGGGCGCTCGAGCCACGGGTCCATGCCGGGGAACGGTGAGGGCATCGCGCGGCACCTTAGTTGAGAAGCCCCTTCGCGCGCAGCACGCCTTCGGCCCACGCCTGCTGGTCCGGCGCGAGCGGCGGGTCTGCGGGGGCGCGGTAGTTCACCAACTCGGCGTACCGGCCGCGATCGTAGGCGCGGTCCAGCATCGGTTGGAGGTCGATGAGCACCGGCGGCGCACCGGGTTCGAGCGGCACCGCGAACGCGGGCAGGCGGTCGGTGAGTTTGAACCCCGCGGCGTGGTACGCGGGGCGCTGCCGCGCGAGCACGGCGCTGACGTGATAGTCGAACGGACCGAACCGCGCGAGCACGCGGCGGTGCGGCGTCGCACTGACGTGCGGCCCGCGGCGCAGCAGGTCCACCTCAACGAGGTTCACACCGGACAGCCAGTATTCCTCTTGCTTGTCCGAATAGCTCTTGCGGCCGTGTTCGCCGGCGCGCTTGTTCGTCAGGCTGATGACTTCAACAGCCGTGACGAGGCGCTTGCCCTTCGCCGAGAGGATTTCGAGATAGGGCTCTTCGAGCGGTTCTTCGGCAAGCCGCTCCGCGACCATCGCCAACCCCGCGAGCGCCGGTGCGGTGCCGGTCCCGTTTGCCGGTGCGTCCGGGCCGAAGAGCGCCACGTCCGGTTCGCGGCGCAGTTCGTCGTCCACCCACACGCGGTTTGCGGTGGTGGCAACGTAACCGGGCGGGAGCGCGTCGTTAATCGCGTCCCGCATGTAGGTGATGAGAGTGTGGTGCAAGTCGGGGAACGTTTCTTCCCCTTCCAGCCACGGGTCCATGCCGGGGAACGGTGAGGGCATCGCGCGGGCCTCTGGTTCGGTCCCGCGATCTTACCCGAAGGCGTGACGCGCGCACAGCCGAGCCGCGGCGCACTACTGGCGCAGCGCGGCGAGCACTTCCAGCGTGAGGCGGTCGCGGTCGGCGTCGCTCAGGTACACCTTTTCTGCCGTCGCGTACTCGGTCACGTAGGCCGCGACGATGCGCTGCAACTCGGTCGCGTCGAACCGCGACACGTCGTGAACGCCGGCGCTCGCGAACTTGGTGAGGATGCGCTCGAGCACCCGGTTGCGGTGCCGGGTGAGCGGGCCGAACTGCTGCGACTCCGGGCCGCGCGGCGCGGGCGTGCGCACCAACTCGCTGCCGGGCTTGGGCGCGGAAACCGCCGGGAGCGCGGGGTTCGACTTCGGCGCTGCGGTCGGCAGGCCGGGGCGCGAGCCGCTCAACTCGGCCGCGCCCGGTTGCGGAATCGTCTTCTCGCGCACGAACACCGCGGTCGCGGGGAGGCCGAGTGCGTCCGGGGGTGTCAGCGCGAGCGCGCGGAACCCGTTCGGCAGTTTCACGTCGAACGCGGCCATGCTCGCCATCACCGGCCCGACCGCGTCCGCGTGGGTCGCCATTTTGTCGAGCGTCGCGCGCACGTGGGCCTCGTCGCGGAACCGCACGCTGGTGGGCATCCACTGGGCCGAATCGCGGCGCACGATCACCGCCCCGGGCCCCGTCACCATGATTTCGCGCACCACCGCGTCGCGGAACAGCTCTTCGAGCGGGCCGTACCCGAGGAACTCGTTCAGGACCGCTTCGACGAGCCGGTCGCGGTCCGCTTTCGCGAACCCGCGGGCTTCGACGTCCGCGAGTTGGTCCGCGGTCTGCCGCAGGCTCTGCTTGAGCAGCGATTGGGGCATGCGCTTCGACGAACTCATATCGAAGCGGTCTTCGAGCTTGGCGAGTAACCGGTCCTTGACCGCGTCGAAGGTCATGGACTGCGCGGCGAACGGGCGCGCGGCGGAAAGGGGGCCGGCCCCGGGCTGGCGCGGGGGGTGCATGTGCGCGAGTTCCTGCGACGGGCGAAATCAACCGACGCAAGCATAGAACGCGAACGCCCCGCGTGCGCGAATTCGTTCCGCGCCGGCCCGCGCCGGTGCCACTTGCTCCGAGGTGGCGTAATCTGGCGAAACTCCCCGCTCACGCTCTCCGAACCGGCGCGCCAATGCCCGACGCTCTCGATCTCGCCCTCGCGGCCCTCGGCGCGCTCGCAGCGTTCCTGTTCCTCACGTGGCTGTTCCCGGCACTGCTGCGGCCGGTGTTCTGGTGTTTCGCGCGCCTCCTGTTCTCGTTTCGAGCCTACAACCGCACGCGGGTGCCGCGCACCGGCGGCGTGCTGATCGTGGCGAATCACACCAGCTTCGTCGATTGGCTCGTGTTGTGGGTGGCGCTGCCGCGGCGCGCGCACTTCGTGCTCTGGGACCGCTACTACCGCAACCCGTTGCTGCGCTTCTTTTTGTCGTGGGCGCGAACGCGCACCATTCGCATCGGAAGCGGCCCGCACGCCGCGGGGCGCAGTTTGAAGCAGATTTCCGACGCGCTGAGTGCCGGCGAAGTGGTGGTGATGTTCCCCGAAGGGAAGCTGACGCGCAGCGGGCAGATGTACCCGTTCGGTCGCGGGGTCGAGCGCGCGCTCGCCGCCGCGGTCGGGACCGTCACCGTTGTCCCGAGCGCGATCAGCGGGCTGTGGAACGGGTTCTTCAGTCACGGCGGCGGGCCGGCGCTGCAGAAGTTGCCGCGCGCGTTCCGCCCGCGCGTGTGCGTCTGGTTCGGGGAGGCGCTAAAGCCGACGTTTCCGCCGGCCGCCGATCTGCGGCTCGCGGTGCAAGAGGCGACGGCCGATCTCGCAATTGCCGAAAGTGACCGCGTGCTCCCGGTTCACCGCCGGTTCGTGCGCAACGCCGCGAAGTTCCGCCGGCTGTTCCGCACCGCGGTGATCGACTACTCCGGTGGGCCGCCGCGGGCGTTCACCTTCGCCAAAATGCTCGTCGGCGCGCTGTGCGTCACGCGCTACCTGCGCGCGCGTCTCGGCGCGGAACCGAACGTCGGCATCTGGCTCCCAACCGGGCTTGGGAGCGCTCTCACGAATCTCGCGCTCGCGTTTCTGGGGCGCGCGTCGGTGAACCTGAACTACACCGCGGGCGCGGCGGCGGTGCGCTCCGCGCTCAAACAAGCCGGGGTGCGCACCGTCATCACGGCGAAGCGGTTCACGGCGCGGATGCCGCTTGAGGTGCCCGACGACGTGACCGTGATTTTCCTCGAAGACGTGCTCGCGAGCGTCACGAAGGGGCAACGCATCCGAACGTTCCTGATGGTCGCATTGCTGCCGGGTTGGTTCATCGAGCGCTTCGTGTTGAGGCTTCACAATCACAAGCCGGACGACGTGCTCACCATCGTGTTCAGCAGTGGCAGTACCGGCGAGCCGAAGGGCGTGGTGCTCACGCACCGCAACATCGCGACGAACACCGACAGCACGATTCGTTCGGTCGAAATCGCGTCGCGGGAGCGGCTGTTCGGGTTCCTGCCGTTCTTTCACAGCTTCGGGTACACGATCTGCCTGTGGGCACCGCTGTACGCGCCGTGCGTCGCGGTGTGGTACCCGGATCCGCGGGCCGCGAAGGAAGTGGGCGACATCGCGCGCGAGACGAAAGCGAGCATCATCGCCGGCACCGCGACGTTCCTCCGCTTCTACATCCGGCGCTGCGGGGCCGACGACTTCCGCACCCTGCGGCTCATCATTTGCGGCGCGGAAAAGCTGCCGGTGAAGCTCCAAGACGAGTTCTTCGCGAAGTTCGGCGTGCTGCCGCTCGAAGGTTGGGGCTGTACCGAATTGTCGCCGGTGGCGACGGTGAACGTGCCGGACGTGACCCGCGGCGGCGCGGAGCAGCAGCGCAACTGTCGCGGGAGCGTGGGCCAACCGCTGTTCGGTGTGGTGGTGCGCGCGCACGACCCGGAAACCGGCGCGCCGCTGCCCGCCGGCGCGGAGGGCGTGCTGTGGGTGAAGGGGCCGAACGTGATGGCTGGCTACCTGAACCAACCGGAGAAGACCGCCGCGGCCGTGAAGAACGGGTGGTACAACACAGGCGACGCCGGGCTGGTGCAAGAAGACGGATTCCCGCGCATCACCGGGCGGCTGTCGCGGTTCGCCAAGATCGCGGGCGAAATGGTGCCGCTCGAAAAGCTCGACGACGAAATGCACGACTACCTCGCCACCGGCGGCGAGCGCGTCCTCGCGGTGGCGTCGGTGCCGGACGAAAAGCGCGGCGAGCGCGTCGTCGTGCTGTACCTTCCGCAGATCGAGTCGCGGTTGGCGGAACTGCTGGCGGCGCTGCCGAAGCGCGGCATCCCGAACCTGTGGGTGCCGGACCGCCGCGACTGCCACCCGATTGACACCATGCCGGTTCTGGGAACTGGTAAGCTCGATTTGAAGAAGCTGAGCGACACGGCGCGCGAAATCGCCGGCCGCTGACCACGGGTTCGCCATGCGCATTCTGCCCGGCCCGACGCGCTCGAACACCCATCTGGCGTGGTCGCCCTGCGGGCGCTGGCTCGCGACCGGCGGCACCGGCGACGGTGCGATGTTGTGGGATACGTTCGCCGGTACCGAAGGGCAGCGCGTGCTGACCGGCGGACACGGAACCGTCGGGTTGGGTTTCGTGTCCGGTTCCGAACGATTGGTTCTGATGTCGCGCGGCGGTTTGTGGGCGCTCGATGTGCCGACCGGCCAAGAAAAGAAATTGGTGCTCCGGGGGCGACGCGGTAACAACGCGATTTCCTCCGGGGCGTTTGCGCCGGACGCGCGCTCGTGTGCCGTGCACCAATGGGGTAATCCGGTCGCCGGCGTCACTGTGTACGACCTGAGTGAAACGACGCTGGTGCCGCGCGCCGAATTTGAGTTCCAACTTCTGGGGTACAACGCTGCGTTCGTCTACCGCGCTCGCGAGCAGTTTTTTTGCATTGACACTTCTTGGAATCCGGCGTGGTTTTCTGCCGCGACCGGAGAGCGCGTCGGCGGCATTCTGAATCCGACCGCACGCCGCGTAGTTTCGCACTGGGCGCTCTCTCCTGACGGAGCTCGCGTCGCGCTCATCGCGCCAGAAGCCTTGTACATTGCGCCGCTCGACGGTTCTCCGGCGTTGTGTCTGCCAACACCAACAGGTGCGTTTCGCCGCGGGCTGGCGTGGTCGCCGTGCGGGCGCGTGCTCGCCTGCGGCCTCGGCACTACGGTGCAACTCCTCGAAGCGGACACGCTCGCCGAGATTCGCGCGCTCGATTGGGGCATCGGCAAACCGCGGGCGCTCGCGTTCAGCCCGGACGGGGCGCGGTGCGCCGTCAGCGGCGACAGCGGGCGCGGCTGGGTCGCGGTGTTCGATCTGGACTGATCGCACCGGCCACCCACTTGACTCCGCCCGTCGCGAAGTCAGAATTTCAGTGTGGAACTTTCGGGCGGCGGGCGCGTCTAAGTCGCACGCCGTCGCGTTCCGCCCGTTCGCGCAACCGGGAGTGACCAACATGCTCCGTTCGCTTTTCGCCGTCGCACTGTGTGCGCTGTTCGCGGTGCCCGCGGCCGCTCAGCCGCCCTCACCGGTCGAACTCGTGCGCGGGTTGCGCGAGAACGGGCAGACCGATCTCGCGCTCGAGTACATCAAGGAACTCGAGCGCACGCCGCTCGGCGACGAGGACAAAGCCGCGCTCGTTCTGGAACGCGCCAAGTGCCAACTGGAGGCGTCCGAAGACGAGCCGGACGAGGGCACGCGGTTGGGCATGATCGCGGAGGCGAAGGAGGCGCTGAGCGCGTTCCTCGTGAAGTACCCGAAGCACCCGCGGGCGGTCGAGGCGCTGCTCGCGCAGGCCAAACTGCTGACGCTCGACGCGCGGGAGCAGTTGAACACCGCCCGGCGGATGGACATTCCCGAAGAGGACGCGGCCCGAGACGCGGCGCAATTGAAGCAGAAGGCCGAAGCCGCGAAGTCGCGCCCGATGTTCCTGCTCGCGTCCAAGCGGTACGCGGACGCGTCGAAACTGATCCGCGAGAAGCTCGACGACGCGTCCGTGCCCGCGGCGCAGAAGCGCGCGATCGAGCGCGAGGCGTTCGAGGCGGATCTGTCCGCCGCGGTGAACACGTTCAACACGGCCGAAACGTACATGCCGGCGAGCCGCGTGACCGGGGCCGAGAAGGCCGAGCGCAACAAGTACCTTGAGGCCGCGAAAGAGGCGTTCGGGAAACTGGCCGCGGGCAAGGCGAACAACCGCACGGTGTGGGTCGCGCGGGCGTGGATGGCCGAAGTCACCTACGAACAGGACGACTTCACCGCGGCCGCGAACGAAGTGGCGACCGTGCTCCGCGCGAACGTGGTGGAGGCCGAAGACGGCAAACGCATGGCGCGGTTCTTCCAACTGCGCCGCAACTACCTCGCGGCCCTGAGCGAGCGCGTACTGGTGAAGGTGCAGGCCAGCGAACAGGAACTGCGCCGCTGGCGCGCGACGTACGACACGGGCCGCAAGCCGACGCCGGAGCACTACGCGGTGCGCTACTACCTCGCCCGCGTGCAGCACGTGCAGGCCGAGAGCTCCATCGGCCCGCCGCCGAAGGACGGCCGCCCGGTGGTGCTCAGCGCCGCGGTGCGCAAGCAGCTCGAAGACGCCGAGAAGTTGTACCGCGGGCTGGCCCAAGCGGACCACGACTACACCGCGCGCGCCACGCGCAACCGCATTCAGGTGGTGCGGCGGCTCATCGGCGAGGCCGACGCCCCGGTGAGCACCTACACCACGTTCGAGACGGCGCAGATGGCGAGCATCATTCAGATGAGCAAGATTTCGGCCGAAGAGGCGAAAGAGGCGCCGAACGCGGAGAAGGTGCGGGCCGCGCGCGCCGCGACGGTCGCGCTGCTCGAGCGCGCACGCGAACTGGCGACCGCGGCCGACGCGCCCGCCGACGTAACCGACGTGCAACTGCGACTCATCTACTTCTACCTGACTTCCGACCAACCGCTGCAAGCCGCGGTGCTGGGCGAGCACGTCTCCCACACCGTCAAGAGCACGGGCGGCAAGGCCGCGCTCGCCGGGCTGCTCGGCATGACCGGCTACCTCGTGTCGGCCCAGCGCGTGAAGGCCGAAGTCGAAGGGGCTGCGGAGATGCGCCGCAGCGACCGCGCCCGCGCCGCCGCGCTCGCGCGGTACCTCGACGAGAAGTACCCCAACGACAACTCCACCGACGAGGCGCGGTACCGGCTCGCCGGCCTGTTCGTGGACGAAAAGCAGTACCAAGAGGCGTTCGACGTGCTCACCCGCGTGCGCCCCGGGTTCAAGCAAATCGGGAGCGCGCGCCTGCTCGAAGGCTACGTCGCGTCGCAAATCGTGTCCGCGAAGCCGGGGAACGGCACCGAGTTCACGGCCGAAGAGAAGAAGAACAAGGCGGACGTGTTCAAGCGGGCGCTGGCGGACCTTGCCAAGACCCCGAAGCCCCCGTCGGTGGCGACCGAAGCGGACGCGCGCGCGTACCTTTCGGCCCGGTGCCGCATGGCCACGCTGCTCCTCGCGCAGGGGCGCGCCGACCCGGCCGCGGAGGCCGCCAGCCCCGGGGCCGAGCAGGCGCTGAAGGTCGCCGCCGAGGCGATGGGCGCGGTGCCCTCGTTCGACGCGCTGGTGGACACGAAAAGCCCGAACCGCAAGCCGAACCTCGACGGCCTCGAGATGACCCTCGTGGCCCAAGACGCCTACGCGCGGGCCGTGTACCTGCGGGCCCGGGCGCTCACCGACGCGGACAAGTTCGACGAGGCCGCCGCCGCGCTCCAGCCCACGCTCGACGCGGTGCAGGCAGGCGGCCCGGTGCTCACGCCCGAAATGAAGGGCTGGGCCGCGAGCGCCGCGGGCGACCCCGACGGCGTGCAGAAGTTGCGCGTGTCCGGCCTCGCCGCGGCCGTGGACAAGACCCGCGTGGACGTGATCCTCGCCGCGTTCCGCCTGAAGGTGCGCACGGGCAAGTCGGCCGAAGCCGCGCCGCTCATCGACCTCATGACCAAAGCCGGCGGGAGCATCCAAGACAACCTGCCGATGCTCGAACCGCTCGGCCGCGAGATGGCCGGGCTGCGCATCCGGTACCTGCGCGACGGCATGAAAAAGGAGGCCGACGAGATGGGCGCGGGCCTCGCGGTACTGCTGAACAAACTCACCGAGCTGCCGAACCTCACGTCGCAGACGCGCCTGTTCATCGGCCAAACGTTGCAGGCGGTCGGCGAGAACGCGAAGGCGCTCGAGGCGCTCAAACAGATTCCCAAGCCGGAGTTCCCGGGGTGGGAGACGGCCAAGCCCGAAATGATTCCCGCGGAACTGCGCGGCAAGGTGCAGAACCAGACGCGCGAGTTCGCGATCGCGCAGCTCGGCATCGCCAAAGCTCTGAAAGAGACCAACCAGTTCGCGGAAGCGGAGAAGTTGCTCACCGGGATCATCGGCACCAACGAGAAGCCCGGGTGGGGTTCGGGGCGGCTGTACTTCCGCAAGGAACTGGCCGCGATGTACGAGGCGAAGGGCGCGAGCATCGCCGTCCCGAAGGAGGCGAACGCGGAGTGGGGCAAGGCGAGCCGCGAGTGGAACACGCTGTTCGGTATCGCCGCGTCCCGCTTGCGCGGCGCGAAGGACGCCACGCCCGAACAACTGGCCGAGTTGCGCCAAGGGTTCGCCGACTCGTTCTTCGACGCGCAGCGGTGCATCGTGCTCGCCAACGAGCAACTGCTGAAGGGCAACCCGAAGTTGCAGACCACCTACGAGAACGTCGGCAAGAAGTTCGTGGACATGGAGAAGCAGATTCCGGCGCGCGAGTGGACGCCCGAGGTGCAACACCGCTACGCCGAGTTCCTCAAAGACCACCCGCCGCTGATGGCCGCGTACAAGGCCGCCGGCGGTAAGGCGTTCCTCGAAAAGATCGCCGCGAACCCGTAACGCGCCGCGCGGCGCCCGCCCGTGCGGGCGCCGCGGTTCAGTTTCCCATCACCGCACCCTCCCGGAACTCCACCGATGAACCGTTTCGCGCTCCGCGGTCTGCTGCTCGCTCTGCTCCTCGTGTTCGCCACCAGCGCCGCGAACGCCCAAAACGTCCCGGACAAGGTCACGGTGCGCCAAAAGGACGGTACCGCGAAAACGTTCGACGGGACGTTCGTGGCGTCCGCCGCCGGGTTCCAAGTGATCGCCACCGACAAGAAGGTGGTCGCCACCGTCAACCCGGACGACGTGCTGAAGGTCGCTATCGGGGAGTTGCCCGGGGCGGACCGGCCGCTCGTTCTCGCCAACCTGACGAAAGAAGAGAAGCGCGACTGGGAGGGGGCCAGAAAGGGGTACGAAGACCTGTTCAAGAAGGCCAGCGGAGCGCAGGAGCGCACCAAGCGGCACCTCGAGTTCAAGCGCAACCTGATGGCGCAGCGCGTCGCCGACGAACTGGATTACGAGAAGGACTGGGCCGGGAAGGCCGACGAGTGCGCGAAGGAGTGGGGCGCGTTCTTCACCGAGTACAAGTCCGGGTGGGAACTGTGGCCCGCGACCCGCGCGCAAACCCGCCTGTTCATCGAGCGCGGCAAGTTCGACGAGGCCGCGCGCGCGTGGAACCGACTCGCGCGCAGCGCCGAGATGCCCCCGGACGCCAAGACCGAGGCCGCGATTCAGGAGATCGACCTGAACATCCGCTCCAAGACCTACGCCCCGGCGGCACTGGCCGTGGCGGAGCAACTGAAGACCGCGAACGGCGCGAAGAAGGACCGGCTCACCATTTACGGGATCGCCGCGAAGGCCGGCGGCGACGGCAAGCACCTTGAGGGCGTCGAACAGATTCGCGCCGAGATGAACAAGACGAAGGACGCGAACGTCCACGCGACCGGATTCTCGATGATGGCCGAACTGTACCTCGCCGGCGGCAAGCCGCGGGACGCGATGTGGTCGTTCCTGTGGGTGGAAACGGTGCTGAACCAAGACCGCGAAGAGGCGTTCAAGGCGATCGCGCGGCTGGCGAACCTGTTCGCGGGCCAAATGGACGACGAGCAACTGAAGAAGTACCACGACAAGTTGAAACGCTACCGCAGCTCGTTCTGACCTTCGCGCCGAACGGCCCGTCACCAAACCGTGTGGCGGGCGCTTGCATTTCGTCACGGGCTGTTGGGCGAATCTGTCGAGTCGGGCTTCACATCCTCCTCGCCGTCAGAAGCCCGCCCGAACATGCGCTCCGAGTACCAGCGCAGCAACTCGCGCCGCAATTGCGCCGCTTCGCGCTGCGTGATCAACCCTTGCTCGTTCAGCGCCTTGATGCGCTTCAACCGGCGCGTGACGGACCAACTCGAAACGAACACGAGCGACAGAGCGCCGCTCGCGGCGAAGAACCCGACGAGGAACCAGAGGTATGGGTTGCGGTCGAGCAGGTCAGCGCCGCCGGCACACGCCGCGCCAGCTACCAAGCCGGCCGACGACACCACCGTGAGACCGGTAACGATGCCGGCCAACTCCCGCGCGAACCGGGCGAGTCCGCTCGGAGCCATTATTGCGCCTCTGGGCGGGCCAGCGCGAACGCCGCGGCGCACGCGACTACCGACGCCACCAAACCGCAGGCGAACCCGACCAACGGTTGCCAGCCAGCGAGCGCGCACGCCGCGGCCGATACGCCCGCGACCGCGAGGCACACCGGCACCACCGAATAGTGCCGCAACTCCGGCAGCGCGCGGTGGCCGGTGGCCGGGGCCGCGCCGCCCACCACGCGCGCGATCGGCCGGTTGGTGCCGTCGGTGAGCACCAACTCTTCGCCGGGGCGCAACTGCGCGATCAGTTCTTCGAGCCGCGACTTGGCTTCGGACAGTGGAACGGTCATCGGTTGCCCTCGCTACGTTCCGCGATTGTACCGCGCCGCGGCCCGCGAAGTCACACCTTCCCCAACACCAAATCCACAACCCAGCAGCCGCGGACGTGCGGTGCGGTGGCGTCGCGGCAGTGCATCAGCACCTGCTCGTCTTCGCACCCGGCGTCTTGGAGCGCGTCCGCGAGAATCGGCATCGCGCCGAAGTTGCGTGAGTCGTACATCTGCCGCGCGAGAATCACGGCGGTGTCGGTGCGCCACGCGGGATCGAACGCGACCGCGCGGAACGGGTTCCCGAAGATGTCGCGCAGCAATTCGCACTGGAACTGTCGCTCAACCTTCCTCACGGCTGTGTATCTTAGGAGTTACGCAGTTGGTATTTTGGGCAGTTTGCGCGTTGGTGTGTCCGGGACTACGTTTGGGTCATGAACCGTGCGCGCTGCACCGCTCGTGAGTACATCGATTTCTTGGTCGCCACA
>Ga0169931_10009920_pt1 | contig 13648 bp, 15 predicted proteins | sample Kivu_15m_20L_FD_129675 | JGI IMG/M metagenome (GOLD analysis project Ga0169931, IMG submission 129675) | Freshwater microbial communities from Lake Kivu, Western Province, Rwanda to study Microbial Dark Matter (Phase II) - Kivu_15m_20L... | ecosystem: Environmental > Aquatic > Freshwater > Lake...
CCTAAGCTCAAAGCACTGGCTAACGAAATCCTCAATGACTGGCAGGCGGTGGTGGCCTTTGTCTCCCACCCCCACTTGCCAGTGACCAATAATGAGGCGGAACGTGCCCTCCGCCATGCCGTCATTGCTCGACATATCACCCACGGCACTCGTTCCGCAGAAGGCAGTGACGCCTATGCGGCCCTGCTAACGGTGATTGAAACTTGTCGCCGCAGAAACCTATCCCCTTGGTCTTACTTAGCCGAGGTTATTGCGCTTAGACGCAAAGGTCTATCGGTTCCTCCGGTTCCGATGCCGCTACCTCAAGCCGCTTAAACCAGGGTGCTCAGCTGGGGGGGGGAGTGAACCTTTACCAAGCCTCTACCGTCAATTCACAGACTGGTCTACCTGCCTCAGCGATCGCTCCGCCCGAGCGACCTAATGCTCCTGCACCCTTAGAGCAATTAGAACAATCTCAAATATATTGAGGCAGAGGACATGGTTGTATAGATGGCTCAACTCTATAAAAATATGCAAGAGATGGTATAAGCCTTACATACATGAGACGGCGTAGTCCTCCTACCTGGTCAACCATGCCCCGGCATGGTTGACCAGAGCTGTCATACCGAGCAAAGTGGCCGTAAACTGTCTAGCCCAGCTGACCACCATCACCTTTTCGCCCTGCGCCCTGACCTGTGCATATACATCCGTCGGGAGAATTTGAGCGTAGTACTTTTCTAACGTCGGGTCGTAGCTGCCATCAGTGAGATCAATCTCAATCTGTTTTGCCAGCAACTCCGCTTTTTTGCGGTTGGAACATGTGTCGGGTAAGCCCAGGTACAGTACTGGCCTCTTGTCCGATCCTTCAATTCGCCATCGCAGGCGCAGCACTCCCTTCTGGCTCAAAACCGAAACTGTGCCCTCATGAGATCTTTGGATTCTGTCTGTCATGCTAGGTACCTACCCAAAGTGTCTGGCACCTCTTCCAGGCATAGTACTAGCGCATCAGAATGACCTTAAAACCACTTAACCACAAGGGTTTCCGAGAGTGCCCAAGAGTGCCCAAACGAGTTCCTAAAGTGCTTGAAAACGCCTAAATCGATCCAAAAATGGCCAAAATACAAAAACCGCAACAAAGGCTGAATCCCTTGTTGCGTAATGATTTGAGGCGTTTTTGAGAATGGAGAATAGGGGATTCGAACCCCTGACCTCTGCGGTGCGATCGCAGCACTCTACCAACTGAGCTAATTCCCCCTGGGCACCGCGACGGTGCGATTGGCCAACGGCTAGGCTGCGCCAACGCAGCACTCTACCAACTGAGCTAATTCCCCTTAAGGCTTCCAGCCAGTATCTTACCAAAAACAGCCAGTTCTAGGGCTGGCGTCCCTTAGCAGATCGCCGTTTATTCCCTGGCGGTGTTTGGTGAGCGCCAAAATACTTCTCGCTGCGGTAGCGCAGCCACACCCGCAGGGTTTGGGGAATCTGGTCTTTTTGTTCCTTAGTGAGGGTGTTGTAGAGGGCCAAGGCCTTTTCTCGCTCACCCCGGCAGGCGGCGTTGTTGTGGGCATCCCAGTAGCTGCGCGCCAGCCGAATGCGGCGGCACACCTCTTTGACGAGGGCGTTTCCCTCCAGGGGAGAGTCTGGGGGCATAGGCGCGATCCGTTAGGCCTTAAGCTAGAACAACCCGTTTCACTTAGCCTAACCCCATCTATGCAAGTTGCCACCTGGAACGTCAACTCTGTTCGATCGCGCCTTGACCATGCGACCCAGTGGCTGCAAACTAACCCCGTCGATGTGCTGTGCCTGCAAGAAACCAAGGTGGTCAACGACGATTTTCCCTTGGCCGCCTTTGAGGCCTTGGGCTATACCGCCTACGTCCATGGGCAAAAATCCTACAACGGGGTGGCACTGCTGAGCCGTCAGCCCCTTGAGGCCGTGCAGTGTGGCTTTAGCCCAGTGTTGGGAGAGGATCGCGTGGGCGACCTAGATGACCAAAAGCGAGTGATCGCCGGGCTCTGGGGAGACATCTATATCGTCAACCTCTACGTGCCCAACGGCAGCGCCATCGGCAGCGACAAGTACGAGTACAAACTACGCTGGTTGGCTTGTCTTAAAGAGTACTTAGCGGCCCTGTTGGTGGACTATCCCAACCTCAACGTCTGTGGTGACTTCAACATCGCCCTCGACGACAAAGACGTCTACAACCCCGAGGGCAAAGAAAAGCACATCATGTCTTCTCCGACCGAGCGCGAGGCCCTGCGAGCAGTCATGGCCGTAGGGCTAACGGATGGGTTTCGCCTGTTTAATGATGAAGGCGGCCACTTTAGCTGGTGGGATTACCGCACCGCCGCGTTTCAGCGCAACATGGGCTGGCGCATCGACCACCACTACCTATCGGCAGGGTTGGGCGATCGCGCCCTCAGCTGCACCATTGACATCGAACCCCGGCGCTGGGAGAAGCCCAGCGACCACACGCCAGTGATCATGGCCTATGCCTAAGGGTTTGGAGAATACCCAGCCAGGGCTGACCGGAGGGGGTTAAGATAGGCAGATTAAGCAGGTTTTCTGCACACCAAGGGCAGCGGTGAGACAAGCACGTTGGGGATGGGCCTACCGACTGGTGCCTCGACGAGGGCGACGGCTGTGGGATATGGCAAGGTTTGATCGACCGACTTCCCAGACTGTCTATGTTTTGAGCGAGTCGTAGATACTGGTCAATGGCAATACTACACGTCAGTTGGGTGCCCCAGGCGCAGCAGTTTTTTCTCTGGGCTGAGGCCTGGCAGCCGCTTCCCCCAGAGGGACTCGATCCCTGGCAAGGCCTGCATCTCCATCCCTACGCCCTGGCCCAGACCGACTTGGCCCAAGTGCTGACGGGACTGCAAAAACAGCTCCTAGGCCGGACGGCCACGGCGACTGGGAGCCCCTTTCCAGCCGCGTTGACTGAGGTGGCGGCGAGCAATGGGGTGGCCAGGGAGGCGAGCAATGGGGCCGCGAAGGGCAGTGGTCGGCGGGGGGGCAAGACCGGAGCCTCAGGGTCATCGCGGGCGACAAAATTGGGTGCGGCTAGCCCAGTCTGGGGCGAGCTGCCGCTGTCGCTACCGGCTCAACTGATCGCCTCGGCGCTGGTGCCCGTGCATTCTGCCCCGGTCGATGTCCAGCCGGACTCTGGGCCGAACTCTGGGCCGGACTCTGGGCCGAACTCTGGGCCGAACTCTGGACTTGACTCTACGACCGTGCTCCATCCCTGGCGGATCCAGGGATGGTACCTGGGCATGGCCGACTTTCTGCCCATTTTGCTGGCGCTGCCCCTGGGGCAAAACACCCTGACCGGCCCTGGCGAGCTGGGGGATGACCTGCGCTACTGGGGTCACATCGCCCGCTGGGGGCTGAACCTATTGGCTCGGGGGAAGTTTTTGCCCCATCTGGAACTCACCAGTCAAACCCTGGCCGCAGACTGGCAACCCCTCCTCGACAGCGCTCCCGACCAAGAGCGGCTACGGTATTTTTCCTTGGCGATGCCTCCGATTAGTCGCACCCATCTGCCCCCCGCGACCAAGGCTGGCCTGCCTTTGGGCTGCGGGTTTCCCCTGCTCGACCCGCAGCCCTTGCTGCTGACCTGCTTGGCCGCCCTGATCGATTGCCAGGTGCGCCAGGTGGCCCAGGCGCAACCCGCCAACGGCTTAGTCGCCTTGGGCAAGGAGCTTCCCCTCCAGCCCTGGCTCCAGGCGCTGAGCCAGCCGGTGGGCACCCTAGAAGCCAGCGCGGTTTCCGCCGCTCGGCTGCAGGAGGCACTCACCACCTGGACGACCCCGCTCCAGACCCTAGCCGATGATCCGGCGACCCAGTTTCGCCTGCGGCTGGTGCTGGAGCCCCCTGCAACCCTCGACCTACCCTGGCAGCTCCAGTACCAGCTCCAGTCGGCCGCCAACCCCGACAGGCATCTAGGGGCCGCCCTGATCTGGCAGCATCCGGTGGCCGAGCTGCACCACCAGGGGGCGATGCTCAATGCGCCCCAGGAGACTTTGCTGGCGGGGCTGGGGCGAGCCGCCCGACTCTACGACCCCATCCGCGACAGCCTGCGCCAGCAGCACCCCACCCACTGTGACCTCGACCCCATTCAGGCCTACCAGTTCATCAAGGCATCGGCCTGGCAACTCCAAGACAACGGGGTGGAAGTAGCCTTGCCCCCGGGTCTGGCCCAAACCGCCGAAGCCGGCAGTGGCCGCCTGGGGCTGAAGGTGCAGGCCGCGGTGCCGCCCCAAAAGGCCCGGCAGCGGCTGGGGTTGAAGAGTCTGCTGAACTTTCGCTGGGAGCTGTCGATCGCTGGGGAGACCCTGTCCGCCGAGGAGTTTGAACGCCTGATCAACCAGGGGTCACCGCTGGTCGAAATTAATGGGCGCTGGGTCGAGCTCAAACCCCAGGATGTCAAAGCGGCACGGCAGTTTTTAGCGGGGCAAAAAACCGCCACCCCCCTGTCCGTGGAAGATGCCCTGCGGATTAGCACCGGCGATACCCAGATGATCGATAAGCTGCCGGTGGTGAGCTTTGAGGCCTCGGGGGCGCTGCAAACCCTGATTGAAACCCTGACCACCGGCAACCAAACCCTGGCCGAGATGGAGGCTCCCAGCGGCTTTAAGGGACAACTGCGGCCCTACCAGGCGCGGGGAGTTTCGTGGCTGGCCTTCTTAGAACAGTGGGGGCTGGGGGCCTGCTTGGCCGACGACATGGGTCTGGGCAAAACCATTCAGCTGATTGCCTTTTTGCTCTACCTGCAGGACAACGGCTGGCTCGAGCAGCCCGTGCTGTTGGTGTGCCCCACCTCGGTGCTGGGTAACTGGGAAAAGGAGGTCAAGCGGTTTGCCCCCGAGCTCAAAACCCTGCTGCACCACGGCGATCGCAGACCCCGGGGCAGCACCCTGGCCAAAGCGGTCCAGGGTACCCACCTGGTGATCACCAGCTACGCGCTGATCTACCGGGATCTAAAGCCCCTGCAGCAGGTCAACTGGCAGTGCCTGGTGCTGGATGAAGCCCAGAATATCAAAAATTCTGACGCCAAGCAGTCTAGGGCGGCCCGGCAGATCGACGCTCAGTTTCGAGTGGCCCTCACTGGCACCCCGGTGGAAAACCGCCTGGGGGAACTTTGGTCGATCATGGACTTTCTCAACCCCGGCTATCTGGGGCCCAAGAACTTCTTCCAGCGCCGCTTTGCCACCCCCATCGAGCGCTACGGCGATACGGCCTCCCTGAGGGCGCTGAAGGGTCTGGTGCAGCCCTTTATTCTGCGGCGGCTCAAGACCGATCGCACCATCATTCAAGATCTGCCCGAAAAGCAGGAAATGACTGTCTTCTGCGGCCTGTCGGCGGAGCAGGCCAACCTCTACCAGCAGACTGTGGATCAAGCCCTAGAGACCCTGGATGACGCCACCGGGGTGCAGCGCAAGGGGCAGATTCTGGCCCTGCTGACCAAGCTCAAGCAAATCTGCAATCATCCAGCCCAGTTTTTGAAGGAGCCCAGTCTGGGGCTGAAGGGGCGATCGGGCAAGCTCCAGCGGCTCGACGAAATGCTCGAAGAGCTGATTGCCGAGGGCGATCGCGCCCTGATCTTTACTCAGTTTGCGGAATGGGGCAAGCTGCTCCAGCGGCACCTGCAGTCCTACCTGGGCCAGGAGGCCCTCTTTCTCTACGGCAGTACGACCAAAACCCAGCGGGAAGCCATGGTCGATCGCTTTCAACGTGACCCCGCCGCCCCCCGGCTGTTCATTCTCTCCCTGAAGGCAGGGGGGGTAGGGCTTAACCTTACTAGGGCCAACCATGTCTTCCACTACGATCGCTGGTGGAACCCGGCGATCGAAAACCAGGCCACCGACCGTGCCTTTCGCATCGGCCAAACCCGCAATGTGCAGGTGCACAAGTTTGTCTCCACCGGCACCCTCGAAGAGCGCATCCACGAGATGATTGAGAGCAAAAAGGCGCTCTCTGAGCAGGTGGTGAGCGCCGGGGAGGGCTGGCTGACGGAGTTTGACACCGATCAGCTGCGCACGCTGCTGCTGTTAGATCGCAACGCCATTATTGATGACGATGGTGAGTAGAACCCTGGGGACAAAGGGGCCGGGGCGAGCCGGTTGTGGCACTGGCACAGACTAGGCCCGCCATGGGTACCCCTAACGGTTAAGGTATTTATTGGTCTTAAACCGGTTGACTGGTGCCCTCAGCGGCCTAGCCCGGCATGTTTTACTGGAGTAAACCTATGACAGCTCTCAAGCAATCTCTCAAGCTGGCGGTCTTGGGCCTAGCTGCCGTCTCAGCCGCGGTAGGCTTGAGCATCGCCCAGCCCCAGCCTACCCAGGCCCAAAGTGGGCTCACTATTTTTGGCAACGTCGATGCCGAATACCGGCTTTCCTACACCATCGACTTTAACTACCCCTTTAGCGACAACAGCCGCTACTATCTCAACGTGCAGCGCACTAAGCTGCCCCGGGATGTGGTTGCCCTGGAAATTGACTACCCCGAGGCCTACACCGAGCTGGGTGGACGGTTTAACCCCGACAAAATTGAGCTGCGCAGCGGCGAATGGCGCGGCAACGATGTGATTCCCATCAAGGCTATCGACTGGATTGAGGACGAAAATCGCCTCGAAATCATTCCCGCCGAGCCGATTCCGGCCAATACCAACCTGGTGGTGGTGTTCTCGGACGTGCGCAACCCCCGCCGCTACGGCTATCAATACTTCAACCTGAGAATGATGTACCAGGGAGACGTAATTGACCAGTACGTGGGTACGTGGCCCCTGGAATTATCAGCGGATTCTCCTCAGGATCAATAGATAATCAGCCGTTGGTGCTACTATAGGAGACTGTGACTTTTTATCAGAAACAGGCAAAGAGGCTAAGCCATGAGCAAGCGCACCCTAGAGGGCACCAACCGAAAGCAAAAGCGAACCTCCGGGTTCCGCGCCCGTATGCGCTCCTATACGGGTCAGGAAGTGATTAAAGCCCGTCGCCGCAAGGGCCGGGCTAGACTCGCCGTCTAGTTGGCGGTGCAGGCCCAGGCTACCTGGGCAGAGGGGTTATCAGCGACCCTGGGGCTTAGCTAAGCCCCAGGGTCGTTGTTGTAGGTCAGGGGCAGACAGTGCTACCCAAACACAGTCGACTGCGGCAATCGCGGGAGTTTTCCCAGGTCTATCGGCAGGGCCGCAAGTCGGTCTCGGCCCATTTGGTGGTGCGCGCCTGGTCGCCCCCCGCTCCCTCGCTCAACCCTGGCGAGCCCCTAGAGGCCCCGGCGAACCCCCGCATTGGCATTGTCGTGAGTCAAAAGGTGCACAAGCGGGCGGTGGTGCGCAATCGTCTCAAACGCCAGGTGCGCGCCGCCCTGCGGGTGCTCTTGCCCCGGCTTTCCCCGCACCTGTGGGTGGTCATCAACCTACGACCTGAGGCAACTCAGTGCGATTATGGTGAATTTTTGCGAGAATTAGAGCAGTTGTTCACCAAGCTAGAGGTTCTCCATGGGCATTCGTGAGGATGTATTTTATGAGGGTGGCCCCCACATCGGCGATCTCATTTTCAACCTTCTCCTCGGGTTCACGGTGATTTGTATACCGCTCTCCGTCGGGGCCATTACCCGAGCCCTGTGGCTGCGCTACCGGATCACCAACCGGCGCATTTCGGTGACGGGTGGCTGGATGGGGCGCGATCGCAGCGACATTATTTATTCTGAAATTACTAAAATTGTCACAGTGCCTCGAGGGCTAGGACTTTGGGGCGACATGGTCGTGACCCTCAAGGATGGCAGCCGCTTAGAATTGCGCTCTATGCCCCGGTTTCGGGAGGTGTACGAGTACATCAACGAGCGGATATCCCCCCCGGCTCAGGTCGTCAGTGGGGCCATTGGCAAGAGCTAACTACGGCAAACCCAACCGGCTAGGGCGGCCTGCTTCTCCGGCGATGGGGTAGATTAAGTAACTGAGCAGTTAACGTCGTATCCCCTGTAGCAGGGTTCTAGTGCCCATGGATTTTGGAATTAGCTTTCTGACAAACAACATCATGTTGCCGATCCTAGATTTTTTCTACGGGATCGCGCCCAGCTACGGATTAGCCATTGTGGCCCTTACCCTGGTGATTCGGGTTGCCCTCTACCCCCTCAACGCGGGTTCTATCCGTAACATGCGACGCATGAAAGTGGCTCAGCCCCTCATGCAAAAGCGAGTCAAAGAAATCCAAGAGCGCTACAAAGACAACCCCACCAAGCTGCAAGAGGAAATGGGGCTGGTCTACAAAGAGTTTGGCAACCCACTGGCGGGTTGTTTTCCAGTGCTGTTGCAAATGCCGATTCTCTTTGCCCTGTTTGCCACCCTGAGGGGGTCGCCGTTCTCCGACATCAACTACGACGTTAACGTTCAGGTCTTTCCCCAGGAGCAAATCGAGCAAATTCAGCCCCAGATCTTTAGCACGCCCCCCAAGGCGATCTACGTGTCTGACGGGTCTCACTTTCCGATTTCTGCGGTCATTCCTGGCGGTAGCAAGCTGGTCGTGGGCGAAAAGACCGATGTGCGGCTTCAGACCCCCGATGGCCAAACCATTGAGTCCCTCGCAGCTGAGTACAATGACGATGCCACCAGCTTCCAGCCCCGCTGGGAGGTGATCAAGGGCGAGACCGTGGTGGCGGTAGACGACGCGGGCAACCTGACCGCCCTATCGCCGGGGGAAGCCACCGTACGGGTGCAGGCTCCGGGCTTGGCCACCAACAAAGGCTTTCTCTTTATTGAGGCCCTGGGTCGGGTCGGCGTCACCGGCGAAGACGGTGCCATCCACTGGGATATTTTGGTCATGATCCTGGGCTTTGGGGCCAGCCTCTATCTCAACCAGGTGCTCTCAGGCCAGGGGTCTACGGCCACCGACAACTCCCAGCAGGCGGCGGTGAATAAATTTACCCCGCTGATCTTCTCCGGCATGTTTTTGTTCTTTCCGCTGCCCGCTGGGGTGCTGATGTATATGTTGATTGCCAACATATTCCAGACCCTGCAAACCTTTATTCTGTCTCGGGAACCGCTGCCTGAGAACCTGCAAAAGATCGTCGATGCCGAGGCTAAGGCCACGGCCATAGGCGATCGCGAGGTTTTGCCCTTTGAACCAGGGCGTAGCAAGAAGAAAAAGGCGTAGCCCATGGTCACCGATGCTGCTACCGCTGGTGTTAACTGGTTAACTACCCTGCTGGCTATGCAGGGGCTAGCCACCACCGTCACCGCCCACCCGGTCGAAGACGAGTCGGGGGAGAGTTGCTGGTTGACCATCGCCGAAGCCCCGCTGTCGCCCGAACAGGTGCAGGGGCTGATTGGCGATGGCGGGGCCGTACTGGATTCGATGCAGTACCTGGCTAACACCACCCTGAACCTGGGCAAGGCTCAGGAGGAGCAACAGGCCTTTACCATTGAACTGGCGGGCTACCGAGCCCAGCGTCTGGAGGAACTCAAGGCCATGGCCATTGCTGCCGCCGAGCGGGTACTGGCCAGTGGTGAAGAGTACGAGATGCAGGGGCTGTCTTCCGCTGAGCGGCGGCAGATGCACCACTTTTTGGCGGCCCAGGCGGGGGTGGCGACCTTTAGTCGGGGGCGGGAACCCGATCGCCGCCTGGTGGTTTGCCTGGCCGGGCAGTCGGCTGATGCCGAGGGGTAGGCCAATCGGCCCTCCATGAGCCCTAGGGCTGATCGGGGGCGCTACATGACAAGTGCGAGGCCTGGGAGGTGGCCATGATGGAGCGAGTCTACATACCCAATCTGATGCAGCGGGCGGAGAAAACCCTCGCCGTTGATCTGGATACGCACCTGGCCGATCTAGACACCCTGACCCCGGTGCGCGGCGAGCTAGCGATTACCCATCAGGGCACCTACCTGGAGGTCAAGGGCCGGGCCGAAACCATTGTGACGCTGACCTGCGATCGCTGCCTGCAAGCCTATAATCACCGCGTGGTAGTCGCCACCCAAGAGCTGATCTGGCTAGAGCATGAGCCCGACCCCGCCACCCTGCCCCTAGAGCGGGAGATCGCCGTCGATGACCTGGTTGAAACCTTGCCCCCCAACGGCTATTTCTATCCCGACACCTGGATCTATGAACAGATCTGCCTCGCCCTACCCCAGCCCCAGATCTGTGACGAAGACTGCCCTGGCATTGAGCTGCACGAGGCGCGCGGGGCTAAAGCTGAGATCCTAGACCACCGCTGGTCGGCCCTGACCAAGCTGCAACTGCCAGAGGGCTAGGGCGGCATTGAACGATCGCACTATTCGGCTGGAATAGACCCGCTCATGAACGTTATCGGCGATCGGTCATAATACCTTTGTAGAACCGCCATGCCCTATGACCGCTAGCAACGACCGTTTAGACCGCATTGAGGCCCTGGTCGACAAAACCACTCAAACGGTGCAACAAAATGCCGAGGCCATTGATAAGCTGACCGATGACATTGGGCGCTTTAACGAACCCCTAACCACCGACGAGCAAGGCATGCGCTGGGTGGTGCCACTGGCCTTTGCTCTGCTGATTTCCGCCACGGTGGCCCTGATTATCAATGCGGCTGCATTTTTGGTGAAGTTGCTGTTGCCGTCTTAGGCGTTCTGATATGAGCTTTACCGACGAATTGGGCCTGCTGATTCGGGCCCGCTACCCGATTATCTACATTGCCACCACCGAAGAAGAGCGGGCCGAGGTCAATATCGCGGCCTGTGCCGCAGCCCAGGGCAACCGCGCCCTCTACACCTGGGACTTTGTTGACGGCTACCAGGGCAACCTCAACGATGCGGGGTTTGGTAAGCGCAGCCCCCTCCAAGCCCTTGAGCTGGTGGAAAAATTGCCCGCCAGCGCCCCGGCGGTGTTTGTGCTGCGGGATTTTCACCGGTTTCTCGACGATATTGCGATTTCCCGTAAGTTGCGCAACCTGGCCCGGGGCCTCAAGGCCCAGCCCAAGACCCTGGTGATTTTGTCGGCCCAGCTGACGATTCCCGAAGAGCTGCGGGAAACAATGACGGTGCTAGAGTTTACCCTGCCCGATGCCGCCGCCATTCGCCAGGAGGTGCAGCAGTTGCTCAGCGCCACCAACACCGACCTCGCCACGCCCATGCTGGAGGAGGTGGTGCGCACCTGCCAGGGCCTGTCTCTGGAGCGCATTCGGCGGGTGCTGGCCCGGGCGATCGCCCACCACGGTATCTTTGACCCCGCCGATCTCGACCTAATTCTGGAAGAAAAACGCCAGAGCATTCGCCAAACTCAAATTTTGGACTACTACCCCGCCAAGGAGCAGATCTCCGACATCGGCGGGCTAGACAACCTCAAGGACTGGCTGCTCAAGCGCGGGGCGGCGTTCTCAGAAAAGGCTCGCCAGTACGGTCTGCCCCATCCTCGGGGGCTCCTGCTGATCGGCATCCAGGGCACCGGGAAGTCGCTCACGGCTAAGGCGATCGCCCACCACTGGCATCTGCCCCTGCTGCGCCTGGATGTGGGGCGGCTGTTTGGTGGCCTGGTGGGCGAGTCAGAGGCCCGCACCCGCCAGATGATTCAACTGGCCGAGGCCCTGGCTCCCTGCATCCTGTGGATTGACGAAATCGACAAGGCCTTTGGCGGGCTCGACGGACGGGGCGATGGGGGCACCGCCAGCCGGGTCTTTGGCAGCTTCATTACTTGGATGGCGGAGAAAACCTCGCCGGTGTTTGTGGTTGCCACCGCCAACAACATTCTGTCGTTGCCCCCGGAGATGCTGCGCCGGGGCCGCTTCGATGAAATCTTCTTTGTGGGGCTGCCCAGCCAGGGCGATCGCCAGGCGATCTTCGAGGTACACCTCTCCCGCCTGCGACCCCACACCCTCAAAACCTATGACCTGACCCGGCTAGCCTACGAGACCCCCGATTTCTCGGGGGCGGAGATCGAGCAGGTGATCGTCGAGGCCATGCATCTGGGCTTTAGCCAAAATCGCGACTTTACCACCGACGATATTCTCACCGCCGCCAGCGAAATGGTGCCCCTGGCCCGCACGGCCCAGGAGCAAATTGAAGCCCTCCAGGCCTGGGCCGCCGCAGGCAAAGCGCGGATGGCCTCCCGCAGTGGTCTCGACCAGCGATTTCGCCCGTCCTTACCCGATGCCGATTAATCGGGGGTGCTGTACCATAGCTGGCTGTAACCGATAGTTTCTGGCCCGCGACCTCCATGAAAGGATTTTTCATTGGCCTGTCAAAGTTAGTCCTAGGCATTGCCATTGCCCTCATGCTGTTGTCGATGGCGGGGGTAGCCACCGCCCGTTATTTTATGGGTCGCCTCTCGGTGCTGCCCCCCAAGCCCATCTACGAAGATGAAATGCCCGTGGCTCCGGCGGCCCCGGCAGCGGCGGTGCCCGTGGCCCCCGCGGCCCCCGCCACGCCAGCTCCGGCGGTTGAGCCGCCGCCAGGGGTGGAGCCTCCCCTAGAACCCGGTGCCTACAACGCTACGGTCATTCAACCGATCGGCCTGGTGCTGCGGGAAGGCCCTGGGGTCGAGTTTCCCCAGGTGGCTGGTGTAGACGACAATGAGGCGGTGGTGGTGATTGAAGAGCCCACCGACAAGTCTTGGGTGAAGGTGCGGGTGGTGTCGAGCGGTCAAGAAGGCTGGGTAAAAGCAGGCAACACCCGCCGTACCGAGAACTAAGGGACAGCGGTTTTTGTCCCTTGGCCTTAGGCTTTCCTGAGGGAAATGTTAACTAATCTAACCAACCCTTAAGCTTGGTATCAGTTCTTGGGTGCGATCGCAGTTGGGCCTCGGCAGGATGATAGCGTTAGGGTCTGAAAAATAACCCTTTTGCGGGTTAGAAGGTGTTTGAAAAGCCAAAGAGCGTCTCAGGTTATACCTAGGTCGTAGGCTAATGTTCTCAAAGCTCAGCGTTTTTGCTGTCTCTTGGCGGCAAATTATACCTGGGACAACCCTTTTCAAACACCCTCTTAGGTACGTAGTTTCTTGCGAATCTACCGCCTCTTTCTCCTGCGTCATCATCCTAACTCTTAAGAACCCATGCACAACCTACAAAAAGACTGGATTGGTTCCGCTGCGATCGCGGCGCTGGGGGCTGGCATTATTACCTCCTTTGCGGTGAGCCAGGGTCAAAACCCACTGGTGGGTCTGGCGATTACGGCCTTTGCGGCGGTTTCGGCTGTGGCGATCGACCACTTTTTGTAGTGCGCGGTCTGCCAAGAAGCTTACCCGTCATTCCCCCATAGGCAGGAGTGACGGGTTTTTGCTGGGGTGTCCTACAGACAGGTATCAGCTACCTCGATGATGAGAGGCCGGTGCCTGCGGTCTCAGTCTCTGGCAAAAGCGGCAGGGCCCCGGTCTCTGGAAGGAGGGCGGTTGGATGGGTCGTTAGCCTCTGATTCGTGATATTCAAACGTTGGTTCTGTTTCCTGGTTGCGTGGTGAACAAGCCCCCTACCGCAAGCCCCCTATAGGAAGAGAGTGGGTGTTCCCCTCTGGGGAGGGGCGAGGGGTGGGTAAAACTAGGCAACCAGTCACTTACTCGCAGTAAGCAACGGGCGCTTGGCCGAGACAGACCCACCCCGCCCTGCGGGCACCCATCCAAGGGAGGGGAAGGGCGAGGAAGACAGAACGCGAAAACCCTAGCCACCCACGCTTGACGTGCAAACTGAGGGGGCTAGGGTACCA
>Ga0169931_10009921_pt1 | contig 13645 bp, 8 predicted proteins | sample Kivu_15m_20L_FD_129675 | JGI IMG/M metagenome (GOLD analysis project Ga0169931, IMG submission 129675) | Freshwater microbial communities from Lake Kivu, Western Province, Rwanda to study Microbial Dark Matter (Phase II) - Kivu_15m_20L... | ecosystem: Environmental > Aquatic > Freshwater > Lake ...
CCATGCGGACTCGCCAGCAGCACCGAAGGATCGGCGTTGTCCAGGAACCCGGCCTTGAGCCAGCTCTCGTTGCTGGTGTTCTCCAGCAGTCGGCGCACCAGGTACGCCATGCCCGGAATCATCTCGCCCACGGGCACGTACTCGCGCACGCGAAGGCCCATGTCGGCGGCCGCGCCCTTGAGCTGGTCCGCCATGCCGTGCAGCATCTGCAGTTCCACGGCGCTCGGGGGCAGGCCGAGCCGCTCGGCGGTGGCCAAGGTGGCCGCGATGCTGCGCGCGTTGTGGCTGCCAAGCGCCAGCTTCACCCCGCCCTCGCCCGCGCGCCGGGGCGTGCTCTCCATGAAGATCCGCTGCATGCGCTCGAAGCAGGCGTCGGTCATGGCCTTTCTGGGCCAGACGGGGCTGGGCCATCCCTGCTGCTCGGCGTGGATGGTCTCGTAGTCCCAGTAGGCGCCCTTGACCAGGCGCACGGTCACCACGCGGCCGGTGCGCCGGCTCCACTCCACCACGCGGCGGGCGTCGTCGTCGCCGCTCTTCAGGTAGGCCTGCATGGCCAGCCCGGCATGGAAGGGGATCTCCTCGCAGCAGCGCATGAACAGTTCCAGCGTGAGGTCCTTCAGCGCACACTGCTCCATGTCGAAGTTGATCAGCACGCCGTGCTGCTGCGCCGCCATCAGGATGGGATGCAGGCCCTGCATCAGGCCGCGGATGGAGCCCTGGGTGTCGATCGGATCGGTCCGCGCGTGCAGCGAGCTGATCTTGATGCTCACGTTGGTGCGCGGGATCGGACCCAGGTGGTCCTGCTCCAGCCGCGGATTGGTGGGCCACGCGGCCACCGTGCCCGGGAGGTTGGTGATCAGGTCCAGGTACTTCTTCTGGTACGCCGCGGCCTCCTCGTCGCTCACGCACGCCTCGCCGAGCAGGTCCACGCTGAACGCCAGCCCCTGCTCCCACATGGCCTTCAGCTTGGGCAGGGCGCTGGCGGCATCGGTGCCCGCGATGAACTTGCCGGCCATGCCGGTGATCTGTCCGCTCACGGTGCGGGTCATCAGGCCCTTGGCCAGACCACCCGCCTTCAGGCCCAGATCCAGCCCCGGCGGCGCCTTCACGCCCGGTTGCGTCAGGTAGTCCACCAGATGCTCATGCACCGCGTCCGGGGTGCGCAGCATGGGGAAGCAGTCCACGAACCGGAACAGCTGGACCTTGAAGGCCTCGTCCTTCATGGACCACTCCATCAGCTTGTCCGACCAGAACGCGGCGCTCATCATGCCGCCGCGGTGATCGCGTGCTCGCTGCAGCAGGTCCCGTCCCTTGGCCTGGATCAACGCCTCCAGAACCGGATCCTGCGGCGGTGGGGCGGGGAAGGCGACGCGGGCGGAGGGGGCGGCGTTTCGCCGCTTGGAGAAGAGGCCCATGAGAGCCGCGATTCTACGGGGGTTGAACGATGCGGCTCCACCAGCCGATCACGGCACTGGGCCGAATCGCGTCAGGAGCACGCCAATGTCACCCGCGTCCACCATGCCGCTGCCGTCGAGATCACCCAGCGGTCCGGGCTGACCGAACAGGATCAGCAGGACACTGATGTCTCCGGCATCCACGTAGCCGTTCATGTCCAGGTCGCCCGTGAGATTCTGGCACTCGTCGGGAACGCCGTCACCGTCCGAGTCGGCCTCCAAGCCCCGGCCGATCTCGTAGCTGTCGCGCCGACCGTTGGCGTTGCAGTCGGCGTAGGCGACCAGCGCCAGGCTTCGAAAGCGACCCGGGGCCAACTGGATCACGCGTCCAGCCTCGACCGGGATCTCCAGTTGCCCGTAGCCGTTGTCGCCCCATGCCACCACGGTGCCATCGCCTCGAAGCGCCGCGGTCTGCCAGCCACCCGCCGCGATCCCCGTGACCCCAGTCAGTCCGGCGGGGATATTGGTCTGGCCGTAGAGATCATCGCCCCATGCCACCACGGTGCCGTCACCCCGAAGCGCCGCGGAGTGCTCCAGTCCTGCAGCCACCTGCGTCACGCCGAGAAGGCCCGCCGGCACCATGCTCTGGCCGAACTCCGGAAAGGTGCCGCTTGCGGTGGTGCCCGCTCCCCATGCCACCACGGTTCCGTCAGCTCGCCTGGCCAGGCTGTGGTAGCCACCTCCGGCCGCCTGAACCGCGCTGGTCAGGGACGCTGGAACCATGCTCTGTCCAAACTCCAGCCCCGCACCCGAGTCCGTCCTTCCTGCCCCCCAGGCCGCCACGGCACCGTTTCCGCGGACCGCGAGCGAGTGTCTGTAGCCGGCGGCAACCTGGGTGACCCCGGAAAGGTTTGCCGGAACATCGGCCTGCCCATCATCCGAGAGGCCCCACGCCACCACGGTGCCGTTGTCTCGCAACGCCAGGCTGTGATCGCCGCAGGCCGCGATCTGGATCACGCCGCCCAGGCCTTGCGGCACCATGGACTGCCCGAACCAGTCCGCACCCCACGCCATCACCGAGCCATCGTGGCGAAGGGCCACAGCATGCTCGTCGCCCACGGCCACCGACGACAGGTCATGCAACTCGTCCAACGACAGGGTCTGACCCGATCGGTTGTCGCCCCATCCCACCACGGTCCCGTCCGCGCCCAGAGCCAGCGTGCAGTCGCCGCCGGCCGCGACGCCGATCACGCTTGACAGGTCAACGGGCACCGCGATCTGCCCGCCAAAGTCGTTGCCCCATGCCGTGACCGTGCCGTCCAGCAGAAGCGCCACCGTGTGGTCCTGGCCCGCGGCAACCGCCATCACGCCGTCCAGCAAGGGCGGCACCTGGGACTGCCCCCACCAGTCGTTGCCCCAGGCCACCAGCGATCCGTCTCCCCGCAGCGCCACCGAGTGGAGTCCGCCCGCCGCGACCTGGATCATGCCGAACACGCCCGCCGGCACCACGCTCTGTCCATACTCCGGCCAGTCTTCCGTGGAGGTGGTGCCCGCGCCCCACGCCACCACGGAACCATCGCCCAGCAACCCCACGCTGTGCAGTCCGCCACCGGCGACCTGTGCCATGCCACCGATGCCGCGAGGGACGCTCAACTGGCCGAACAGGTCGTCGCCCCATGCCACCGCGACGCCGCTGCCGCTCAGCGCCAGCGTGTGATCCCCTCCGGCGGAGACCTGGATGATTCCGGCGAGCCCCGCCGGCACGTCGGTCTGGCCGTACAGGTTGTCGCCCCACGCCACCACCGATCCGTCCTGGCGAAGGGCAACGCTGTGGAAGAGGCCGGCCGAGACCTGACGGACGGAATCCAGCCCGGATGGAACGGTGCTCTGACCCAGACTGTTGTCACCCCATGCGATCACCGTGCCACCAGGCTCGACCGCAAGAACATGCCCGCCGCCAGTGGCCACCTGCGTGCAACGCGATCGAAGGCTCTCCTGATCCAGGACCTGACCGCCCCAGGAGACCACATCGACGTCAGCCTGCGCGGCGCTTGGGAGCGACAGAAGGGTGCCGATGAACAGGCAGCCACAGTCGCGGATCCGCGCCACGGCCCGATCCATCCGCTTCAGTTTCCGCATGGAATCCTCCTGCTCCAGTTGATGCACAGAGCCAATATGGTCCGACGCGTTGGAGGGAGCAAGCACCAAGTCCGATGTCCGGACCTGCTTCATGAGGTCTTAGCACCGTGTCTGTCCCAAGCCGCCACGCATGACGTTCGAGGAGCTGAGAGTGGCCGTCGTGGTCCTGTAACAGGGACGGGCCTATTTATCGGAATCTAGATTCCGATAAATAGGCCCGTCCCTGTTACAGGACCACGACGGCCCGGGATGCGCATGCCATCAATCGCGCCCGCGACCTCACCGACCCTTCACGGCCGCCGCGGCTCGCTCGTACACCGCCTCCACCTTGGCGGCGGCGCCATCCCAGGTGATGCCGCGCACCTCGAAGTAGCCGCTGTCGCGCAGCGTGCGCTGCAGCGGGGGATGACGCAGCACGGCCACGATCTTGTTGGCCATGTCGTCCACATCCCAGAAGTCGCACTTGAGCACGTTGGTCAGGATCTCGCTCACGCCGCTGGTGCGGCTGATGATCACGGGCACCTTGTGGCCCATGGCCTCGAGCGGGGCGATGCCGAATGGCTCGCTCACGCTGGGCATCACGTAGAGATCCGCCAGGCCGAACACCTTCTGGATGTCCTTGCCACGCAGGAAGCCCGTGAACAGCACCTTGTTGCCGATGCCCATGCCCGCGGCCATCTCGATCATGCGCTGGGCCTGGTCGCCGTTGCCGGCCACCACGAACTTCACGCCGTCCATCACGTCCAGCACGCGCTTGGCCGCGGCGATGAAGTACTCGGGGCCCTTCTGCATGGTGATGCGACCGAAGTACAGCACCACCTTCTCGCTCTGCCTGATCGGCTCCAGGCCCGCGGCTCGCGGGTCCAGGTCCACGCCGTTGTAGACCACGTCCACCTTGTCGGGGTTCACGCCATAGCGGTTCACGCACAGGTTGCGCGTGAGCATGCTCACCGTGATCACGCGCACCGCGCCGTGCATGCCGCGGCGCTCGATGTTGTAGAGCGACTGGTTCACGTGCTCGCCGCTGCGGTCGAACTCGGTGCTATGCACGTGCACCACCAGCGGCTTGCCGGTCATGCGGGCCATGGCCAGGCCCGCCGGATAGGTGAGCCAGTCGTGGGCGTGGATCACGTCAAAGTCCATGCCGCGCACCGCCGCCACGCAGAATCGCGCGTAGCGCTCGCTCTCGGCGATCAGGTCGCCTCCGTAGTCGCTGCTGCGGGCATGCAACTCCGGCCCACCGCGCCCGCCCGATTCGGGCACGGACTCGGCCACCGCCAACTCGCCCATCAACGCCGTCCGCAAGGCCGGATCCATGTGCTCCGGCAGCCGCAGCAGCCGCCGCACCTGGGCGGACTCCAGCGTTAGACGCACCATCGCGGGAGGCAGGGAACTGCTGTACGGCGCCGGTGCCTCCATGGGCAGGCCCAGCGTGGTGATCCGCCGCAACGTGGTCCGCAACTCCTCAAGGACCTCGGTGGGCAGGGCGACTTCCGAGGCCGGACCGGCAAGCCGGGGTTGCACCGCGGCCGCAGGCGGTGGCAGCGAGGGGTGCACGGGCACGCCGCCCGGGCTCACCAGATTCACATGGCTGGCATAGCTGGCCTGCACATGCTTGGGCAGCACGAACGTCACGTCCACGTTTCGGCGGTCCAGCGCCTTGGTGAGTCCGTAGCACGCGGTGCCCAGACCGCCCGAGATGAACGGGGGGAATTCCCATCCCAGCATGAGCACGCGACGGCCCACGCCTATTCCTCCTGGCCGCCGGACATGTCGCCCAGATTGCGGAAGGCGGCCTCGTAGGCCAGCAGCCACAGGGCCACACGCTCCACGCCCGCGGGATCGGGCCGCGTGCCCACGCCAGGCACCGTGCTCCGGAAGACGTAGCTGCGATCGTCGGCGCGGTAGTGCCTGGGGGGAGCCACAGGACCCTCGCCGCCCAGTTCCACCAGTTCCTCCTCGATCAGCTCCTCCATCGGGTCGCCAAAGTGCAGCAGGTCGGTCTCGATGCTCTCGCTCAGCCAGCGGTCGGCGGTGCTCAGGCTCACCACCCAGCCCTGGCCGTCGCACGCCACGCCGTACCACGCCTCGGCGGCGGCGTCACGCGCCTGGCAGCGAAGCCGACCGTCCATCATCTCCACCGCCCCGAACACGCCACGATCGCGCGCGATTCGGGCCACGCCATCCAGGAAATCGTGCGCATCCGTCATGGTCTCTCCTTGGGTTGGCATGGGGGCGAAGATGATAGCCTCAGCGGCCTTTTCCTGCTCCGTTCGGGCCCTCGTGCGGAACCTAGACTGACTCGATGAGCCTGTCCTCGGAGCCAGCGGTGCAGGAGCCGTGGACCACGCGGCGCCTGCTGCGATGGATCGACGGCTTTCTGGCGTCACGCAGGGTGGACAGCCCCCGTGTGTGCGCCGAGTTGCTGCTTGGCCACGTGTTCGCGTGCGAGCGCACCCGGCTCTACATGGAAGCCGATCGCCCGGCGTCGGCGCCGGAACTGGCGCGCCTGCGCGAACTGGTCAAGCGAGCGGGCGACAGCGAGCCCGTGCAGTACCTGGTGGGCGAGACCTGGTTCCATGCGAGGGCCTTTGAGGTGGATCGAAGCACGCTCATTCCGCGTCCGGCCACGGAGACGCTGGTGGAGCAGGCGGTGTCGTGGTGCCGCACTCGTGGCGGTCCGCTGCGCGTGCTGGACCTTTGCACGGGCTCGGGTTGCATTGCCGTGAGTCTGGCGGCCGCACTGACCACGCCCCGGCGCGGCGTGACGGAGCCGCCGTGCGAGCCAGTGGGCGTGCAGATCGTGGCCACGGACCTGGTGCCCGCGGCGGTGGCGCTGGCTCAGCGCAATGCGACCCGGCACGGCCAGTCGGATCGCATCGAGTTCCGGGTGGGTGACCTGTGGGAGCCGCTGCAGCCCGCGGACCATGGCGGCTTTGACCTGATCACCTCCAACCCTCCCTACGTGAGCGACGCCGAGTGGGCCCAGTGCCAACCCAACGTTCGTGACCACGAGCCGGCGTCGGCCTTGCGAGGCGGTCCCGACGGTCTGCGGATTCTGGAGCCGCTGCTGCGTGGGGCCGCGCGGTGGCTGCGTCCACAGGGGCGGTTGCTGGTGGAGATCGCCGCGTCGCAAGGCCCGGCGGCCACCCGCCTTCTCGCGGCGTGCCCCGGACTTCGGTTGGTCTCCATCGAGCGTGACCACGAGGGCCACGATCGTGTGCTGGTGATCGACCGCGCGGACTGATCAGGCGCCTGCGGACCCGGCCGGCGGCTTGGCCAAGGCCTTCTGCACCTCTTCCAGCAGTTGTTGCGCCTGGAAGGGCTTGAACAGGAAGCAGTGCAGGCCTTCCTGGCTGCTCCGCACAATGCTGTGGTGCGGGTCGTAGCCGAAGCCCGTCATCAGGATCACGGGCATGTCCGGATCGGCGTCCTTGGCGGCGCGGAAGATCTCGTAGCCGTTGCGGTCCGGCATGCGGACGTCGGAGACGACCAGCTCAAAGCCCGCACCGGCCGCGCAGGCCGCGGCGATGCCGGACACCGCGGCCTCACCCGTCTCGAACACCTGCACCGCCGCGCCGTGCTGGCTCAGGATGGTGGACACCGCCTCCCGGATGCCGGGTTCATCGTCCACCACCAGCACGCGCCGACCCTTGAGCAGTCGGTCGGCGTCCGCCGGCCCCTCCACGCGGTCCACGCCCAGCACGCCGCGGTAGCCCTCGGCGGCCGCCTGCAGCCGCTTCTCCAGCGTGCCCAGGTGCCGCTCCAGCTGCTGCAGGCTGTCCGCGGCCGCGCCGGCACCCACCAGGGCCTTGGCCGCGTCGAGCGACTCGCGCAGCGACCGCACCGGAACCGCGATCTCCTCGCGCACGCTTCCGCTGACGCGCTGGTTGGTGGTGTAGCGCTCCACGATGAGCATGTCCAGGATGTTCAGCGCCATGGCCACATAGCGCCCGTACAGTTCCAGCAGCAGCCTGTCCTCCTCCTCGAAGGCGCGTGGATCACCGCTCTCCAGGTTCACGGTGCCCACCACACGGTCGTGCAGCAGCAGCGGCGCGGTGAGCGAGCATCGGCAGCCGGGAAGGCCGGACATGTAGCGAGGATCACGTTGCGGATCCCGGCACAGCACGCTCTCTCCGGTGCCCGCCACCCAGCCGGTGATGCCGTGACCCTCGGGTTCCGCCCGCATCTGCGCGCCGATCGCCAGCGGCTCGATGCCACGGTGGATCACCAGCTCCAGCACGCGCGTCTTGCGGTCCAGAAGACGCACCTCGAAGTTGGCGGCCCCGAACAGGTCGCGCAGTCCCTGCTCGATCCGCCCCTCGATCAGCTGCAGGCGTTCCGCCACGTTCAGGGGATTCACGATCACCGCGTCCAGGTCCAGCAGGGCGGCGCCGCAGGCGTCGATCGACTCCACGCGGTCGAGCAGCCGTTGGCGGGGTGACACGTTGGTGAGCACGGCCAAGGCCCGGTCCGCGGGCCCGGCTCCGGGCAGCATCGACACCGACACCTCAAAGCTGCGTCCACTGGCCCGGATCCGCCGGACCTGCGTGCGCCGGGGCAACGCGGCCTCGCGAAGTCCCTCGCGAGCCGCGTCGGCGAACTTGCGGAGCGTCTCGGGCTCCTGCGCCGCCAGTCGCGCGCTCATCCACAGGATCTCGCCGCTGGCGTCCACCACGCCCACGCCGTCGGCAAGCTCCTCCAGCAGCATGGCCGCATCGAAGGTGCCGGAGGATTGGACATGACGACTCATGCGGAAAGTCTAGGGTGGGCGCGGGTGGGTTTCCGTACACTCATCGACCGAAGAGACGGGCATGCTTCAAGCCGAAGGCCTGATCAAGCGTTTCGGCGGCCGTGCGGCCGTCTCCGGCGTGAGCCTTCAGGTGGCGGCGGGTTCGATCTGCGGATTTCTCGGTCCCAATGGTGCCGGCAAGAGCACCACCATCCGGATGCTGGTGGGGGTGCTGCCACCGGACGCCGGTTCGGTGCGGGTGGGTGGGGCGTCGGTCTGGTCCGCTGCCCAAGGCGGAACCGCCCGGCGTTCCGTGGGCTGGCTGCCGGAACGGGCGCCCGTCCACGCCGACGTCACGGTGGAGGGATTCCTGGCGTGGTCCGCGCGGCTGCACGGCGTTCCGGGACGCGACATCGCCGCGCGCGTGCGTGCCGTGGTGGAGCAGTGCCAGCTGGGCGAGGTGCGTGGACGGCTCGGCGGCGCGCTGAGCCGAGGATTTCGCCAGCGCGTGGGACTGGCCGCGGCGTTGGTGCACCGGCCCGCCTTGCTGGTGCTGGACGAGCCGACCGCCGGCATGGATCCTGCACAGGTGCTGCAGTTCCGCGCGTTGCTGGGCCAGCTTCGCGGCGTGACCGCGGTGCTGCTCAGCACGCACGTGCTGGCCGAGGTGGAGGCGGCGTGCGACACCCTTGTGGTGCTGGACCGAGGTCGGGTGGTGGCCACTGGAACCCCGGCCCAGGTGCGCGGCGCCCTTGGCGTGGGCGCGCGGCTGGAACTGGAGGTGGACGACGGGGTTCGGGCCGAGGCGGCGTTGCAGGGATGCGGACTTCGGATCCTCTCGCGCACGCCATGCCCTGACGGCACCTGGATCGCCATGGTGGCCGAAGGCACCGTCACGCCCGAGATCCGCGGGCGCGTCTCGCAGTTCCTTGCCCGCGACGGTGTGGCGGTGCGAAGGCTGGATGCCGAGCACGGGCCGCTTGAGGAGGCCTTTCGAAGGCTCTCCGAGGAGTCCGCATGAGCGCCATGGCGGCCATGGCACGACTGGAGGCGCAGCAGGCGATCGTGGGCGCACGCGTGCTCGGCGTGGCTGCGGCGATCACGGCGCTGTCGGGCCTTCCACTTCTGGCTGCGCCGCCGCAGGGATCGATCAGCATGGAGCCCACCTGCTCGGTGGCCGCATGGGGCGTGCTGATCGGGTCGGTCATGCTGGGTGCGGCGCGCGTGAGTGGCGAGCGTCGCGCCGGCACATGGGACCTGGTGCTGGCGGCGCCGGATCGTCCGGCGGCGGCCGTGTGGGGTCTGGGCCTGGCGCTCCCCGTCATGAGCGTGGTGCTCTCGATGGGAGTCGTGCTGCAGGCGATCGTGGCCGGGTGGAGCGGCTCGGTGGATGTGGCGTCCGTGGCGGGTGGCGTGCTGGGGCTTTGGCTGCTGGGCATGGTCGGGGGTTCGGCCGGCCTGGTGGCCGGCGTGGCGGTGCGATCGGGACTGGTGGCCATGGTCACCGGTCTCCTGGGTGCGGGCGTGTGGGTGTTCGTGGCCCGGTCACTGCAGGTGCTGGGTGACCCGTGGTGGGGTGCCGCGGGCTACGCACTGGATCCCATCCGCCGTGTGCAGGAGTTCGCGTCCGGCGCGTTCGAGCTGGGCGGCGTCATCGCCATGCTGGCGGCGGCGATGCTGCTCACCTGGCTCGCCGCGCGCTGGTTTGACGCGGACCGTGAACCGTCCCTCGCCTCGCGGTGGCGGACCCGCCTCATCGCCGTGGTGCTCGGCATGCTGGCGCTGCCCTTGGCGGCCGTGCTCCTGCGAGGCCCGGGCGTCGTCTCGCCGCGCGTGGACCTGCAGGCGATGGCGCCCGCGTGGCCCGATCCCTCGCTCCGCGATGCGGTGGCCGGCGCCCCGAGTCCGGTGCGCGCGGTCCTGCTCCGCGCCGGATCCGGCACGGATCGGACTCAGCTGTCCGCCGCACGCCAGGCGATGCGACGACTGGCCGGGTGCGTCACCGCTGACGGACATTCCGTGCGGACACATGAGGTGGACCTGCTGGCCGCGGATCAGGCGGCCGACAGCGCCAGGATGATGGAGTGGATCGAGTCCGCCGAAGCGTTGGAGTTGCAGCGATGGCGCGACGTCGTGGCCGAGGCGCTCGACGCGCTGGACGCCGTGGCGGCGCAGGGCGATCTGGCGAACACGGTCCGTCAACAGGCCGATTCCCGGTCGGACGGATCGAGTCCTGGACTGCGGGCCGTGGCTGCCGCGATCCAGCGCGCCGTGGCGGAGCATGCGTCGTGGCGCCACGCCTTTGAACAGGCGGCCATGCCGGGATCGGATCGGCCGCTGGGAGACTGGGAGGGCACGGGGCGGGCACTGGCTCAGGAGATGCGCGTGTGGGCTGGTCTTCTGAACGAAGCCGCAGGCGAGCTGGCTCGCTCCAACGTCCGAGCCCAGCGTGAAGCGGGGCGGAGTCTCGTCGCGTTGGGTGATCGCTGTCGCCAGGTGCAGGACCGGATCGATCGCCTTCCGCCACTTCGCCTTTCCGAAGTCGCCGCCGCCATGGCCGCGCCGCCAGTGCTGGTGTTGGTGACGTCCGAGGGCGTGGCCGCGGTGCCGGCCTGGCGGCTGCTCCAGACCGACCAGGCGTCGGATCGAGTGATGGTGGATGCCATCGTGTCGGCACGCGGTGCGCCTCGCCGCGACGTGGTGGTGATGCACGCCTGGCCGCAGTCGCCGCTGCAGGCCACGCCCGCCGGATCGGACCTGGCGTTCATGGCGGAGGCCCTTCGCGGAGCGAGGTTTCGCGTTCAGTCCTGGAATCCTGCGGAGGCCCCGCGTCCGGCGATCACGCCTGGTTCGCGGCGCGTGTGGCTGGTGGTGCCGCCGCTGGATCGTCGTTCGCTCGAGCCCGGTTCCGCGGAGGCGGCGTTGCTGGACGCGGCCCGGCGACTGCTGCAGGAGGGCCAGCCCGTGATGGTGCTGGCGCCGCCGAGTGTGGCAGCCGCCATGGGCATGGCTGATCCGTGGTCGGGCCTGCTGTCCGCCTTCGGCATCACGGCACGGACGCAGTCCATGGTGGTGCAGCTCACTGCAAGTTCCGAGGCCGGACGCGCCCTTCGCCGAGGGTTGGACCGCGTGACGCCCGGTTCGGGTCCCATGGGTGGACTGGCGGCGGATGCGGCGATCTGGCCCTTGCCGGTGCCGCTGCAGGTGGAGACGGTGCCGGGCGTGCGGTCCGAGGTGGTGGCGCAGGTGCCGCCGGATCCGAGCGTGTGGGTGGAGGACGACCCTCGCGTGATCACGCGCGGCACGCTGGAGGTGCCTGCAGGGAAAGGCATGACCTCGGAGGGGCAGGTGCCGTTGCTGGCGGTGGCCCAGCGCGGCGACCAGCGTGTGGCGCTGGCCGGCGGCGCGGCGTGGCCGATGTCCTCAGGTGCCGCGGCCGTGGACGCCCGCGGGCGCCTGACGCATCCCGGCAACCGCGAGCTTCTGGTGGGCGTGGTGCGGTGGCTGGCCGGCGAGCCGGTGGACGCGTTCGCCACGGGACCGCGGCGTGAAGGTCGTGGCGCGTTCGCCGTGGCCTGGCTGCCACCGCTTTCGCTGATCGGCCTTCGACTGGGCGTGCTCTGGTGGAGGCGCCGCGCATGAGCCACATGGCGCGATGGACGGCTCCCGTTGCGGTGGTGCTGCTTGCCGCGATCGCGGGCCGAGCCTGGCGACCCACCGGATGGTCGGTGCGGCCCGAACCGCTGGCTCGGGTGCTGCCGCAGCAGGTGGTGTCCATGGAGATCCGCGGCGGTCCGGATCGACGGATGCTGCAGCGCGAGGGCGACGCATGGTTCCAGGTGGAGCCCTTCCGACAGTCGGCGGACCTGTTCGCGGTGCGGCAACTGCTGGCGGCGGCGTCGGACGCGGCGCCGGTCTACCGCATGGCCATGGCGGAGATCCCGGCCGCGGCCCACCTGGACCAGCCGATCGCGGAGCTCTCGATCCAGCTGGCCGATGGCGGTCGCCGCGCGTGGCTGATCGGCGCCGCCCACCCCGCCGGTCTGGCCTGGATCGCCGAGCGCACGGCGGCCCAGGGCGGGCCCGCGGCGTCGGAGCTTCGATCGCGCGTGCTTGACGCGCTCTCCGGCGCCCTGCTCGAGGCGCGGCTGTTCGAGCTCGCCGGCGCCGAGAGCGATCGCATCGAGGCGTCGGTTCGCACGCCTGATGGCATCGGCACGCTGCGGCTGGAGCGGGGGCCTGCGGGGTGGCGCCTGCGTGCTCCGGTGGACACGCGAGCCGACGGCGAGGCCGTGAAGGCCTGGCTGGAGGCGCTGGGTCGCCTGCGCAGCCAAGGTTCGGCGGGCCCCATGGTGGGCGACGGCGCCATCCACGGCCTGTCCGATCCGGCGGCCACGGTGCAGGTTCGAACGCTGGACGCCGCCACGGGCCAGTTCCGCCAGGAGTCGGTCCGCGTGGGTGGCGACAACGGTTCGGGAGGGCGATTCATCCAGGCCCAGGATCGACCGGTGGTGGAGCAGCTTGCGGCGGAGTCGCTGCCGATGCTGGTGCCGCCGGCCATGTCCCTGGTGGACGGTCGGGCCGTGCCGGTGGCACCCGATCGTGTGCGCGTGGTTCGTGTGCTGGGTCAGACCGGCCATCCGCTGCTGGAGCTTGTCCGTCAGTCCGACGAGTCATGGGCTCGCACAAGAACGCAGGGCCCCGAGCCGGTCCAGGACCGCGCCGTGCGGGAACTGCTGCGCGCCCTGTGCGAGGCGCGTGCCATCGCGATCAGCGCCGACGATCCGGGCCGTGAGTGGCTCGAGGCCGAGATCGAACTGACGCTGATCGACGGTGCCGAAGTGCCCCGCTTGCGCATCTGGCGGCTGGCGGATGGCCGCTGGGCCATGGGCGACGGCGACGGGCCCGTGCGTGTGCATCCGGCGGAACTGGTGCTGCCGCTCTCGCCCGCGGATCACCCGCCAAAGCGGTAGTGGAGCAGCGCGTCCGCGCCACGTCGGCGCACCGAGAGGAGTCGCATCGGCACGCCGTCGGTCACGCGCTCGCTCACGCGACCGCGCGCCGGTCCCATGGCCTGCTCGTCCGCCAGCAGTCGCGGGCCCACGAACACCCACGCCTCGTCGATCAGGCCTTCCTGCAGCAGCGCCCCGGTCAGGCCGCCGCCCGCCTCCACCAGCACGGTGCTCGCGTCGAACTCGCGTCGCAGGGCCTCCAGCAGACCCTTGAAGTCGCTGTGCTGCTTCATGCATCCCACGCCCAGATCACCCAGCGCCCGTCGGTGCTCGCTCTTCTCGCCGAAGGCCTTGGGAAGTGTGGTCACCACGGTCCGGTGCTCCTTCGCGGTCCGCACCACCTGGCGATCGAGCGGCAGCGTGAGCTC
>Ga0169931_10009922_pt1 | contig 13644 bp, 11 predicted proteins | sample Kivu_15m_20L_FD_129675 | JGI IMG/M metagenome (GOLD analysis project Ga0169931, IMG submission 129675) | Freshwater microbial communities from Lake Kivu, Western Province, Rwanda to study Microbial Dark Matter (Phase II) - Kivu_15m_20L... | ecosystem: Environmental > Aquatic > Freshwater > Lake...
CTTCACGTCAAAGAAATCATCCGAGTTCAGGTGACCGACCAGTTTCTTGTTCGACTTGGCGTCGGTGACGTCTTCGTTCTTGATCGTGGCCATGTCGATCGTGACTTTGCCTGACGTTGGCGCGCCGTTCTTGAACGTCACGTCACCAGACTTCACGCCGATGGTTCCGTTGTGCTTGTCACCAATGACTTTTGAACCGACCCACTTCACCACGCTTTTCTTGGCGTCGATGGTCACTGTCTCATCGTTTGTCGTCGCCGGAGCGGCGGCGGGGGCTTTGGCAGCGGTACCGTAGGCCAGCAGCGGGGATGCAGTTACTGCGGCCGCGAAAAGCGCGCCACTGCACACGAGACGGATAGATTTCATTTCAAACTCCTGCGATTGGATCGATGACGGCCGTGCAACACATTTGCACTGCTGAAGCATCGAGAGTTTCGAAATTGTCGCACAACTCGGATTCGATTGCTGCCTGAGATCAGGCAAAACAATTGAAAAGGTCCATCGTTATTCGGGTCTTTAGATTTTCTTATGCTTCTTGCTCGCAGTCGCGGGAATCCTGGACAATGGCGTTGCAAGGCGGCTTCACGGACGTCTCGCGAGCAAGGCTTCGATCTCGTCCCGAGCTCGCGCGAAGCGCCGTTCCGGGGGGCCAGAAAGCTCGACAAACGTTACGCCCGCGTCGCGCAGTCGAGTTCGAATGTCGTCACCCATCGCGACACGAATCGCTTCACCATCCCGCACCCCGTCATCGACGAACGGAAAATCAGGTGCGCACCAGAACAAAAGATCGCGCGCGCACTTTGACGCGAGAGCGATGAGCGCCGGTGAACTCCTGCCGAGGTAGCGTCGCGACCATGCGTCGATCATCGACGCATCGCCGTCACAGAGAAGCACGCGATCCGCGCGACTGGCGTAGGATTCTTCGAACATCTGCTGGGTCTCGGCCATGTGCAGAAATTCACTGTCGACCCATTTCGCCGCCGAATCGGTCGAACGCTTCGCGTCCCAGTAGAAACGAAAATACTCGGGAACAACCCAGGCCCGGAGATGTTCGGCCAGGGCTCGTGCGACGGTTGTCTTGCCCGAACACTCGGAACCCACAAATCCGATTCGCAACACCGGCACGCGATCTCCTCCGCCATTTGAGAAACGGCCAACCCCCTTGTTAGGCTCGCCTAACGGCAACTTTAGCAGAGTTTGCCAGGTACCGAGTGACATACTCACGTCCTCTTCGGCAGACAGGTGCTCAATCGGCCACGAATCTGGGCCGATATAGGCACAACGATCGAGAGCGGTGCACGACGTCACCGACGGGAAGCTCGTCCAGCATGGCCGCTGCGCAACGCAAACCGAATTACGTTTCCGTACCCAACGGAGGCTCTACCGTACTGCGGCGAGTCATCCGGCGCGAAACTGCGTTCATTTGCGGGATCTGTCGAAGCCAGTATCCGGACTCTGGCGAAGCCAATTCCTGTCTCGAGTCCTGCTGGAAGGATATTCTCCAGGGGAGTCTCGTCGTTTGGCGACAACGCGGGATCGCTCGTCACCCGGGCTGCAAACTCTGCAAGCGCGAATACCAAACCGCAGCGCAAGCACAAGAGTGCGGCGACGCGTGCAAATCGAAGTTTGTCGTCACGCTGTACAGTGTTGACGGTGGTACCCCGCCGCGTCCGATTCCGAGGCGCAAACGACTGCAGGCCGCAGCAGTGGCCCCGCCTGTGCACGTTTTGCTTCTGGACGAGACACCAGCAACGCCAGAGGCCAAGGCAGCCGCGGTCGAAGCACCACCGGCAAACGCTGCGGAAACCTCATCGCCGGCCTCAGTGGCTGCGACAACCGCCGATCCTCCGGATGCACCAGAAGCTCCGCAGAAGAAGCCCAAAGACCACACCAAGAAGTTCTTTCGCGATGGCGCGCGTTACGTCTGCAACGAGTGCCAGGCGAAATTTTTCACCAAGTCCGAAGTCGAGAAGTGCTGGGACGCGCACTGACCGCTCGAAAGCAAACGTCCCCAGCACCTTCAGCGCTGGGGACGAAATGTTTCGACGAACCGAATTCCCGATCGGCTCAGTCTGCGCCGAGGAATGTAATGTCCGTAATCTTCCAACCATCATCCGGGATCGAGTAGTCCGACGTCATGCGGAAGCGTAGAACGAAGCTCGTCGCGCCACCGAGATGCGGCATCAGATCATAGGACTTGGTCACCCACGGCGAGCGTCCCGTAAGACGATCGACCTGCTTCCAGGTCGTGCCGTTGTCGGTGGACACCTCGACGAATCCGAAATCGTAGTTCGCCTCCAGCGAGTGGAACGTCCGCATCGTCAGCGACACAGCAGACGAAGGCACGTTGATCATCGACGTGGTCAGAGCGCCAGCAGCGTTGTCCTTGTAGTTGCCCGCTGGAGAGTCGGAGAAGACTTTCATATTGTCCATCGCCGTCACCGTCTCGATGCCCCAGTCGCCCGTAACCGTCACACCCTCAAGTGAGGTCGTCGGCTGCGTTGCGACGATGCGCACACGCTGCACGGCAAAAGGAACGCTGTCCGAGACAGCGCCGATGTTTCCGACCTTGTCCTTGGCGCGCACGGCGACGAAACCTGAAGAGTTGAAGCTCAGGCCGCGGATGATCGCCTGCACACGGCCACCGCTGCTTTGTGGCAGGGTGAGTTGTGCAGAAGCCTTCGTAGCTGCCCGCCATTCTGCGTCCGTATTGATTGGACTCGCGGAATAACGAATCTCATAGGCCTTCGCAAGACCGGCGTCGCCGTCATCACCTGCTGCGATCCAACTCATCGTGAATGAATCACGCGTCGCTGCGATCACCTGGAGATCGGACGCCTCGCCCGGAGCAACTGAATCGTTCTGCAGTGCGTTCCACGCATTGACGCGACCAGCAGCGATCACTTTGCCATCGAGAGCGTTCATGTAGTCAGAGCTGTTGATCAGGCGTTCCTTGATCTTGGCTGCCTCGATGTCCGGATAGGCCGCCTTGATCAGAGCCGCAACGCCGGAAACATGGGGCGTTGCCATCGACGTGCCGCTCATCAGCATGTAGGCGCCCGCCTTGACGGTGGAGTAGATGGCCACACCAGGAGCAGCAACGTGTACCGTGTTCGCGCCGTAGTTGGAGAACGAGGCCAGCTGGTCCTTGCTGTCTGTTGCTGCCACTGCGATCACGTTGTCGATCTGGTAGCCCGAAGGATAATGGTCACCCGAGTCGTTGTTGTCAGCATCGTTGCCAGCGGCCGCGATGAACAGAATTCCCTTGTTCTTCGCATCGGTGATCGCTGCGGCCATGGTTTCGGAGTAGCCGCCGCCGCCCCACGAATTGCTCGTCATCGTCACGCCGATCTTTGTCGCGTATTCGATCGACTTGACCGCATCAACCAGTGTTCCGCCGCCGCTGGCCGAGAGGAACTTGATGCCGACGATGGAGACGTCCCAAGCCACGCCGGCGATGCCGGCAGAGTTGTTGGTCGACGCACCGATCACACCCGCACAGTGCGTGCCGTGATTGTGATCGTCGGTCGGATTGTTGTTGTTTCCGACAAAGTTCCAACCGCGGACGTCGTCAACAAAACCGTTGTTGTCGTCATCGACGCCGTTGGTCGACTTGTCGCGACCCTGAGCGTCCGTTCCGGATTCACCGGGATTCGTCCAGTAGTTTGGCGCAATATCGGGATGCGCGTAGTCAACACCCGTGTCGATCACACCGACCAGTACGCGCTTTGAACCGGTCGTGATGTTCCACGCCTCGGTTGCCTTGATGTCGGCACCAGCAACGCTGCCCGTGATGCTGCCGTCGTTCAGGAGAGCGTATTGCTTTGCAAAGTCCGCGTCGTTTGGCATCCGTCCGGCGGTGCCGACCAGTCGCAGGATGGTGTTCGCTTCGACCCATGCCACATCTGGGTGCTTTGCCAGAGCTGCAGCTCGGGCAGCGAGATCCTTCACCGTACCCTTCTCAGAAAATGTAAGGAGAGTCGCGCCCGATGAGCGGGAAAACGCCTCAACGCTCGCGACACCTATACTCTTCAGACCGACGAGGTGCGACTCAGCGGAAACGCCATCCTTGAATTTCACAATCAGCTGCCCGGGTGCATGTTCATGATCGAGGTTGAACGTCGCCGTCCTTGCGAGCGCGTTCGTTGCCGCAAAGGAGATCCCGACGCAGGCGACGGCAAGCCCGCCGCGAACCATGACCGACCAAAGCCGCAGTGCAGTTGCTCGACAATTCAGTGAGCTGAACATGTTTCCCCCCCCGGGAAGTTTGTTGGGACGCCTCGACGCTCGGACAAAGAATCAGAAGACAGTCACGAACAGATTGGCCTGACACCGTCGCACACGTTCAAACGTGCAATCTCCGCTGCCGGGCCGTCGGTTGAGCAGTTCTTGAAACAGACCAAAGTCGAAAAATTTTTAGCTAAGGGATGTCAAAATTATATGGCTCAGTGCGGTTGGTTGTCCAGCCAGTCAAATTGTGCATGGCAATTGGTAGTCGGGCAGATATCTGGCCCCCTGCCCGGCAGCGCTGCAAGCGAGCGTATCCGAGCGTCGATTTTGCTTCGTAACTATCTGTTTTCTAATATTTTTGTTCCAATTTGGGGAATCTTCTCAAGGTCGGGCAGCACCAGGCCGATAACGCCTTTAGGACAAAAACCCCACGAAGTCAGGCTCCTGCATGCGTTTATCTGATCGCCAAGAAGGATTCCCAACGAGCGCACGGACCGTTGCGCTCGCCATTGTGGCGATCTTTGGCCTCGTAGCATGTGCGGAAGAAAACACGCAGATGCAGAAGAAGGGCAAACCAGGCGCGGGAGCTGAGCGGAACAGCGGCATCGAGGACGACACCAACAACGGCTCCGCACGCAACATGACAAGCGACCAGCGCCTCGAGCGATGTGGTGTGGACAAAGGGAAACTTCGAAGTCCCAATGAGGAACTCTTCAAGAGCGAGCTGGTTGGCGTACCGAAATACTTCTCCGGGTCCGATGGCGTCCTCATCATCACGACGGTCAACTACCGCGTCGAAGTCGCACCGCGCATCTCCGCACGCGTGACCTCTGGTGGATTCGCGGTGCAAACGGATATCGTTGTCAAAGCCGAGCCGTCAGTCGCCCAGCCAGAAGCAGAAAAGAAGGCCGGCGACATGCGCGGCACGTCGCAATCGACTGCCTTCACCCTCGATGAGCGCATCAAGCTCTCGGAAGACGCCAACGGCGATTGGGACGGAATTCTCTGCACGATTCAGTCAGCGCGCGAGATCAACGTCCAGCGGGGTGCTGGAAGTGTTCGCGTCAAATTCAGCCCCGCGCTGCCGGAAAACATCTCTCCGCTCGCGGATTCGGCGGCATACGCCGACGAGATCGGAAACGGTCGCGCGTTCCGCAATATCGAAGCGGAGGTGGTCTCGGGCGGCGGAACTCTCTCGCCGGGACAGAAAATCGTCGGCACCGTCACGGTCGCGCGCATCAACCCGGTGCTGATACTCCAGGACGCGACCGGCAAGTCGGAAACGATCCGTGGGGACTACGCGTACACCTTCACGTATGACTTCGGGACGTCGGAACAGCTGCGAGCGCTCGGGCTGCAACCGCAGCAGACCTACTTCATCGATTCGAAGTCGAATGAGTTCAAGGCAGTGGTTATCGACAGCGGTGATACTCAGCTCGGTGAGTTCGTCTTCAAGCCCAGATAACCTCGAGGCCTGACCACCAGTTCAGATTCAAAAGCCCCACGCCCCACCAACGCTCAGCAGAACGACCCGGAGACCATAGGTCCCTTCGCCTGATCGCCCCTCCGGAACGCTGCGCGTACCGGTTGCATATTGAACTCCACCGGTCACGTACCCGTGCTCGGGAACGCCCAAGCGCCAGCCACCGGAAATCACGCGACGCGGCAATGCGTCGAGGTTGCCGAATTGGACGCCAGACACCTGCCCCTTGCCCGAAGGCAACGTTGCCGCCGCATCGCCGGACTCGCCGGTTCCACCGGTAGCGTCGGCACCGCTCAACGGCAACGGCGTGCCGTCGCCGACATTGGCCCCGTACAGACCGATCGCGCCCAGCAGCAGCTGGCGTGGCAACACCGCATAGCGTCCACCGACGATCACCGTGTTCGTATCGCGGAGATCAGCCTCCTCCGCTTCGTCCGGAAGGCCGCGGCCAACCTCGTCGCGTCCACCGCTCCAGAACGTGCGGGCGTATTCGCCAAAAATGGTCGTCCGGCGCACGCGATACTCGCCGGCGAGTGAAAGCTCCGCAGGTGCATAGTCGGCGCCGCGCCATGGTTCAAAGCTTCCGGGAGAACTCGCCGTCGCATAATCGCCATTAAAGCGCTTCACGACCGGCGTGCGATAACTTCCACCAAGGACGAGACGTCGATCGACCAGTTCAGATCGAGCGCCGAGGACATATTGATTGAAGGCTCCCCCGTACTGCGCATCGAGTGTCGGGGTCGTTTCATCGCGCGGGTCGGTCACGCGGAGACGAGTCGTCTCCCGCGAATGCACGAGCCCAAGTCCAAGGGTAAACACCTCGTCAAATCGCCAGGCACCACCAGCGGCAATCTCCCACGCCTTCTGACTGGTCTCAACGTTGAGCGGCAGAGTGCGATCATCACCGCCCAGCGGCAGCCGGAGTGGAACACGCTCGATTTTCTGTGGCGTGCCGTCGCCAAGCGGCACCGCGGCAAGGCCAAACGCGAATCTGCGCATGGGTTTCATCGCGATGCCGAGCGTCACGGGTGGTGCAATGACGTTGACTCGAACCGGATCAAACTTCGCATCGGGGTGCGTGTAGATGTAGCTCACGCTGGCGTAGGAGATGTCGAAATACGGCTCAACAGGCCGGGAGTAGACGATGTTGGCGGGATTGTGAAACAGGGAACTCGAGCCACGCGTTCCGGTCTGGCCGGCACCGGCTTCAACCTTTGGCTGAATCCCGGGAGCAATAAGCTCAGAGCCATACGCTGGAACGCAAAAGGCAAACCACGCGGAGCCAATGAGACTCCGCGCAGCGATATTCAGCAGACGTGATGCGCAAATGGCCTCAGCCCTTACGGCTCCGGGTACGTTCCGCACGAACAATCTCCTCGGCATCGATGGGATCGCCTGCGGGGGTTTCATAGGCGGCACCACCACCAGTGAGGACCTGCAGGCGTTCCTGCTTATCCTTTACTTTGTGGTTCTTGAGCTTTTCCTTGTGCTTCTTCAGCTGCACTTCAAGCTTGTCGACCATGCGATCGACGGATCCGTACATGTCCTCGCAGGTGTGCTCGACCTGCAACTTGAAGCCGTCACCACCAAGCACCGAGCAGTGGGCCATGTGATTGTGGCGGTCCACGGAGAACGTGATGTGCGCCTCGATCGGCTTCGTCACAAATTTCATTATTTTTTCGTGGATTTTGGTTTCGGCGTAACTGGTGAGCGCGTCCGAAGTATCCATGTGCTTGAATGAGAACTGAAACTGCATCGCGAATTCTCCTCAACCGTAAAGAAAGCTGCCTTCCCCAGACCATGGGGTACACTGAGAGCAACTTCCGAATAGACATTTGTTCTGGGCTTGAGCCTGACGGGAGGCCCGAGTGGCCGTCTGGTGCTCGGGAAGGCCTGCAGAAGCGGTCGAAATCGCAATCATGAACCAGGCACTCCTCACACCACCAACGGCACCATCAATGAGTCTATCGGCAGCCAGTCTAGGTGTCATTAAGCCGGCAAAACGGTTGTAGCGAGAGGCTGCCCGAGCAATTCCTGAACACCCCCAAAAAAAGCGCGAACCGAGGCGAAGAACGTCTCATGTCACTTCAACAAGTGCGTCCATTTTGCTAAATCGGATCATAAGCTTCGAGAGAGTACCGGAATCAAACGCGTCGAGCAGAGAGCGGTCTGGCCCATCGTGTTTCCAGGCAGTGCATCAAGAACCGAAAACGCCGCTGGCAACCCCGGCGAGGCAAGCGTCCGTGCCGAGATCGACCGCGTGTCATTTCGTAATGCTGAGAACGGTTGGACGGTCCTGAGAATCCGCAATTGCGACGACAACTCGACAGTCACGGCCACGGGCCACTTTGCCGAGATTCGACCGGGCGAACTCTTCCAGATGTTCGGCGCATGGGCCAATCACCCGACGTACGGACGCCAATTGAAGGTCGAACGCTCCGTGCCCCTCCGACCATCGAGCCGGGCGGCCATGGAGCGCTACCTCGGATCTGGACTCATTCACGGCATCGGCCCCAAAACCGCCGCCCGCATCGTTGCCCATTTCGGCGAGGACACGTTCAAGATCCTCGACGACAATCCGGGATGTCTGATGCAGGTCAAAAGCATCAACAAGAAAAAAGCAAAGGCGATCATCGAAGCATGGTCGGCCCAGAAGGCCGTTTCTGATGTGATGATGTTTCTGTCCAATCACGGCATCTCACCGACCTTCGCGACGCGGATTTTCAAAGCGTACGGTCCAGATGCGATCAACATCGTTTCCGGGAATCCATGGAAACTCGCCGAAGACATCGACGGAATCGGATTTCTCAACGCCGACAAGATTGCCCAGCGCGTGGGCATCGCGCCCAACTCACCGCACCGGGTACGCGCCGGAATCCTCTATGCGCTCGGTCAGTCGGAAGAGCGCGGGCACTGCTACGCGACCGATCCACAGCTCGCTGACATACTGCTCGCCCTCCTGCAGATCGACGCAGATGACATCGCGCCCCTGATGCCCGAGGCGCTGACCGATCTCAACAAATCTGGACACGTCGTCACGGAGAAAAACGTTCTCATCGTCGCGCCGGTTGCCCGCAATGCCGCGGGCCAGGGCGGGGACGTTGGTATGGGTGATGGAGTCGAGTCCACGCGCGAGACCGTGCACTATTCAATGGATATTCTCGTCGCCGAATCGAACGTGGCACTTCTGGTCGGACGCATGCTGCAACGGCCGGTGACTTCCGACGGTCCGCGCATCGAGCATTGGCTCAACCGGTATACCGAGGCGAGCGGAACGCAGTTCAGCACCGCACAGCTCGCGGCTGTGCGAGCTGCCGCCGCGAGTCGCATGTTCATCCTCACCGGGGGGCCGGGGGTCGGCAAGACGACGACGGCCAACGCAATCATTCGCCTGCTCAAGGCCATGGGCAAGACGGTTGCTCTTGCGGCACCGACCGGACGCGCAGCACAGCGCCTGTCCGAGGTCGCCGCTGAGAAGGCGCGAACGATTCATCGACTGCTTGAGTGGCAGCCGGGCGCGGCCGGCTTTACACGCGACGAGACCAATCCACTCGCCTGTGATGTCGTGATCGTCGATGAGGCATCGATGCTCGACATTCGACTCGCCGATGCGCTGATTCGTGCCGTGCCCGAGCGGGCGCAACTCATTCTGATCGGCGATGTGGACCAGCTTCCCTCCGTTGGACCGGGCAACGTGCTGCGCGATCTGATCGATTCGACGAAGGTGCCGTGTGCGCGCCTCACCGAGATCTTCCGCCAGGCCGCCACGTCAGGAATCGTGCGCTCGGCACACGCGATCAACAACGGCGAGGCACCGAGTTTCACGCGTGGTGGCGACTGCGAGTTTGAAGAAGTCGAAAACGGCGAGGATCTACGGCAGCGTGTCCGCGATCTCGTATCCCGCGAGATCCCGCATCGAATGGGACTTGATCCCATCACGGATGTCCAGGTGCTCACACCGATGAATCGCGGCGAGCTTGGCACGCAGCAACTGAACCTCGAGCTTCAGGAACTGCTCAATCCGCGGCGCAATGGCGAACCGACGCTCACGCGCGGCGGGATCGAATTCCGACGTCGGGACAAAGTCATCCAGAACTCGAACAACTACGATCTCGGCGTCTTCAATGGCGACATCGGCACGGTGATGCAGGCAGGCGTTGAGGGCGGCAAGATGATCGTCGCCTATCCCGATGGTCGCGTCGTCCGCTACGAAGGCGAGCATATCAGTGAGCTGCGTCTCGCCTACGCCATCACCGTCCACAAATCGCAGGGCAGTGAATTTCCCGCAGTTGTGATGCCTGTCTCAACCCAGCATTGGATCATGTTGCAGCGAAATCTTGTCTACACCGGCCTGACGCGCGCGCGGCGCCAGGCTGTGCTCGTCGGCTCCATGAAGGCACTCGGTCACGCCGTTCGCAACCAGAGCAGCCTGAAGCGCCAGACGCTTCTCATTGGTCGCCTCGAGCAGGCACTCTCACGATGAAAAACAAAATATGGGCGCTGGTCGGTGCCCTCGTTCTCGCCCGAACTGTTGTCGCGTATCTTTTGCCGCCCATGCAGGACGAGGCCTACTACTTTGCGTGGGCTAAAAACCTGGCGTGGGGCTATCTCGATCATCCACCTGGCGTGGCCTTCATTTCGCTGGGCGCGTTGCTCAGTCCGGGAAGTGTGGTGTTTGCGCGTGCGGGTACGGTGCTCCTTGGCATCGCCTCTCTCGCAGCAAGTGTCCTTTTGCTTCGCAGGGCAGGATGCCGCGACTGGCAGAGTCTCTGCGCTGGACTTCTCGTAAGCCAGGCGAGTCTTGCCGGAATGGTGAATGGCGTTCTCACAACACCCGATGTGGTTCTCGGCGTTATGTGGACGATCGCACTGGCAGAAGCGATTCCGGCGCTGCAGGGCAAACCGCGACATTGGCTTGGCGTAGGCGCTGCGGTTGGCGTGGGACTTCTGGGCAAGTACCACATGATCCTCATGCTGCCGATCCTGCTGGTTGCGAGTTTTGTCGCGCGGGACGCTCGCAACCGTCGACTCATCGCAACACCTGCACCCTGGCTTGGACTGGTCGTTGCAGCTGCGCTGTTTCTTCCGCACGTCGTGTGGAATGCGCAGAACGATTTCATCACGATGCGCTTTCAGCTGAGACACGGACTTGAACTCGATCGAACCAAGATCGCACAGGCACATCTTCCGTTGCCCGTGCCAACCGTGCTCGGATCGCGGGAGGCGGATCTTGGAAGGGCCTTCACTGCGCTGGATCCGCTGGTCACACCCAAACCGCCGCGCGTCACGACGGCACTCGAGCGAGCCTCGAGAAATCTTGGCGACTTCTCGGGCGGAACACTTGCTCTGCACGGAGCGTTGCTGTTTGCGCTGGCTTTTGCCGCAGTGGACGCGTTCCGATCTCGGCAACGCACGCGCGAGAAATCTCCAGATCAGGCGACGAACGTTCTTCTGATCGCTGCAACGGTGCTGCCCGTAGCATTCTTTGGGCTCTTTGCGTTGCAAACGAAGGTTGAGGCAAATTGGGCCGGCGTGCACGTCGTCGGGTTGTCGGCCCTGGCTGCACCATGGCTCGCAAAACGCATGGGGATTGCACTCGGCAGTGGTGCCGTCAATGTCGCGCTCGTGATTCTTGCGACTCTGCACGCTGCCGGATCCCTTCGGTTTGACAGCAAGGGACGACCCGACCGCATCCTGAAGGAGACGGCGGGATACGAAGAGCTTGCCAACTGGATCGAATATCATCGCCTCGGCAAGGGCCTCGATGTCCCCCTGCCCCTGTTTGCTGACTCGTATCAGATTACGTCGCAGCTTGGGTTCCATGCGCCCGCCATCAAGCTGATGCAATGGCCCGGCATCACCAGACCATCTGAGTTCACACGCGGTGCGCATTGGTATGGCGAGGGAGAACTTCAGCTGGCCACGAAAGACGGATTCCAGATCATCACCACTGATCTCACGCCACCAAGGATTCCTGGCTTCACTCCGGCCGCGATGTTGCAGCTGCGTTTCTGTCTGCCGAACTCGATCGAAGTGATCGACGAGAGTGAGGTTCAGAGCGCAGTGCCGTCATGTGCAAAACCACTGCGCAGATGGCAGCTCATCTCGTATCAGCCGGTCTGGCCGACGTAGATTTCCTGGTCGTTGCCGGAGAATGGCCCACGCACCATGCCGCGATCGATCAGGTACTTCTTGATCGCGTGACGTGCGTAGCGGATGTTCCACTTTTTCAGGATTTCGTAGCACTGGAACATGAGCACATCAGCGCTCTCGGGACGTCTCGACACACTGAACTGCAGTGCGTTCTTCAGGAGCTTGCGAATCATCGCCTCCATGCGACGGTCGGTGCAGGTAACAGCATCGAAGTTGATGTTCTTCATATGCTCGAGAATCTTGTGCCGATCGTTGAGCGCGGGGACAGCTTTGTAGCCCGTGACCATCTCGAAGAGAATCAAGCCGGCACAGTAGATGTCGGTCTGCGGCACGATGGCTTCTTCGCTGATGTGCTCAGGTGAATAGTAACCCGGCGTACCAATCATGTAGTTCTTGTAGTCCTCGACTTCGGTTTTGCACGAGAGCCCGAAGTCCGTGACGAGGACTCGACCAGATTTATCGATGAGCACGTTTGCAGCGGAAAGATCCGAGTGCACCACGTCGTGCAGGTGCAGGTGGTCTATCCCCTGAACCATGTCGATCGTGATGCTGAGCGCCACGAGAGGTGGTACGCGGCGCACGTGCTTCAGGAACGCATGCCCAGACCAACCCTCCACGAACTCCGTGATGATGTAGCACTGCGGTGGATCGAAGAAACTGTCGAGATAGCTCACAATGTGCTTGTGATGCAGGCTCGACATGATCAGCAGTTCGCGGTGGAAGATGCCGAGGAATTTCTTGTTGTTGATGTACTTGTCGTGCAGCATCTTGATCGCAACAGACTTGCCGCTGCGCTGATCGATCCCGCGAAAGACGCGCCCCAGTCCACCGACACCGACTTCCTCGATGACACGGTAGGGACCGATTTGAGCAGGCACTTTGCTGGATGCTGATTTGGACAAGTAGCGATCCTTACTTTGCTCACGCACGAATTGCTCTGCAGCAACGCGTGCACGACTTCCTCACAGTCAAGCGAACTCCACGACGACAGCCTATCGGTGCGGCCCCACTCCAGCTGGAGTCACCGCACCTGGAGGAATTCCAGGTAGACGACAATTGGCATGTGCTTACGCAGGGTTTTACCGGGTCAGGTGAGGAGGGTCTGGGCGGCTTCCTGAGGAAATCCGCGATCGCGCACGACTCGGGTGATGGAATCCCCGAGGGTTTCGGCGTAGTAGCCGATGATTCCAAGGATGTGTGAAAATTCTTCGTAGCCGAACTGGGACCCGAGAACCTGAATGCGCATGACCACGTGGCCGTGTTCATCCAGCGCGAGCTTGACCATCTGCGATGTGTTGTTGAGCTCCAGAATATGCTTCGACAGATCCGGAGCCGCGAGCCACTCCACAGCAAGGTGAACAAGTGGCGAGACCGAAAAGCTCACCCAGTGCTCGTCGAGGCCGATGGCAAGGGAATAGAAGCGCTCGCCCTCTCGCCAACCAGTGGTCCAGGAAGACTCACCGGCCCGATTGAATCGCCAGCCATAGCGCTTCAGATAGTCTTCGAGAACGCTCGGTCCTATCGCGGGCATTCCTGCACTCCGCACCTGCGCAACACGATTCGTAAATCCCTGGATCGGTTGAGATCAGGCTAGCCGAGAACGAATCGGTCGGTCAATCGCAAGTCTGTCATCAAGCACGGCTACCGCATTATAGATCGCGGCCCGTAAGGCATTTGCGGCTGGAGCTCATCAGTCACGATAGCGGTCATGGCCTACCCGCCTGGCAGAAACGTCGGCGCTCGGGCACGGTGCCCTCCGCGGGTGCCTGCACGCTCAA
>Ga0169931_10009924_pt1 | contig 13642 bp, 9 predicted proteins | sample Kivu_15m_20L_FD_129675 | JGI IMG/M metagenome (GOLD analysis project Ga0169931, IMG submission 129675) | Freshwater microbial communities from Lake Kivu, Western Province, Rwanda to study Microbial Dark Matter (Phase II) - Kivu_15m_20L... | ecosystem: Environmental > Aquatic > Freshwater > Lake ...
GAGTCGGGAAGCGAGCTCCGGGTTCCGGAACCCAAAGTGGTTTTCGTTGACGCAAACAATCGCATCACCTACACCGGCCGTGAAGTTCCCGGACCCAGACGCCGAACCGCTGGCGAGCCTCCGGTCGATTCCTGTTGTTGAACCTGCTCCTCCGGAGACGAATGCATGTTGCCGCGAGTTCTCGAGCCCGAGGTCATGGATGATCGCCAGGAAGCGACCGAATACAACGAGATGGATCACAGCGCGGTCAACGATCGTTTCGTCTCCGATTTGATCGAGGCTGGGCCAATCGGTCGAGACGTTCTCGATTTGGGAACCGGGACAGCTCTGATTCCTGTGGTCCTATGCACGAAAGATAAAGAGTCCCGAGTCATGGCATCCGATGCTTCGGTCGAAATGCTCGAATTGGCTCGGTACAACATCGAACTCAATCACATGCTGGACCGCATCCAACTCAATCGATGCGATGCCAAGAAGCTGATCTTTCCCAATGCGTATTTTGATACAGTGATGAGCAATTCTCTAGTGCATCATCTGCCGACATGCGACGCTTTCTTTGCTGAGGCTCTCCGAGTGCTCCGTCCGGGCGGATTGTTGTTTGTTCGAGACTTGTGCCGTCCGGAAAGCGATGCTGAAGTGGAGCGATTCGTCGCGCTTTATACCGAGGGAGAGACGGATTACTCGAAACAACTTTTTCGTCAGAGCCTGCATGCGGCCCTGACCGTTTCCGAGCTTCAGCAAATCGTTGAACCACTCGCTATCCCAGGTCATACAGTCCAAATGTCGAGTGATCGACATTGGACTCTGGTCTATCGTAAACCGGCCTAGCTAGGGCATCTCGAACTTGTAGATCATCTGGCTGCGGTTGGTATCGACCATGAAGTAGACTTCGCCATCCGCATCTTCACCAAACGCCATGACGGGCATGCCGCCCGCCACGATTTGTTCGTTGCGAATGGCTTCCTTGACTCCATCTTGTTTGGTCAGAGCCCAAACGCGACCTGAAACGTAGTCGGCATATAGGTACTTGCCATACAGTTGCGGAATGCGCTTGGATCGGTAGACGCGACCTCCTGTAATCGACTTGCCTGCTTGATGGTCGTATGCCCAGACTGGGTCGACAGCGTTGGCGGCATCGGGACCGGGAGTGCGATTGCCGAAGGAGTAACTTCCCTCGCGCACCGACCAACCGTAATTGCCACCTGCGGTGACGATATTGACTTCTTCCCAAAGGTCTTGGCCAACGTCGCCGCACCATAGGTGACCGGTTTCCTTATCGAAAGCGATGCGCCATGGATTTCGAAAACCGTAAGCGAAGATCTCAGGGCGGATCCCTTCCCCTTTCGCGAACGGATTGTCCGCTGGGATTGCGTAGGGGAGATCACCTGTCTTTTGATCGACATCGATTCGAATGATCGTACCTAGGAGTTGCGATCGGTTTTGTCCGTTAGCGCGCGGGTCGTTGCGTGCTCCACCATCACCCATCGCGATGTAAAGCTTGCCATCAGGGCCAAACTCGATCGGTCCTCCATTGTGATTTTGGAAGGGTTGAGGAATGACCAGCAGCACTTCTTCGGAGTTGGGGTCGGCGACATTGCGATTCGCTGGATCGACTCGCATGCGGGATACCACGGATTGGTGAGTCTTAGGTCGCGTGTAATTGATAAAGAACTGTCCGTTGCGATGAAAGTCTGGGTGCAAGGCGAGGCCGAGCAATCCTTGCTCGTTGGCCATCGGGCCTTCGTACCAAACGCTCGCACGACCGCGGAAATCCAGGAACAGCGAGGCCTGCTCCACATCGGGCCTGTTCTCAAATGTAAAAATGCGCCCCATTTGATCGAGTGCATACAGCCTAGATGGATCACCCTTGGCATAGGTCAGCTCCAAGATTCGAAGAGGACGATTGATCGTGCCATCCTCTTCTTTGGGCTGCCAACCTTCCCAGTTCAAATTCGGAAACGCCGGGACGGTCCGAATCGCAAGCTCGCCATCGATAGGGGATTTAGCGTGGCCGTCTGAGCCCAGTTCTCGGATCTTGATATTTCGAAACGCGATCCAGTTGCCGTGGTCTTGCAAACACAGATAGCCTTCGCCCGCATTGCCAAAGTTCGGATACTTGGCGAATTTGCTCTTGGCTACCAAGTTGTTCCATCGATCGTCTCCCAACCGAAATTGGTAGTACATCACTCCATTCATCGAGACTTCGCAACCGGCAGGAGAAATACGGAGGTAGAGTTGATTCCACTGACCGGGGGGCCGAGTCGCATCGGGGGTTTCTTTTTCGCCCGCCCATGCTTGAGGAAACGGCCGAAACATCTGGTATAGCCAGCCGGCTTTCTGCGGGTCGTGGCCATCGATGTTGTCTTGGATTTGGACCTCAGGGCCGCTTTGCCAGGGAGCAGGGTTGTCTTCGGTCACATGGAACATCAACCCGCTGTTGCCCCCTTTGGAGATGTTGTATTCGAGGGACAATTCAAAGTACTTGTACTTGCGATCGGTGATGATGTCACCGGCTCCTTGACCAGCCCGCACTAGAGTGCCATCCTCAACTTTCCATCCATCGGAGACCCCTTCCTTCTTGTAGGATCGCCAGCCATCGGTCGATGCACCGTCGAATAGCAACTTCCAGCCACTCAACGATTCGGAGCGAGTGAGTTGATTGGGTGGATTTTCGGCCTGGGCGAGCCCGTTGCCGAAAAAAGAGAGAACGGAGATCGATACAACAACTAGACACCAAGCAGCATGCGGTTTCTTAGTCATGGCAGTGAGGAAATGCGAGGGGTGACTGGCGGGAGGGACATACAACGCTCCGCGTATTGTAACTGGCAAACGCCTAGAGAGGGCGAGACTTTAGATCCGTAAGCTTGGTTTCCCACTGCGGACGGAGTTGGGGATCGATAATCTTCACCAATTGCTCTGAATAATAGATCGCCGAGTCTATGAGAGAATTCTCCTCGGCGATGGTCGCCGCCAGTTCGAGAGCTCGTATTCGAATCGCAGGGTCGGGGGGAGGAGATCGAAACAGAGACGCTTTTCGAAAAGCAGCCAATGCTTCCAAAGGTCGTTCGAGAAACTGAAGGCACATTCCCAGTTGCAAACTGGCGCGAGCTCGAAGGGAAGGTTCCTCGGCAGCCTTTTGCAACAGGTCGACCGCTTCTTCATGCCTAGCTAATTGACGCAAAGCAATGGCCCACGGAATTAACAATTCCTTTTCGCTTGGTCGGCGAGCGAAACGATGCGAGCAAATGCGAATTCGCTCGTTCGCCATATTGATTTCCGCCTGCTCTAGTTCATGTCGATTCTCGGCAGTCGGTTTTTGCGCATGCCGCAGTTTTGCTTCACTGAGCATCTGGTTGGCCAATAAGAGGGTCAAGTCCTCACGCAGCAACAACAACGGTTCGCAGTCATTGCAATACTGCACTCCAGCATCCAAGACCCGTTTGGCGTCGTTCCATCGCTCTTGATCTAGATAAATCCGACCCAACTCGAGATAGGCTTCGGTATTGGCTGGAGCATGCTTGATCGTTTGCTCCAACTCTTGAAACCGTTTGAGCGGAATGGCTGCAGGTTTGGATGGCTGAACGTCCGCAGACGGAGCTTTCAGCAACAGCCCATCCACATCCGAGTACTTGGCAAGGAGTTGATTGCCAACTTTCGATGGTGAAGCGTTATTCGACTTGGCTTCCGGTTCTTCCATGCCGCTATTGTACACGGGACGCGAGAAAGAAAAAAACAGCCCGTTTGGCAGTTCGCGGCGAAAGCGTCGGAGAGGCTGCCAAACGGGCTGTCAGAGAATTTGCAAGGATCTCTCGAGGATCTGAGCAGATTGGTCCGAACTCGTAGGATGCGTTACACGACCAATTCAGGATCCTGACCAGGGGTCGGAATCCAATATTTTCCATCCTTGCCCGGTTCAATCGGAGCTTCGTCGTCAAAGGAATCGATCGCATCGAAGTTCGCCAAAGCGATCTTGCTGTTGAGGCACTGATCCCACTTCAAAGGCTTGCCGGTGTAGGTCGCCATCCGTCCCATGATGCTCGTCATGGTGCTGGTTGCACCGTAGTCCCCTTCGTTGGGTGTTTCTCCGCGGCGAATGGCAGCGAACATGTCAACATGCTCTTGAGCCCATCCGTTCTCGCCCGCAGGGGCTCGCCAGACGATTTCGTTCTTCTTGTTGTAGATCTTGCCACCGCTGATGTCGCACCAACCGTTGGTGCCATGAGCGAACTCGCTCACGGCATTCCAACAGCCGGGAATATGTCGGCATTGGCTGAGCATCTTCGTTCCGTTGGGATAGGTGAACTCGACAAAGTGGTGATCGAAGATCTGGCCGCTGTCTTCACCCGTTCGCACCTGCCGACCGCCCTGGCCTTGAGCTTCACTCGGATAGCCGTTCATCAACCAGTTGATAACGTCCAGGTTGTGAATGTGCTGCTCGCAAATATGGTCGCCGCTGAGCCAGTTGAAGTAATACCAATTGTTGAGTTGGTACTCGAGTTCGGTTTGTTCCTTTTGTCGATTGCGAGTCCAAACTCCATCCCCATTCCAATAAGCTCGCGCTAAGATAATGTCTCCGATCGCCCCTTCTTGAAGCATATTGATGGTGGACTTGTAATCGGATTGATGCCGACGCTGCAGTCCTACTTGAACCACGAGGTTCTTTTCCTTGGCTATCTTGTTGGCTTCCAGAACACGACGTACTCCCGGAGCATCCGTTGCTACTGGCTTTTCCATGAAGACGTGCTTGCCAGCCTTCACAGCTGCCTCGAAGTGGAGAGGACGGAATCCCGGTGGCGAAGTCAGGATCACCATGTCGACATCGGAAGCGAGGACCTCTTTGTAACCGTCAACGCCAATGAAGACCTTGGCGTCAACATACTTCTCATGGTTCTTCCTCAGTTCCTTCAATGCTTGGTCAGCGCGGAATTGGAACGGATCGGCCATGGCAGTCAGCTTGACACGGTTGGAATCGCTGTTGGTATCCAATGCTTGACCCGCAGCGCCGGTCCCTCGACCACCACATCCGATCAATCCCAATCGGATCGTATCACTACCCTGTGCATGTGCGGAACGAGCGATGGGCAGCGTTGCGACCGCCCCCGCAATCGCGCTGGCTTTTAAAAATCCCCGTCGCGTCGCATCGGTGGAAGAAGGTGTCTGCGTGGCGGTTGGTTTCGAACTCATCGGTGCTGAAACTCCCATCGAAGGTGATTGTGTGATTCGTGTCGCGTCCGTTGGTAAAAAGGAGTGTTTCACGAAGGGCCTGTTCGGTGAGGTACCGAACACTGGAGAAGATAAGTCAGGTTCGATCGGACCAACGTGAAACACCGGCGGGCCTAGCCATGGAGAAGAGATTGGAAATCCAAACTCCCAAAACCCATCGCTAAGGGTTGCTCTTAGCAACCAAGTAAAAACTATAACCCGCCCCAAGCAGATCGCAATGGATCGTCAGCACTCTCCGAACCCGGAACAATGGGTATTAGATTATTTAATGCCGAGTCGACTCGCTTGCCCCATCATCCTCGGAGCCAAAAATCCACTGGGCAACGAGGGAACTGTCGCTCTCGACGATGTCGTTCGGGATGTCGGGACCAAAGGTAGCGAATCCCAGCGGCAACTTGGCAGAACTTAAAAACGGATAAAAACCGCCCAGGCCGAGGGCCTCGTCAAGGTGGGTAACGAGCAGATGGCTGGGCAACACTCCTTGATACCAATTGAGCAGCCGCTGAGCGTGGCTAGTGCCGGTGGTGGCGTTGATCGTCAAGTGGGTTTGAGTGATTTGGCTTTCCTGCAGAATCGATCGCCACATTTCCATGGACTCAATATCCCCGAGAGGAATGCTCGGAAAATCTAGCACGACCCAATCGCAATGATCGATCCCGCTTGCGATCGCCGAAGCTAACTTCGGTGCATCGACTTGTTCATACTTCCATTCCATCAGGTCGCAGTAGTCGGCGAGCCGTGGGCGGGGAGGCGCCGATGCGTGAATGCATGAGATAACCAGCGGTTGAAGTCCGAGGTGCAGCGATGCGATGCTGGCAAGTTTTGCGACAGCGCTTGATTTTCCGTGGCCCGGTGGACCGACGACGGCGACGGTTGTTTTCTCGCGGGCCCAGGAGCTTGTTGGTGGGTCGATCGAGATTTCGCGACGCAGCAGTTGTGCCAAATAGGCTCGAACAACCCAAGGATCGCGGTCATCGCTGCCAAGGGCAGAGAGTGCTTCCTTCAACCAACTATCGACGCGGTCTCGCGGCAGCTCGCGCTTCAAGAGCTCTGCACCGACTTGGATGAAACACAGAGGATAGGGAGCAGGTTCAAAGAGTGGGGATTGGACTGGATGAGGATCCGTTTTGATCTCCGCAGCGATTGGCTCGTCGCTTGGTGGGGATGGCTCATCCAATGATGGGTCAAGTTGAGTATCGGGAGGAGGGCCGCTGGATGCCGTCACTTCGATTTGGTCGCGGGACCAGGAGAAACGGGATCGTTGTGTTTGTTTGGTATCGAGGATGATCGCATCGGGTCCGAGTTCCGTTCGGACTTTGCGAAGCGCGTCGGCCAGATTCCTTGCCCGAAACGATTTGATTCTAATCGGTGCAATCATTTAGTCGGCTCGTCGGTTACCATGCCTACCGATTCAATATTGGTATCCCTGGCCACTTCGTTGAAAGACAGAACTCGCAGGTCGGAGACAGACTCCTGTGTCATCTGCCGCAGCGCTAAGCGAATCTTAGGGGAAACCAAAACACATCGAGGTCGGCCGAGAGTATCGAGTTTCTGAAGTTGTTCTGCGATGCGCGAGCAGATCCTCGCTGCGGCATCGGGGGGCAGGCGGAGGAATACGCCCCGTTCGGTATGCTCCGAGTTGGCGGCGATAAGGTCTTCGAGCGCAGGGTCGAGAGTGATCACACGCAGAGTTCCCGATTCGTCGCGATAGCGGTGCGAAATCGTGCGAGCCATGCGATGGCGAACGTATTCCGTCAGCCAAATCGGATCCTTGATGCGATGGGCATGATCACCGAGGGTCTCGAGAATCATCCCCAACTGACGGATTGGAATATCCTCGCGCAGCAGATTCTGCAGCACTTGCTGGACATCGGACAGCTTCAATGTTCCCGGGATCAACTCCTCGACAATCGTCGCGTGGGTCTTCTTGACTTGATCGATCAGCTGTTTGGCGACTTCGCGGGTGAGGAGTTCATCGGCGTGTTTACGAGCCGCTTCCTGCACGTGCGTCGCAAGGACTGCTCCGCATTCCACAACGTGATAACCATACATTTCGGCTTGCTGGCGCATGCGGGGATCGATCCAGTACGCCTTGCGTCCAAAGGCAGGGTCGACCGTTTCTTCGCCATCGGGTGTGCCGAGGGTCAATCCCTTGTCGATCGCCAGCAAGCGATCCGGCCGAAGATACCCCGAGGCGATCCGATTGCCTGACATAGAGAGTTCGTATTTTGCTTCGGGAAGACTCATCCTGTCCTTGATGCGAACCATCGGTAGCAGGATTCCCATCTCGGTTGCCAAGGTCGCTCGAACCGTCGAGATTCTCTTCATCAAATCCCCGCCTCGATTGGGGTCCGCCAATGAGATCAGGCGTGCTCCCAGTTCGAGTCGAAGCGGATCAACCTCGAGGTACTCCTCTACCTTTTTCTCAGTGACAGCTTTTGGGGCTTGCTCCGCTTCTTGCTTGCGACGAGCAGCTTGCTTGATTTCTTCTTTTTGTTGGCGTTGCAGCAGGAATGCGAGTCCGATGCAACCGCCACCCATGGTTAGCATTGGCAGAGCCGGCAATTTCGAGAAAACGAGAAGGCACAGAAAGACCCCCGCGACGATCAGCGCCGGTGGCTTGGAGAAAATCTGCCGGATGAAGTCTCCCGAGAAGTCGGACTTCTGCGTGCTTCGGGTGGTCAGCAAGGCTGCTGCCAACGAAATGAGGAAGGCGGGGACCTGGCTGACCAACCCATCACCGATCGTCAACTTGGAATAGACCTGTGCGGATTCGGCAATGGTCATGTCAAAGTACATGTATCCCATGTACAGACCGCCGACGAGATTGATGAAAGTGATGGCGATACCTGCGATCGCATCACCGCGCACGAATTTACTGGCACCATCCATCGCCCCGTAGAAGTCAGCTTGCCGAGTCACTTCCTCGCGGCGTCGCTGGGCTTCTTTTTCATCGATCGCACCTGCCGCCAAATCGGCGTCGATCGCCATCTGGCGACCCGGCATGCCGTCCAACGCAAATCGAGCCGCGACTTCGCCGATGCGGGTAGCTCCCTTGGTGATCACAATGAAGTTGATCAAGAAGATGATCAAAAACAGAATCAATCCGACTTCGATCCGATCCCCCGCCACAAACTCGCCGAAGGCCTCGATCACCCGCCCCGCCGTCTCGCCACCCGCATTCCCATCTCGGGTGAGAATGAGCCGCGTCGTAGCCAAATTGAGCACCAACCGAGACAGTGTCGTCGCTACCAACATCGCCGGAAAGATGTTGAACTCCAAGGGCGAACTCACGTAGATCGTCGTCAGCAGGATCACGACCGCCAACGCAACGTTAGCTGACAAAAGAATATCCAGCAGGCCCGTCGGCAAGGGCACCAAAATCACCACGATGCAGGCGATGATCGAGATGGGTACGATCGCGTCGCGATAGCGGTTGAATAGTTGGATCCAAGCCCCCATGGCTCACCATTTCTGACAGAATACCGATCAACTCGCCAAATCCATCCGGCGTTCCAGGAAACTACCCAGCTTGTCCCTTGGATGTCTATATCGTTTTGGGGATTCGTCTTGGGGATTGGCATTGCAAAAGGAAGCCGATCACTCGATAACCTTTCGACGCCCGCAGACCCTCGAGACTCATCAAGAACATCCAAGGATGGCCACGGAAAAGACGAAAAAATCAAACGCTTATTCCCTGATGTCTCCGCGCTTCTGGCACGGAATGCGGTTCCCGTATTGGTTTGGTCTTCTCGCGCGAAATCGCTTCGATGTCTCTTGGTCGCGATTGCATCTGGCTCTCGGCGTTTCGTTCTTTTCTCCTTGGAATGATTTGCTAGCTTTGTTTCAGCATCTCGGATTTGGAAGAGCGATCGAGCGCACATCGCTTGCGGGTCCACCGATTTTTGTCTTAGGCCATTGGCGTAGCGGCACCACGCTATTGCATGAGTATCTCGCCCTCGACGAGCGGTTTGCATCGCCGACGACATTCCAATGCTTCGCCCCGTGGCACTTTCTACTGACCGAGGGATTGTTTACGCGCTTCGGTGGTTTTTTGTTGCCGGAGCGCCGACCGATGGACAACATGAAGGCGGGTTGGTCGCTGCCGCAGGAAGATGAGTTTGCCTTGATGAATCTGGGGGCGCCCACCCCCTACCTTCGCATCATGTTTCCAAGCCATCCGATTCCCCACGAAGGGACCCTTGCATCGAGTACTTTCACCGCCGACGAATTGGAGGCTTGGAAACGAACACTCGATTGGTTTTTACGCGCGGTGACGTATAAAGTCCGTAAGCCACTGATTCTCAAGAGCCCGCCTCATACAGGGCGACTCGGAATCCTTCGCGAAATGTATCCGCAGGCGAAGTTTGTGCACATCGTTCGCGATCCGAGGAAGGTTTATCCTTCGACGTTGAAGCTGTGGAAGACGCTCGATGAGATTCAGTCGATGCAAGCTCCTTCCGATGAAAAGCGGATTGAAGACTTCGTCCTGCGCACGTTGCCAAACATGTATCGGTCGTTCGAAGGGGACCGGATCGGGCTGTCCGATTCTCAGTTGATTGAACTTCGCTATGAAGACTTCGTCGCCGACCCAGTTTCCGCCATGCAACGGATTTACGAGCAACTGGAACTGGGCAGCTTCGATCGTGTGCGCGAAAAAATTTCGGAGAAATCCAAGCTGGAACGAGACTATCAAACGAATCGTCTAGAACTCCGAGGCGACGAGGAACGGAGGGTGATGCAAGCCTGGAGCGAGTACGCCAAACGCTATGGTTACGATGGCTGATTCGTATTTCTATCGACCTACGCCGCCTCGATTCGGTGCGAAGGTCCACAATGCAATACCCAGCAGCATCACCGGCCCGAGCATCAGCCATGCGTTCAGGCTTACTTTCTGTCGTGTCCACGGAGGACCCAGCAGGGAGGGCGCCCCCATCGATGCGGGAGTCTGAATGTTGGGGGCTGGATTCGCATTTCCGTCAGCAGGCGTTGATCCCGGCAATCCAGGGAAGGTAGGGGTGGCGATGGGGAGCCCCGCAGGAGGACCTGGAGATGTCGACGAACTGGTCAGCGAGGATGACTCGGTCCGCTGGTCAACCATCGGGAATTTGACCATCCCCAACGCTGGCAATAACAAGGCCAAGGCGCTGGTTGCGCAAATCAGAATCAGACCTGTAAACTTCATCATCGCACCCGGAACTCCACAGTAAAAAATCGACCTCCGATCTCGATAGCAAATTGTGCGATACAGTGCGAGGCCAATGATCATCCTGCAATTATTCGCTGCGAACCCATCGACTGGGTATCGCCGTGCAAGATTCGGGGATCACGATAGAATGATGCCTCGGCGATCTTTGATGTCATTGCAGGGGAGCGGATCGATTCCTTATGGCCAAGTCCACCAGCCACTTTATCAACCGCGAATTAAGTTGGCTCGAATTCAATCAGCGGGTGCTCAATCAAGCACAATACTCCAAGGTCCCGGCGCTCGAGCGACTCAAGTTCTTGGCGATCACGTTCAGCAACATGGACGAATTCTTCATGGTCCGCGTTGGCGGTTTGCAGTTGCAGCAAGCTCAGGGGATCGATGCTCCGGATCCGAGCGGTGCAACCGTTACCGGGCAGTTGTCGGCGATCTATGAGCGAGTCAACACGATCATTCGAGACCAGTACGAATGCTTCTTGAACTCGATTGAGCCAGCTTTGGCCGAAGACGGATTGGAGCGAGTGACGGCATCGATGGCCAAGGCGCCGCAACTCGAAGCGATGCATCGATTTTTTGACGAGGAAGTTTATCCGGTTCTGTCCCCGATGGACTTGGATCCCGATGCTCCGTTTCCGTTGTTATCCAATTTGGGTTTCTATCTCTGCTTGCGGATGGCGAGCGGCGATTCTGAGGTTCCGCATCGCTTCTCTTTTATTCCGTTGGGCAGAACGATTTCGCGATTCGTTACGCTGCCGAGCGACCGAGGCTACAGTTACGCGCTGCTGGAAGATGTCATCGCGCATCACGCTCACCAGTACTATCCTGGCAAACGGATCGAGGAATGCGTTGCCTTCCGTGTGACTCGCAACGCCGATATCTCAGTGCGCGAGGACAGTGCGGCGGACTTGATGCTGGGTATGGAGGAGGTGTTGTCATCTCGTCGATCAGCAGATTTCGTTCGTCTCGAGATTGCCAAGGATGTGTCGGACATCACTCTGGATTTCCTGAAGCAGCGGATCGGGATCGTGGATCGGGACGTCTTTCGGATACCTGGTCCTCTCGATTTGTCGGTCATGATGCAGTTGACCGATATCGAAGGCTTTCCCGCTCTGCGCGACACGGTTTGGCCGCCCCAGCGTTCGCCATTGTTGGATCCATCCAAGTCGATGTTCCAGACGATCGCGGAGCAAGATGTTCTCCTCTGCCATCCTTATGAGAGCTTCGAGCCGGTATTGCGATTGATCGAAGAGGCAGCTTCCGATCCGGACGTTTTGGCGATCAAGCAGACGCTCTATCGGACCAGTCGCAAGAGCCCCATCGTCGATGCCTTGAAGCGGGCATCGGAGCGGGGCAAGTATGTCACTGTCGTTGTGGAACTCAAGGCTCGATTCGATGAAGCTCGCAACATCGAGTGGGCGCGCGAGTTGGAGCGATCTGGGGTTCAAGTGGTCTATGGGGTGCGAGGACTGAAGACACACGCAAAGATCTGTATCGTCGTTCGACGAGAATCTTCGGGGGTCGTGCGATATATTCATTTCGGAACAGGCAACTACAACGAATCCACCGCCCGCATGTACAGCGATATTAGCTACCTGACTTGCGATGAATCCCTTGGCAAGGATGCGTCAGCGTTCTTCAACGCGGTCACCGGCTACAGCCAGCCGCAACCATATGAGAAAATCGATTCAGCTCCACTGGGTCTGCGTAAAAAGTTGATTTCGCTCATCGATGGCGAAACCCAGCGCAAGCAGATGGGTCAAAAGGCATACATTGTCGCCAAGATGAATTCGCTGGTCGATCCCGAGATCATCGAAGCTCTCTACCGCGCTAGCCAAGCAGGAGTGATTGTGCGTCTGAACGTGCGGGGTATTTGTTGTTTGAGGCCCGGAGTTCCAGGGCTGAGCGAAAATATCCAGGTCATCAGCATCGTCGACCGCTTTCTCGAACATGCCCGCATCCTGTATTTCTTTCACGGCGGCGAGGATGCGGTTTTCATCAGCAGTGCGGATTGGATGCCTAGATCCTTGGACCGACGGATCGAGTTGCTCGTGCCGGTTGAGGATCCCGCTTCGCAACGCCGACTGGTCGAAATTCTCGACACCTATTTTCGAGACAATCAGAATGCATGGGAACTCCAGAGCGATGGCCAATACCGTCGGCTCGAGCCCAAGGGAAGCCAGTCCAAGATTCGCGCACAAAAGATCCTTTACCAGAACGCCGTCGAGGCGGTGAAGATGGCGGAGCAAGCCGCTCGAACTCAATTCGAGCCCCATCGTCCTGCTGTGAGCAAGGATTGATGGTAAGGAATTGAGAGGATTCTATTTGGTCTCGATGGGGATTCGCAGTCGGCCGATCCTTAGCGCGCGACCAGTCATGGTATCGGCATCCAACCAGGTTGCCGATACGCGCACATCTGCGGTGGCAACATGAAAAGTGTTCGGATCAAACGTCAACGTAGTGCGCAGCACCGGTTCGATCTCTCGGCCCAGGATACTGCGATGGGGACCTGTCATACCGACATCGCACTGAAACGCGGTCCCTCCCGGAAGGATTTGCTCATCGGCAGTTGGAACGTGCGTGTGCGTTCCGAGCACTGCGGTAACGCGCCCATCGAGATAGTAACCCATCGCTTGCTTATCGCTCGTGGCCTCTCCATGCATATCGACCAGGCGCAGCGTCACCGATTCGGGAAGCGATGCCAGGACACGATCGGCAGCCTCAAATGGGCAATTGACCGGCCGCATGAATACTCGGCCGAGCAAACTGAGAACAGCGACAGGGACTCCCGCAGAAGTTCTTACGATGCAATGATCTTTGCCGGGCGCCTTGTCCGGAAAGTTGGCAGGTTTGACGATATTGGATTGAAGGCGGAGCGATTTTTCGATTTCCCGTTTCTTGTAAATGTGATCCCCTAAGGTGATCGCATCGACTCCTGCGGCGACGAGTTGTTCATACTGTTTGATGGTCAAGCCAGCACCATCGGCAGCGTTTTCCGCATTCGCTACGATGAGATCGCATCCCGCCTGTCGCAACATGGGAACCGCCGTACAGGTAGCGACCATCCCCGGTTTCCCGACGATGTCGCCGATCAATACCATGCGAGTCTGTCCCGTAAGTTTTTCTGGGAGATCCAAAGGCATCGTATTCCAAACACTCGCGAAATGATCTTTGAGGATATCCATGCCGACTGATGAACAAGTCGCTTCCCAACAC
>Ga0169931_10009925_pt1 | contig 13641 bp, 13 predicted proteins | sample Kivu_15m_20L_FD_129675 | JGI IMG/M metagenome (GOLD analysis project Ga0169931, IMG submission 129675) | Freshwater microbial communities from Lake Kivu, Western Province, Rwanda to study Microbial Dark Matter (Phase II) - Kivu_15m_20L... | ecosystem: Environmental > Aquatic > Freshwater > Lake...
CAGAGCGGCGAGACTGTTTTAGGGTACCGGGCCCGGCACCGTAAGGTCATCGACTCATCGACCACGGCATTTTCGGTGAAGCGCCTCCTTGGGCGCAGCTATGAAGACTTAAAGGACCGGGTTACGGAGTTTCCTTACGAGATTGTGCCACCGGAGGCCGGTGACTCCTCGGGGCTCGTCCGAATTCGACTCGGAGATCGAACGTTCAGTGCCATCGAGATTTCTGCCTTGATCTTAAAGGAGCTCAGGCTCTCAGCACAGGCGTCGCTCGGAGTGCCGGTGACCAAGGCGGTGATTACTGTGCCCGCCTACTTTAATGACTCCCAACGCCAGGCGACTCGGACCGCAGGGAGACTTGCGGGCTGGGATGTACTGAGGATTGTAAATGAGCCAACGGCGGCCTCACTGGCCTATGGCTTAGATCGAAAGAAGCAAGGACTCATTGCCGTATATGATCTGGGAGGGGGCACTTTTGACCTTTCCATCCTTCGGCTAGAGAATGGCGTCTTTGAGGTGCTTGCGACCCAGGGAGATACCCAGCTGGGAGGGGATGACCTCGATCAGGCGATTGTCGCTTGGTTTAAGTCCGAACACGGACTCCGAGAACTTGAGGGCGAGGATCGAGCGGCACTTTTGGAAGCCGCTGAGCGCGCAAAAAAAGAGCTTTCGCAGGAGGGGGTGCACTCGACTCCTCTTGAGCTCAAACTTGCGAGTCAGCTTTATCGGAGCACACTCACTCTGGAGCAGTTCGAGTCCCTGGTGGCGCCCGTTTTAGAGCGGACGCGCCGACCCTGCGAGCAGGCTCTTCAAGATGCTGGAATCCAAGCCAGTGAGCTCTCGGATGTGCTTCTGGTAGGCGGGCCCACGCGTCTGGCCTGTGTTCAGAAAAAAGCGCACCAGATCTTTGGAAAAACTCCAAATACCTCGATGCATCCGGATGAAGTGGTTGCCCAGGGTGCGGCCATCCAGGCGGATATTTTAGCTGGAAACAATCCGGAGCTTCTCCTTCTGGATGTGGTCCCTCTCTCGTTAGGAATCGAGACCTACGGTGGGGTCATGTCGACTTTGATTCCTAGAAATACGCGGGTTCCGACCGTAGCCCGTGAGCGTTTTACCACCTTCGTTGACAAGCAGACTGCGGTGGATGTCCATGTACTGCAAGGCGAGCGGGACCAGGTGGCACTCAATCGGTCTTTAGCCCGGTTTAAACTTCGAGGCATCCGGCCTGCCCCAGCGGGAACTCCCAGGATTGAAGTCGCATTTTTGGTGGATGCTGACGGCATCCTCCAAGTCAGTGCAAAGGATCTGGAGACGGGCCAAGAGCAGTCCATTGAGGTGAGGCCCAGCTTTGGCTTGAGCGAGGATCAGGTGCAAGAGATGCTGGCTTCGGGATTAGAGCATAAGGCCCAGGACGTGGCCTTCAAGCGACTCGTCGAGGCCCGAAATGAGGCAGAGCCTGTGCTCCGAGCAACCGAGAGGCAATTACCTCAAGCCGAGCGACTGCTAGGATCCCAAGAGTCGAGTCGCATCCATGATGCAGCTCAGGCACTCAGAGATTCCCTGTCTGGCACTGATCCGATTCGGATCCGGGAAAATCGGGAGCAGCTGGGTCGACTCACCCAACGACTGGCCGAGAAGATTTTGGCTGAGACCATTGATTCGGTTCGAAAGACACAAAAGGAAACACGCTGATGAGTAAGAAAGTCTGTAAGGTCACCTTCCTCCCCATCAATAGAACGGTTGAAACCGCTCCGGGCGAGAGTGTTCTCGAAATAGCGCTCGCGCATGATGTGCCTCTTCATCATGCTTGTGGGGGCTACTGCGCCTGCACGACCTGCCAAGTGAGGGTCAAAGAGGGTACCCAAAACCTCTCAACCATTGAAGAAGAAGAGCAAGAGCGTCTCGAGCGAGCAGACGACGTGGGACCCACCAGTCGATTGGGCTGCCAGGCAAAGGTTTTAGGGGATGTCGTACTCGAGATGGTCCATACGGATTAGTCCCATTGAGAGGAGAAGGTTACCCCGTGAGCTCGGAAAAAACTGCCCAGTCCAATTACCACATTACTTTCGTATCCGGATCCTCGTCCGCTAGGCAAACGCTGGAGGTGAGCCAGGGTACAGGGGAGAGTTTACTCGACATTGCATTGGCGGCTGGGATTGAGATTGATCATGCTTGTGGAGGAGTTTGCGCTTGCTCCACCTGTCACATTAAACTGAAGTCTGGTGCGAGTAGTTGCGGCAGGAGCTCCGAGCAAGAAGAAGATCAGCTCGATAAGGCTCCCGGGGTATCGCCTCAATCGCGTCTGGCCTGCCAGTGTGTTCCCACCGGCGAGGAGGACTTGATTGTGGAGATTCCTGTTTGGAATCGAAACCGGGTGCGAGAAGGAACTTAAGCCCGGCTAGCCCTTTGCGGGCTTGGAGGCGGCTGGGTGAAACTCCTATTGTTAGGCATCAGTCTCTTGGTGGCGTCCTCGAGCCTAGCCTCTTCAGACCAAGCGGTATCGAGCCCTGCTCTTCGAATTAGGCTGAGCGCAGATGCCGATAATTTGGATTGGAATAAGGCCAGTTACCACTCCGAAAAGCAGATTCTCTCCAATGTAATGGAGGGTCTGTTGGAGCTCGATGGAGAGCTCAAAATTCAAAACCGTCTGGCCCAGAGTGTTCAGCTTAGTCCTGACGGTAAGATGATTACCTTCACGCTGAGACCAGGGATCGTTTGGCAAGATGGGGTTCCTCTCAAAGCGGCCGATTTTATTTACAGTTGGAAGCGACTCCTCTCTCCACTGACGGCTTCGAGGTATGCTCATCTGCTTTTTGATTTAGTCGGTGCAAAGGAGTTCAATTCTGGAAAAATTAAGGACTTTACTCAGGTTGGGGTCAAGGCCCTCGACGACCGCCGGATTGAAGTCAGGCTGACTGATGCTGTCCCAGATTGGATTTTTATCCCCACTTTTTGGCCTCTTTTTCCGTTGCGACAGGATGTCGTAGAAAAGCATGGTTCGGCTTGGGTATCACCTGGAAAAATGGTGACGCTTGGACCCTACACTCTCGAATCAAGAGAGGTGGGATCAAAGATCGTCCTCAGAGAAAATCCAAAGTATTGGAGCAAGCGAGGTAATGTCTCTCAGATCGAAGCCGTTGTCGTAAATGAGGATGCCGCTGCAATGGCCCTTTTTGAGGCAGGGCAGTTTGATTTAATCGAGGACCTGTCTCCGACTGACTATAAGAAATGGGCCAATAAGCCAGAGATTAAAAAGGTTCCGTTGGTGGCTACCGATTACCTCGCCTTTCGAGTGGATAAATATCCCGTGTCCTTGGAGCCACTTCGAAGAGCACTCGCTCATTCGGTCGACGTGAAGGCTGTAGCAGCGGTGGAGCAGGGTCTAGCAGAGCCGGCAACTGGGCTGATTCCACCCAGTCTGAGCTCAGGCGCACGAAAAAAACCTGTGAAAGTGGAGTTTGACCCTCTTCGGGCTCGAAGCCTCTTGAGGATGAGTGGGATCGATCCTGCAGAACTCAATCTCGATCTCTTGATCAGTAAGTCAGATCGAAATCGACGGGTGGGTGAGGCCGTTCGCGATCAACTCAAAAAAAACCTCGGCGTGACCGTCACCCTGAAAGAATATGATCAAAGCCACTTTCGTTCTCAGCTCGATTTTCAAGCATTCCCAGCTTTCTTAGCCCGGTGGGGCGCCGATTACCCGAGCCCCCAGAGTTTTCTCGATATTTTTATTCCCAGTTCTGGATTTAATCGCACAGGCTGGATGAATCCTAAATACAATCGTCTGACCGAAGAGGCTAGGCGGGCAACTCAAGTCAAAAATCGAGTCAGTCTTTTTGAGTCCGCAGAGCAGCTTATGATCCAAAAAGATGTGGTCATTATTCCGCTCTTCTACGAATCGACAGCAGCGCTGGTCAGTCGCAGAACTCAAGGAGTCAGAATCAGCCCACTGAACTTTCTCTACCTTCGGGATGTTTCTCTTCGGCCCAATAATCCCGGATCGAGTCCCCAAGGTACTGCGCCGCTAGCAGGGTCAAAAAAAGAGTCGCGCCAGGGGCAAAAATAAGATGGGGATGGCTCGTGATCAGGCGAGAGCCATCCGAGGCCAGTGTTCCTAGGCTGGCAAAGGGCGGGTGCACACCCAGTCCGAGAAAAGACAGGAAGCTCTCTGCCATCACATTGGATGGAATTTGAGCGCTCGCCGAAATGAGGATGGGGCCCTTGATATTGGGCAAAATGTGAACCCAAAGAATGCGATAGGGATTGAGGCCCAGGGCGCGAGCCGCCTCAACGTACTCCAACTGCCTTGCTTGGATGACTTGGGCTCGCACGAGACGAGCGTGCTGGAGCCAGGCAATGAGGGCGACGGAGATTAGAATTCCGGGAAGGCCTCTTCCCGTGGCCATTGAAACGAGCATGGCCAGCAGAAGCGTTGGAAAAGTTCCAAAAAAATCAATAACTCCTAAGATCAAGACCTCAGTCCTGCCTCGAAAGAAGCCAGCGATTGCCCCCGTGATGGTCCCAATCAGGAGAGCGATGAGAGTGCTGCTGAATCCGATCAGTAGAGAAAGGCGCGTCCCTTGGAGGATCCGCGAGGTCATGTCTCGTCCCAGAGAATCTGTGCCGAGCCAGTAGGTCTGGGATGGGGGCTCAAGGCGCCTAGAGAGATTCTGAGTTTCGGGTGAGTGCTCAAGGAACAGGGGGCCCAAGCAGGCAGTCAAAATGACGCCGGTTAGAAAAAAAATCATAAGCTTATTCAAGAGTCTCACGGGGACTCCTGACGCCTGGTCCTGGGGTCTGCCCAAAGAAGGAGCGCCTCACTGCCTAGATTGGCAACGATGAGGACCACTCCAAAAACCAAGGTGCTGCCAAGCACCATGAAGTAGTCCCGATTGAGCACCGCATTGACGAAGCTTCTTCCAAGGCCAGGAATCTGAAAAATGCTCTCGACGAGAAATGAGCCCGTGAGCAGTTGAGCCGCAATGGGAGGAAACAAACCGATCACCGGAATCCATGCGTTTCGGAGAGCATGCCGCAAAAGCACTCGGGGTTGGGATAAGCCCTTGGCTCGAGCGGTGCGAATGTAATCCTGCCTTAAGGCTTCCAGCGTACTCCCTCGGATCTGACGACTGATCAGGGCCAGGGGGCGGAGTGCCAGGGTCAGAGTCGGGAGGACCCAATACGCAGGACGATCCAAGAGCTCCGCCCAGAGTCCAGGTGGAAGCCAGCCCAGTTGAATTGAGAAAACCCAAACGAGCCCATACGCGAGAAGAAACCCTGGAACACTAGTCGCACAAAGCACGAGTATTCTGATCACTTGATCTAAAAAGCGGTATCTTTGATTTTCTAGGGCATACGCTGACAGTACCCCGATAGGCACCGCTAGCAGAAAAGCAACGAGAAGAGCCATCGACCCTAAACCCAATGAAATCGGTAGCGCCAGTCGGATGAGTTCACGAACGGTATATTCTGGCTGCTGAAAAGAAACGCCCAATTCTCCACGAGCGATTGAGCAGAGCCAGTTTAAATATTGAATGGGGAGCGGATCTCGGAGTCCAAAAACAGTTTCGAGCTGCACTTGAATTTCAGGAGCTAGGATTCGATCTGATTCAAACGGACCGCCTGGAATCAGACGGATTAGGAAAAAAACAGAGGTGAGGAGAAGAAACAGCATCAGCAGCGAATGAAGGAGACGTCTGCCCAGCATTCTACTCACTCTTGGGATAGTGGATCCAGCCCGAGGCCTCCGGAAATCCGCGAGGAGGTTTTTCGCAAATCCCCTGATAGGAGAGCAAAGCCGTATAGGCACACAAGAACGAGTCAAACGCCGGAAGGCTCTGAGAGAGTTTCTTTAGATCTCTGTCGTAGATAAAAACTCCGCGCTTTTCGACGAGTGCCTCAAGAAAGGTCAGACGAGCATGAGAGCCTTCTTCGAGTTTTCGGTAGCGTGAGAGGATCCTTCGATCGATTCCCATGGAGAGACACAGTTGTACTGCAGTCAGCTTAGGCAGAACTTCAATGAGTTGAGAGGAGCTCATCTTGCGCTGAAGGTACTGCATACGCGCAGTGAGGGGGGCTCGATTTCCACCAAGAGCTTCATCGATTTCGAACTGGAGTGATTTGTGAAACTGACTGACGAGTTCGTGGCGGAGCCAGAGCTCCACGGGGCGCTGAGTGTAGGCGGTAAAGATCAGATCTCCCTTTTTATGCGGCTTTTTCTTCGAAAAGCGCTCCATCCATTGAGTCGAGCTCGAACGACACTGGGTCTTACACTGGGATGGCTTACACAAAAAGCAGGGTGGGAGAGTGAGAGGAACGTTAACTCCGATAGAGTGAAGTCCAGAGCTCAGTTCATCGAGCAGCTCGAGAAGGGCAGAGTCCCCGGACTGCCCCTCCCGGGCGATCACTCTGTCATGGATGTCGAGTAGAAAGATCTTTTGTTCTTTTGGATAAAACTCGAGAACCGATACGGCAGTCTTGTTGTTCTTTGCTCCAGATAGCTCAAGCCCGAGAAAACGGTGGGTGAGGCGCGACTCACGCACGGGTAACTCTGACCTCCAAACCACGAGGAGAACTCTTAAAGGGAAGAGATCGTACTCCCAATGATTCGACAGCAGTTCGGATTTGATCTCGCTTTTGTGCCCCAGAGGCAGAGTCGGCGCTCTCCGGGAGGTAGACAAAAAAGCAGCCGCCCCCGCCTGCTCCGCAGACCTTGCCCGCACTCGCCCCCAGCCTGAGAGCAGCTTCGAAGGCTTGATCCATGGTCTCCGTGGTGATCCCGGGAGCCAGAGTCCGTCGAGCACGCCATTCAGAGGCAATAGAGTTCCCTACGGCTGGCCAATCCTGGCGCGTGAGAGCGTCCAGTAGGGAATGGGTAGCTTGATGAATCGCGCTGAATTTTTCACGAGTCGCCTGATCTCCATCAATAAAGGCTTTGAAAAGTGCCCAATTGTTGATCCCTGAGTTGCGAGATTGGCCTGAGTAAAAAAGGAGAAGTCTCTTTTCGAGCTCTTTGAGGGTCGACTCGGGCAGAGACTCTCTCCGGTGAGCACCAGCTCCCCAATGGAGAGCCTGGAGTCCTCCGAACATTGATCCGTAGTAGTCCTGAACTCCAGCCGGGACCTTGATTACAGTGGTCTCGATATCCCGAACAATTTCGATGAATCGCTCACCTTCGGTCGCTGTTTGAGGGGGGTCTCCGTCTCTTGCCCAGGTAGAGAGAGCTCCCACAAGCGAAACAGAGAGGGTTGAGCTTCCTCCAAGTCCCGCTCCTGCCGGGCTCTTGGCTTGGGTCGATAGAGTGATCATACCGTGAGGCGGGGTGCCTTTTTTGCGAGCAAAGAAGCGCAGGAGCTTAGCGTGGAGCTCAAGCTGTGGAGGTACTTCCAGGGGGCGATCTGAGAGAATCAGATCCCAGGGAAGCTTCAGTTCAGTTTTCTGGTCCTCGGTCTTTAAGACAGCGTACGAAGAGCCGCTTCGGACAGCCTCCAAACGAGTCGAGGCCCAAAGGTCGATCCCTAAGTTGAGAGTGAGAGGCGATTCAAAAAACAGATACAAAGGCCAGAGATCGAGTGTGCCTCCAGCAAGGTCGATCCGCGTAGGGGCTTTTGAATCAATGATCATGCTCAATATACCCAATGTACGGCAGTCCACGGTACTTGCCGTCATGGTCAATGCCGTAACCCACCACGTATTCTTTTCCGATTTTAAAACCCCAGTAGTCGGGGGGATTCACTTTGAGTCGTTCTTCTTTAACTAGGAGTGCACACGTCTTGACGGATGCAGGTCGGCGCGCTCGAAGCAAACTGGTGATGTAGTTCAGGGTCAGGCCCGAGTGGATCACGTCCTCAATGATGAGCACGTGTCGATTTTCGAGGGGTTCATTGATGTCGAGCGTGAGTTTGACTTCTCCGGAGCCAGAGCCTGTCGCCGCACTCCGGCTACCATAATTGGCGACACCCAAAAATTCAGTAGTGAGAGGCAGGTCAAGCAGTCGAACCAGGTCCGTAAAGAAGATAAAGCTCCCTTTTAGGACACAAACTGCCGTGATTTCTTTTCCGGCATAGTCCTGTCGGATTTCGCGAGCGAGCTCTTCGAGTCGCGCTTTCAGACGGACGTCGGGGATGAGGATTTTTGGGAGCTTTGTGGCAGTAAGTTCGTCATGACGAGACACGATTGAGCTCCTCTGAGTCTTGGCCCTTGAGCCCAGGGTGTTGTCCGTGACTCTCAGGTTCGTGGCAGAAACGACACCGAGCCTCGTACATCTCTTTTGCGCCCACAGCGACTGTAGCGTTCGGTTCTAAGTTTCCCACAGTCCGTTGAGTACGGCTAGCCTGGGCTCCACAGACCACGCAAATGGCCGACAGCTTGGTTACACTTTCTGCGATGGCGAGCAGCTGGGGCATGGGTCCGAAAGGTTTGCCTCGAAAGTCCATATCCAGACCGGCACAGATCACCCGCATGCCCCGGTAGGCTAGCTTATTGGCCACTTCGATAATTCCTTCGTCAAAAAACTGGGCCTCGTCGATCCCCACCACCCGAGTATTGTCGTCGACCAGCTCTAAAATCTGCCGGGAATGATCTACCGGGATCGAGGCGATCCGGTTGGCATCGTGGCTCTGGACGTGATCCTTGGAGTAGCGATCATCGATTCTGGGTTTGAACACCTGAACCTTTTGGCGACCAATCTGGGCTCGCTTGCAGCGACGGACCAACTCCTCGGTCTTTCCGCTAAACATGCTTCCACAAACAACCTCGATGAAACCGTGCAGTGCGCGATGAAACATCCTTCATCCCTATCACTGGTCATCGGTTCGGCAAGTCTTTTGGTCAGAACGAGGGCATCCGAGATAATTTCTGACCTTAGGGTTTTCTCCTAAGATCCGATTGATTCGAGTTCGGCTCTCGGGATGCCACTCTGAGTCATAATCGCTGTTTGGCGGAGGGCAAAGGTCCCGGACTGAATTGCGGACAAGCGCCCAGCGTTGGGGGGTGGGGTATTCCCTCCCGTACTGATCGAGCCAGGCGACCAAGATCTCAGTTGCCAGCCAGTCTGCAAAGACCTCAGAAAGCTGGTCCCTAGTGACGCATTCATGGCGGTCGTTGGGTGTCTGAATCACCCCACTCTCCAGTAGGCAACCGTTGAGCCTCTCGAAGGCGGGAGGAGTCCATCCCGAGGCCCTCAATTCACAAGGGTCAATAGAATGGGCGAATTCGTGCGCGAGGGTGAACACCCAATTGCTTTGGGAGGTGGTTCCGAGCACGTAAGCTCCTCCGAGGCGGATCTGACTGAGCCCCGGTTTGCCTTGTTTGTGGCTTTCGTAAAAAGCGCCGTGCTCCAGCAGTACTGGGGGTTGGGGCAGAGAACTTGGGATCTCCAAACGAACAGCCAGAATTCTTTGTCTCAACTCCTTACGGTCCCTGAGATTCAGGCTTGAGCCCATTTGACGCTCGATCCAACGCAGGATTTCCTGGCGTACCCACTGTTCAGTTTTTCGAATCTCGATCACCCGGTCATGAGAATAGATCCGCGCCATCAGTTGCTGAGGGCTCAATTGTCTGCGGAGGGTTTGAAGTCGATCGAAGGCCTCATTTTCACTCCACACCGCGCCGGTCGGATCAGTCGAACTCGGGAGGGCTGAGTCTTGGCAGAAAGTCGTAAAGAGGTCCTGGCAATCGGGACTTGAAGACGCAAGCCCTCTCCAGCCGGTGGGGGTCGGAACTGGATAAAGAAGGAGCCCGAAACCTAGCACAGCCCATCTCGTGTGCCAGAGCCTCTCGAATGGGGATGGGGTCAACTCCGCCCACCTTCCTCGGGTTCAGTTTTTTAGATGAAGCTTTTCACGATCAGCCAGGCAAAGCCGAAGAACCCAGCCGTTAGGATCCCAAGAAAGAGCAATTGTGGAAAGAGGGCGATCGTAAACGCTCTTATCTTGCCGATTTGATAGGTTTTTTGAACGGCGATCACAGTGGTGATCAGGAGCATGGCCTCTGAGATCACCGAGCCCATCAACGGAATAAGTTTCCACAAAACGGTGGTGCTCGCAAAACAAGCCAGTCGCAGACTTCCCTTGAAAGTGATCGGCCTGTGAGGATCCGGATAAATCAGGAGGCGCGAAGCCACAAACAAGAAGAAGGTTGCCCAGGCCAGAAGCATGAGGGTTTTGAAAGGACTCAAGAGGACAGACGAAGCACCCCAAAACCAGGTCAGGATCTGCGCTTTGAGCTCACTCAAGATTTCCGGAAGCAGGGAAGTGCCCCTCCCGGGATGGCCCAGTTCGTAGCCTCCATAAAGCGCATCCCTTACGAGAAACCACGCATCCCCTAACTTCTCTTTCATGGCTTGGGAGAGAACCCCTTCCCAGCCAAAGGTCACTGCCGAGGCGATCCAATGCGTACAAATCGCGTAGAGAAGGGGAAGTTCAAGACCCCCCTCCGCTCGGTTGCGCGAAAAAAAACGAGAAGGCTCAAAGAGTACTTCGAGAGTCACTCTTCCGAATCGCTCGATGACCTTGATCAAGCTCACTGGGTTTTTTCCGATGCCGAAAAAAACTGCGAGTCCCAAGGGATCGCCTTTTCGATTGAAGCATCGAGCTCCAAAACTCGGGGATCCCGGCGCCTCAGATCCCGAGCGAAAATTTTGGACCCAGATTTCCACAAACGAAGATCCCGTAGGAGTTCGCCTTTTTCATCCTTGAGTTCGATTCTTAGCGCTGATGTCGGCTCAGAGACGCCAGCCTTAGGAAAACCAATAATTCGGTTTCCTGAGAGTTTCTCGAGCAACTCGGACGCAACCGATGGCTTTAGTTCTGATGCAGTGTCCTCTCTCCTCCATTTGGAGCCAGAAGAGTCGGCATGAAGGATGATGGGCCTCTTTCCAAGGCTCTCGGACTCCAGAGAGATCCGACGAGTATTGAAGCGATCTAGCGAACCTAGGAGTTTAGAAAGCTGTAGATCGGAGTGTTTCTTCGAGAGCCGATTTTTGGCCTCTGGATCCAACTGGAAGATCGGGTCCAGACTGTCCGAAGTTGCAATCCATCGGCTCTCTTGATGTGTGCGCTTTTCTCGGATTTCAAAATGAAAAGGTTTCTGATTTGCCGATGAAAGCTCAAATTTCATCACCACCTGGGTGCCCGCAAGGATCTTGCGCCCCTCGGGCGAATCCTTTTTTTCGCTGAGAAAGCCCTCGGCCGCAAGAAAGGTGATTCCTGCAACCCAGCTATCCACATTTTCGATATCGCCCGGGACTTCAAATTCCTGTGAACCAGAGCCGCTCCGAATCCGCCATCCCGCACCCGTTTCGGCAGAGCGAATCGCGTGAAGTCGTCGGCTTCCTTCGATCAGGGAGATGCGATTGAGTTCTGAGGCCACTCGAGGAATAAAGCGTTTCTCACGCCAATGGGAGAGTGGCTTTTTGAGTTCCCCACCGAAATCAGACGGGATGAGCAGGATCTGCTCTGGATCGTTGGTGTTTTCGAGGATCGCAGCAAACCGAGTTTCTCCCATGGGGTGCTTTTCCCCGAGGTAGAGGGTCCGTTTGCGACCTCCCAGATCCGTTACAGAGATTTGAGAAGCGGTCATTCTCTGTGACGCATCGAGACCGTATTGTCTCAGAAGCGCCGGCCTCTGCTCGGAGGGCTCATCTTGGATGCTAAAGGTATCTTTTGGCACCAAGTGATTGAGAGTAGAAACAAACGACTGAACATTAGAATCGTCGGCTTTGAGTTGAGCAGGTTCGGTCATCTCCCAGCGTGCGTTAGACCCCGCTCGACAGAGCTCAGGAGAGGCATCCAAGCAGGAGAGTTCGACTGTCGCTTGGCTCGAGGGTTCTAGTTGTTTCAAACGAACGCGTGAGGCAGAGCCAGGCTGAGAGAGATCAAAGACTTTTTTACTGTTTTCGGAGGCTCGCTCGGAATCGGGTTTTCTTCTGAATTCAAACCAAAAGGCAGCCGAGCTCAGCACAAAAAGTAGCGTCGCCAGGAGGAGTGGCAGCCGCCACTGTTGGGATGTCGTCGACATGGTGTTTCTCCTAGAGCTTTCTTCGATAAGCCCAGAAACCGATGCCGCCTGAGGCTACGGCGAGAGGAAGCCCGACCACGGTCAAAAGAAAGACGAAGATGCCTTGCTTACTCGTGAGCTCGATCTTTCCAGCGACCTTTTCTTTGGGTCGAATAGCGATTGTGCTCTCGTCTTCCAAGACCCAAGCCATTGCGTTTAAGAATAGGTCTGAGTTGTTGAGCATTCGAGAGTAGGAATTGTTGGCAAACGAAGCCGATCCAAAGGCGGCGATTCGAGTGGATGGGGTTTGGACCAGCAGGGCTGGATGGAGAACTCCCAGGGTGTCCTGGCCAGCAGTGTATTGAACGGCTCCCGTGGAGAGTTCTTTAAGGCTCGACTCGGCCCACGCTTTGGATGAAGTACTGAGAATCTTTTCAAGTTTGAGGGTACTCCCTTTATCGGAGACGGGAACAACGGGCCTCGAGAAGGGCAGTGCAACCGCAGAAGTGAAGTCCTTTGTAACAGGGTGTTCTCTTGAAAACTGATTGACCAAGAGAACCGACGCATCGAGCTCGAGAGCGCGAATTGAGGGATCGATCAGTAACGCGCGCTCAAATTGAATACCCCAAGGGGAGAGAATCGTATTGATCTCAGGGGCCGCATCTGTCCCTCCAAAGCTCATGTCGAGCCCCACGACCAGCCGGCCTCCTGATTTCAGGTACTCGGACAGAATCTTGAGCTCTTGTGGAAAGAACGCTTTATTGGGCCCCCAGATGGCTACCATGCCACAGGATTCTGGCAGTTTTCCCTGCGCGACGAGGTCCACCTCTTTGACCTCATAAGACTGCCCGTTCAAGGCGGTCTTCATGGCCATAAAACCATCCGACTCCTGGCTATTAAAGGATTTCTCGTTGTGACCCGTGAGCACACAGATCTCGAGTGACTTGGCTTTCAAAATCTTAAGAAGGGCGTTGGTTACCTTTTCCTCGGTGAGTTCCTCGACCTTGATTTCTCGGGCGGCGACTTCAGAGGGGGTTCCCGCAATGAGCTGGAGAGTGCCAGCTCGAGAGATTCCAGCCTGCTTGGCGCGGCTGGGTTGTTTATCGGGGTCCACGTATTCGACTGTAAATTGAGCTGGATTGAGGGTTCGATAGCTTTCCAAAAAGGGGCGCACCTGCTCTTTTGCCGCAAGCTTTGCAAAGTACACGGCACGAATCGGGGTGTTGAGTTCTCGCACCACTTTTCGGGTTTGATCTGAGAGTGAGTTGAGCTTGTCTTTGGTGAGATCGAATTGAAATTCGTTACGTGCACCAAGAAAATTCACAATTCCCACAATGGCGACGACCAGGAGAGCGGTCACCAGTGAGCGGCTTCCAAAAGAAAGGGTTCTCTTTTCCATAGTCAAAACCTCAGAGGGTTATCTCCAGCGGTAGGAGTCTAAGACTTGATGAGCCAAATAGAGTCCAACCGAAATGAACGAGACAAAGAAAATCAAATCTGAACTGACGATCAGGCCGCGCGCAAAAGGCTGATAATGATTGATGAGAGAAAGGTAGTTCAAGATCTCTCCCCAAGTGGATCCAACCGACTGGGATGCCCAGTTGACGATCCAGAATAGAAGGCTCGCCGCAAAGGTCAGAGACC
>Ga0169931_10009926_pt1 | contig 13640 bp, 25 predicted proteins | sample Kivu_15m_20L_FD_129675 | JGI IMG/M metagenome (GOLD analysis project Ga0169931, IMG submission 129675) | Freshwater microbial communities from Lake Kivu, Western Province, Rwanda to study Microbial Dark Matter (Phase II) - Kivu_15m_20L... | ecosystem: Environmental > Aquatic > Freshwater > Lake...
CGTTCTCCGGTCGAACCGGCCTGGATTGCGCAGCACCTCCATGATCTGCTCCGGCCCGTCCACCACCGCCGCAGGCCACGACCCGGCTCCCGCCGCGTCGACCGCGTAGCCCCCCATCACGCTCGCCATCGTCGGTGCCGGCGCCGGTGGCAGCACCGGCACGCCCCCGTAGATTCCGCCCGTCTTGAAGTCGTCGAACCGCCACATCCCCGGCGCCGCATCCAGCCGCGCACCCTGCACCTCCCGCACCCGCTCCAGCTGCGGCTTCACCACCCCGTGCCAGGTCTCGGCGTAGGCCGGCTCCACTCCCATGCCCGCCGCCATCACCGCGGCCCGGTCCACAGGCAGCCCCGTCACCCCCCGCACCATCGGCCCAATCGCAGGTGGTCCCACCGGCCCATCCTCCGCCGGCCGCCCGCCCAGCCGCGCCAGCGTGTCCAGCACCGTGAACAGCGAGTTGTCGTACACCGTCCCCCGCTCCGCACGCCCCACCCGCTCCACCCGATCCGGGAACTGCCCCCGCACCATCGCCCCGCTCCCGGTCACCGACTCCGCCCCCAGCGTCTGCCGCAGCGCCGTGTTCTGCGCCGCGTTGATCAGCGGATCGCTCAACCCGGTGTCCCCCACCAGTCGCCAGTCCCCCGGGATCCCCGCGTACTCCGCCAGGGCCTTCACCAGCGCCCGCGGCGCCTCCAGCCCCTTGTCCGTCCACTTCCTGTTCGTCCCCACCCGGTAGCGCCGGGTGAACACCTCGTCCCCCTCCCCCTGCTCCGGTAGCCAGCTGTCCACCGCGAACACCTCCGGCCCCGCCACCGGCCGGCCGTCACGCTCCTGCACGATCACAAGCTGCCCGTCCAGGTTCGCCACCATCGGCCTGGGCCCCTCCACCTCGTTCCAGTACTGCTGCACCACCTCGAAATCCAGCTCCATCGGCCGCCGCCCCATCACCAGCGTCCGCACCGGCGTCGCCGCCTCCTCCGACATCCGCTCGATCACCTGCCCCACCGTCGGCCAGGTCGCCTCCGTCATCGTCCCCGGGTCGCTCGGGATGCTGAACCCATGCGCCCGGCCCAGTTCGTCGACGTTCCACGCTTCCGGGTTCGGCGCCCCCACCGCCTCATACGCCCCCGCCTCGAACTTGTTGCGCACCGGCTCGGACCGCGAATACCGCTCCGCCAGCTGGATCAGCGGATGGTCCATCGCCAGTCCCAATTCCGCCGGGTCCAGCACCACGCTCGGATCAATCAGCAGTTGCCGCGTCCCCCGCGGATCGATCGCCCTCACCCGCTCTGCACGGCCGTTCTCCTTCAGTACATAGGCACTCTCGTCCCGCACCGCCTGCAGCTGCTTCAGCATCTGCCCGGCACGCGCCCGCTCCATCGCGCTGGCACCGTAGTTCGCGTCCTGCCACAGCCGCTCCCGCTCCTCCTGCACCCACGGCTGCTCTTTCGGTAGCTGCACCCTCGGCACCTCCACTACGACCTTCGGAGGATTATTCGGCCCGTCCCACTGCTCCTGCTCCTGCCGCCGCCCCATCAACACAGGCACCAGCCCGCCCACCTGCCGCTCCCCGAACGACTCCTTCGCCAGCGCATTCCGCCGCCCGCTCGTGCCCACCTTCTTCCCGTATCCGAACACCGCCCGAGCCAGCCGCAGCTCGCCCTCGCCCAGTGCCCGCACCTTGCCTCGCGCCGCCTGCACCGCCGGGTCACTCGGAGGCCGCCTCCCAACCTCCCCTGGCACGGCAAGCCCCTCCCCGACCGCGTTGGTCGCTGCCACCAGATCACCCGCCTCCTCCTGCGCACGCCCGATCCCCAGCTCGTAGAACGCACGCCGCACTGCATCCGAGTCCGTGCTCACCCGACTCCGCCGCGGCTCCCCCGCACGCTCTGCCACCGCGAGCATCACCGCCTCCCGCGCACCAAAGTTCGGCCCACCAGGCCCCGCGTCCATGAACTGCGCCGCCCGCAGCGCCACATCCCCGTCCAGGCTCCCCTCCGGCACCCCCGCCAGCCGCTCCAGGTCCCCCACGAAGCTCCAGGTCCCCGGCGACGGCTCCTCACCCGGCGCCAGCTGCTCCAGCAACGTCCGCGCCAGGTCGATCCGCGCATCCGCCGCCGCCAGTTCGCCCCCCGATCGCCCCCCTTCCCATCGATTCCCCTGCCGCAGCCGCCGAATCCCCGCCTGACGCCCGTCGTACCGCCGGATTCCCTGCTCTTCCGCCCATCGACGGGTGCTTTCCACCTGAAATCCACCGTTGCGGCGGCTCCCCGGACGAATCACGCCCCTCTCCCGCCCGCCGCTCATCGTCATCGCACCAAACCGCCTGCTGGAGGTGAGTCCCGTGAGTCTAGGACCGCCGTTTCGGGCATTCCGGCGCCTCATCTCGCACTTTCTGCGCCCCGCAGACCTACTTTTCCCCCACCAGACGCACCCTCTTCATCCCCGATGGCTCCTTCTCAGCACGCATTCACCTCCCCCAGACATTAAGCACTCTCGGGTTCCACGATATTTTTTTTCATTGACATCAAATACACCCCCACAAGCCGCAAAACCCACCCGAAAAAAAAGAACTACCCATGCAGCTGCTAGCGCTCAGCACTCGCACAGCAGCAGTCGAGGTACACGACGTCATCGCAGCCCAGCAATAGACAGCTATCGACAGCGATCGACAGCGATCGCACGCGATCGCACGCGATCGTCAGCCTTCAGTGGCCACCGCTCGCGCACGCGCACGTTCATTTTAGCTTTACAGTTCTTCACGTTCGCTTGGCTGGAGTTTCACAGCGGCTCAGCTCACGCTGGCTTGTGTTTCGCACGAAGCTCGCCATTGTTTCCGCATGTTCGTGCCTCTGCGCGCATACGCGCTCTACCGCCATCCACATTTCGATCGACCTGATCGTGGTTTTCTCCCACCCCCGCAGGGGATGAGCAACCCAGTGGGTGGTGACCAGCGGTGCTCAGTGAGTGCGTGAGTTGTTACCACGCACGAGCTCGCCCCTGTTTCCGCTGGTTGGTGATCTGTGCATGTCCGGTGAGTTCTCCCGCCTCCCACGCCCACCGCTAACGGACTCGCTCGCTGCGCTCGCTCGAATGATGGTCGCAGCTTGCGCCGCTCCGATTGTGGAGCTTGCGCGAGCGAAAGCGAGCCTGCGCCTGCCCGCCCACCGTGGAGGGGTGAGGGTGCGAAGTTTATCCCCCGTGCATTTCCAGGGTTACCGACTATGTCTTCCACGATGATCGAGCAAGTCGATGAAGCCAATTTCATGGCCAGCGACTTCTGCCCCTGGTTGTTCGGCTTCGACGATGGCTCCTGCGTGAGAATGGCTTACGGCTTTGGCCGGACGCCTGATCACGCGCTCGCCGACCTCAAGGACGCGATTGCGCGAGAGATCGAGAAAACGAGTCGCCCCTGCTTCTGCGCAGACTGCGACGAAATTCCGTTCTGACCCCCACCCCCTCCTGGCACTGCTGGGAGGGGGAGTTTTCGTGTCCCACACGCCCCGTGCATCTCACGGGCTACCTGCGATGAACAGCGCCGATGCTGCGATCGCCTGTTTCGAAGAGGGCCTGGCCCTCGCCCGCCGCCAGGCGCGGGTCTTCAAGGCCATGGGCTATCAGGGCCTCCTCTGCCCCAAGCGGAGCGAGGCCCGGATCGAGCTCCTGGCTGTGAAGGCCGGCGCCCGGCAGACGGTGCACCTCACCTTCCATCCCGGCGGGGTGGAGGTAGAGATGCTGCCCACCGGCAGCCTGGCCAAGGCGCGAGTGCTGGCGGAAGCCTGATCGCTCAGCCTGTGGCATGATCGCCCCACTCCGCACGCTGCGGGGTGGGGTTTTCTACTGTCCCGCTCTACTTCCTCCCCATGCTCCCCCGCCTCCTCGGCACCATCTTCGGTGCCTGTCTCATTGGCGGCCTGATCCACACGGGTCTGGCCGCCCTGCCTGCTGGACTGCGCGCCCAGGATCGGGCCGCCTGCCGGTACCAGCAGGACCTGCCCGGCATCGCGCCGGAACGCCAGGCCCACTGCCTGGTACTGCGATGACAGTGCTCCACTGGCTTCACGACATCCCCGGCACCAACCGGTATGTGTTCAGGCTCTACCACCTCTCTTCGCTCGATCCCATCCGCGAAGAGGTCGTCCGCACCCGCTCTTGCCCCACTAACCCCCACCACGCCACGGAGACTCATGGTTGACCTCACCGCCCGCGATCTGATCCTCAGCGGGACCGACCTCAGCAGGGCCGACCTCAGCGGGGCCGACCTCAGCGGGGGCAACCTCCGCGGGGCCGACCTCAGCGGGGCCGACCTCCGCGGGGCCGACCTCAGCGGGGCCGACCTCATCGGGGCCACTGGACTTCCTGTCGCTACCGATGCACCTGCCCGACTGTTGGCTGTTGCCCACGCTGCGCTTGCATCTCCAGGTGCGCTGGAAATGGGAAACTGGCACACGTGCGAAACAACTCATTGCATCTGTGGATGGGCCGAACACCTTGGTGGTCCGCTCGCGCAACTGATTATCCAGATGAACGGAAATGATTTTGGCGGCCTAATGCTGTTGGGCATCGAAGCACACGCACATTTCTACAAGAACAACAACGAAGCCAGGGCGTTTCTGCAGTCGGTTATCGACAACGCGGAGGCCCATTAATGATCATTCGATAAGGGGCCCGAGCAGGCGCGAGCACAGCTCCCAGCCGTGGCCAGCGGCTACCGCTGGGAGCTCGTCGAGGTCGCTGGCCCCATAACCGAGAGACTTCCCGCATGAAGCGCTTCCTGCTTCTTCTGATCCTGCTCGGCGGGCCTGCCCTTGCCGACGGGATCCCCACGCAGTCAGTCCCGGACACGGGGCGGCTGCGGTTCCAGGTCGCCACGCTCGCCGCAGCGGGCGGTCGCACGCCCCTGCCGCCGGTGGCCACCAAGGTGGACGCCGAAGGCACGGCCTACACCCAGGCCGATGTCGATCTGGGGTACCTGCCGGTGCCGCCCGGCTACCGCCGCTCCGGTGGCGGGCTGGTGTGGAACTGGCAGGGTGCCCGCCCCGGGGCCCTGACCCCTGGGGTCGACACGCCTGCGCTGATCACCACACTGATGGCGCAGCAGCAGAGGTCTCCTGGGCCTCCGGGACCGCCCAACCCTCCCGGCCCCCCTCGTCCGCCCGGTCCGCCGAAGCCGCCGACACCTCCCACCCCGCCGAAGCCGCCGACACCTGGCACCGATGTCCCTGGTCCCCTGGGCCTGGGACTGCTGCCGGTCGGGTGGGGGATCAGCCGGAGGCTGCGGCGCCGGATCCGTGGTTGAGTCCACGCCCCTGCCTCTCCTCCCCATGATCACCATCTCACGCGGCGGCATGGCCGGCCGCTTCGGCAACGTCGTCTGGTGCTGCGGCGCCGACATCCATGCCGACGACTACACGAACTCCCTGACGACGGGAGTCTCCCGCTTCGGATCCTGCTTGCTGCTCTCACCGGAGCATGCCGATACCTTCTGCCGCTGGATGCGCATCATTCTCGGCTGATGCCCCTCCTCCTCCACCCCCTCCTGGCACCGCTGGGAGGGGGATTTTCCGTGCACGGCCGCGGCTGTGCATTTCCTCTCGCCCCTGTCAGAAGCAGGGCTCACTGCATCATGGCAACCGCTGCCACCAAGACCAACCCCGCCCTCGAGGCCGCCGAAGCCCGCATCACCGGGCTGGAGGCCCGCATCAAGGAGCTCAAGCGGATCGAACTCTCCACCACCGTGTGGGTGAACGACCGGATCACCACGGACCGGACCAGGAGCGACAAGCTCAAGGTCACCTTCTCCGGGCAGAAGTCCGTCAAGACTGCCGATGGCGGTCGCGTCTACGGCCAGTACCACAATTTCGTGGCCTACGGCGAGATGGCCGAGCACTTCCAGGCGCTCATCGGCGCCGGCGAGAGGCTGCTCCACATCACGGCCTTCGAGTCGCCGTGGACCAACGGCGCCCGCAAGTCCGACTGGGTGGTGATCTCCATCGCCCCGTTCGAGCGCCCCGAAGCCGGCCAGACCGGCGAGGGGGCCGCTGCGCCCTACAGCCAGGACCCCTCTGACGAGGAGGTGTCCTTCTGAGGCAACGAGTCAGACACAGGCTGCGCCATCTAGCGCGCAGTCTGCAATCCTGGGGGAGCTGGCACTGCTGGCTCCCCTTCTTTCCGTGCGCCAGGGCACGCAACAAGGCCCTGGGCACCACTCTTTCCCCGAGGACGAACATGTTTCTCTTCACCACTCCCTCCTTGCCCAGGTTGAACATGCCGAGCCGCGAACGGCTGGCACGACTGGGCGGCGACACCATCACCGCCCTGACCTGGGCGATTGCGATCACCTTCACCGCCGGGCGTCTGGCCCGCATCGGCTGGGAGCGCACCCGCCCGGGGCTGGCCCGGTTACTGCACGCCCTGGCACTACTGGTGGACCCCCAGCTGCCGGTCTACCCGGACCAGCCGGAGCCGGACCCGACGCCGGAGCCTAGTCCCGAGCCCGCCATCGACAGCGTGAGCGCCTTGCGCGTACTTCGTCCCGACCTTGTGCCACCGGCTGACGGGCCCTCCGTTTCCGCGACCAAGCCCCGTTCGGCCCGCCAGCGCGCAACCAGGACCTCTGCGAAGGGGGCGGCGTGAAGCAACTCATGGTCCTCACCGAGGACTCGAGGCTGTTCCGCCCCGCCAAGCTGGTCCTCGGTGCCGTCTTCCCGGCCGCTGACCGGGTACCGAGCCGGCTGCTGCCGGATCACCTGCACTACGGCCCCTACCCCCACGTCCACATCAGCCACCGCGAAGACGGCCGCGTCGTCAGATCCTTCGTCCGCTGGATGGGCGAGCAACGCCCGCCCCGCAAGGACGAGTGGTTCATCTCCGGCGCCGACCCCAACGGCTACCTGGCGCTCAACGACCTCGACACGTCCTACCCCATCGGCGAGCTGTGCTTCGCCGAGGCGCGCACCACCACCATCTACACCTTCGTGTGACCCCCCATGAAGACCTTCCTGATCATCCTCTGCGCCACCGCCCTGGTGGACGCCGAGAGCGCCACCGCCGCCAAACAGGCCTGGATCGACGGCTGTGAACGCGACGTCGAGGTCGACACCGAGGGCGGCCTTCTCGGCGTCGAGGTCTACGACGAGCAGCCCGAGGCCACCCGGCCGCTCAACGAACGCCACGCCAACGCCGAGGCCCTCGATCTCATCACCAACCTGATGGACCGCAAGGAGTGGAGTCCCGACACCCTCGACGCCATCGCCGAGGTCGTGCGCACCACCGGCCGCGAGATCCGCGACTCCGAGGAGCCGGCATGAGCGACCTCTCCGTCCCCATCCCCCGCGAGCTGCTCGTCTGCGGCGAGCGGCTCCGCACCCAGAACAAATGACGACCACGCCCACCCACTTCTCCGCCCGCATCCCCTTCGCGGGCTTCTACGGCTCCTGGCACGACGATCGCGTCGACGAAGTCGAAGAGCGCATGTTCCAGGACGACAGCGGCCAACTCACCTCCGACTACCTCTACGAGACCTTCTGGTCCGGCGTGGACTACAGCGAGGTCTTCGAGCGCTACGCCCGCGCCTGGACCGCCGCCCTCGCCCACGAGAGCGGCATCGCCATGGACTTCGAGGAGATGACCTCGCCTCGCGAGTACAACTTCCAGACCGATCGGGTCTTCGCGAAGATCTCTCGATCGGACCTGGCGAAGATGCTCCGCGCCGTGCGCGGCAAGCGCCTGGCCGCCGCCATCCACGAGCGCTGCACCAGCCGCTCCGGCTTCTGCAGCTTCTACCCCAACGACATCCGCCGCTGGCCGCGCATCGCCGACTGGGATCACAACCACGTCGGCATCGTCCTGGAGTGCTACCTCGAGCTGCTCTGTGAACAGGGCCAGCTTGCTGCCAACGAAGGCGACCTCGCCCACGAGCACATCGACGATGGCGACATCGAGATGTGGCTCGCCGATGCCACCGCCGGCACCTCCGAGCGCGCCTGCAAGGCCTGGGCAGCCCTCACGCTCAGCGACCTGATCCGCCGCCAACGCGAGGAGTGCCCTCTCCGACTCATTCCTGCCTGACCCATGACCGATTTCCTCAAGACCTACCTACCCAGCGCCAGGTCCGGGCTGACCTGGCAGCTCTACGTCTACAAGCCGCAAGGCCGCCCCGCCTATGCCACAGCCAACGAAGGGCGCTACGAAGTGGCAGACGGCGTCACCTTCTTCACGAGCACGCTACACCTCGATCGGGTCCGCCATCCGGCCACCCGGGTTGACATCCAAGGGCCCGCCACCGCCAAGAAGAAGGCTGCCGCGCTCGAGCAGCTCAAGCAGCAGCTGCTCGAAGCCGGCCTGATCGCCGCTGACGCCCTCACCCCTGCCTGACCCATGGCCAAATCCCACCTCTCCGTCACCATCCACCTGGAGCTCAGCGCCGACGAGGCGCAATGGCTCCGGGCCCTGCTGCTGTGTTACCCGATTGGCGAAGAAAGCGTGCTCAGCGAGCCCGAACACGACCGCGAGCACCGCAAAGCCATCTTCGACGCCCTGCCCCCGTCGACTCACTGACGCGCTAGGCCCAGTCCATGGGCTGCCGGGCTCACGCCATCGGCGAGCCTTCCTCGTCCTCGGCGCCCAGCACGCCCGAGAGCTCCAGCAGGGCCCGGCCCGCTTCGGTCAGCCCGTAACCGCCCGCCACGGCGCCGCCGCCCATCCCGGCGTAGGCCGCGCCCCGGGCGTAGGCGTTGTTGGCGATCGTGTCGCTCAGGCCGGCCAGCCCGCCCTGCAGCCGCACGCCCATCGACGGGGCCGCCGCGGTGCGCAGGCCTGCCACCGCGTTCGCCAGCTCGCTGTACTGGCGGGCCATCTCGGCCTTGGTCTTGCGGCCGACAGGTCCGTACATCGGGTCCTTGTCGGCCACGACACCCCGATCACGCAGCAGGGCGATCAGCTGATCCTTGGTCGCCGTGCTGCCGTCCGCCGGCACGAAACCCAGGGTGCTGCCCAGGGCCTGCCTGGCCTGGGTCACCTGCTCGGGCGCCTGCCGTCCCCGCTGCAACTGCACCAGGTGGTGCAGCACCTCCGGCGCCAGACTCTCGGCCTTGATCTGCCCCGAAGCCAGGGCAGCCATCACCTGGGCCGCCTGCTCCTGGTTCAGGGCCGCCTGCCGGGCCCGGGCATCGATCGCCGTGTCTCGAGCGCTGCCAACGAAGCGATCGTCGATCGACTTCAGCCAGTTCAGGACGCCCATGATCGAGGCACGCAGTCCCAACAGTCTATTCCCTTTCCCGACACGAGAACCCCGACCCCTCAGTTCCTCCTCGAGGACACCGCCAACCCCGGCAGCTACCTCTGCATCCCCGGCCGGCGCAGCCGCGCCTACACCCGCGAGATCCCCCACGCCGTTGGTGGGGGAGTTCTCGTGAGTCCAGGGGGCCGTGCATCTTTCGGCCCCCTCCCACGCCACGCCCCCTCCACAACGATGGAAACGCATCGCTTGACTCCCCCTCCCGGTACCGCCGGGAGGGGGTTTGCCATTGGGCTCACGCCCACTCCCCAATCTCAGCGAATCCCGTGACCTTCTTCAAAGCTATCAACCTCGGCCCGTTCTCCGTCCGCCTCGGCGGTGGTGACAACTGGAGCCAGGTCGACCTGGCCTGGACCACCAACCGCGACGCCGGCATGGCCTCCCGCGAAACCGCGGTGCGCCTCGGCTTCAAGAGCGAGCACCTGCTCGCCTTCGCCGGCACCGACAACGCCAACGACACCTATGTCACCCCCGAGGGTAACACCGTCTACGGCAAGGTCAGCATCACCCCCGGTGGCGCTGTCCATGTCCTGACGGCCCAGCAGGTCTACGCCGAGCGCGTGCTGGCCGACGCCCGCAAGGCCGGACTCAAGTCCGCCGCCGACAGCGCCGCCAACCTGAGATCGGCCGCCGCCTGAGGCCGGTGACCACGGAAGCCCCGACTTGTTGCAAGCTGGGGCTTCCTTTCCTCCTGTGCACCACCTATAGTGCCGGAGACCGAGCTTGCGCCAGGTTTCCCTGGTGCTCGCCGGCTCCCGGCGCAACCCGCACGCCTGGGCAGTCCTAGCGTCAGCCCAGGCGCTGCACCGGCCATGACCTCCCCGTCCCTGACCCCTGGCTCCAGCAGCTGGCAGGCCCGCTTTCTTGTGACACGCCGCAAGGAAGACGCCCTGCTGATCCGCATCCACGACACGCACTACCGCGTCGACTTCTGGTACCGCTTCGCTTCTGAGAACGACATCCGTGACCACATCAACCAGCTTCGCGCCGGCTACACCGACCGCGCCCCCGACGGTGTCCTTGCCGCCCAGCCCTGCGGCGGGCGCTGACGCCCTGCGCCGCATCTACGGCGCCTCCATCAACCTCTCCGCCCTGAACAGCGAGATCGGCAGCCTGGCCGAGATGCTCTACGACGAGGACCCCGAGGTCGTCGAGCAGGCCACGGCCGACCTCGAGGCCCTGCTCCTCGCCGAGGAGGACGGCAAAGCTGCCTTAATCGATCGCTGTGACCAGGCCCTGGCCATCGCCGACGTCCTGGTCGGCCAGGCCGCCCTGCGCCGCGCCCAGTCCAAGCGACTGCAGGTTCTGGCTCAGGCCGATGAAGCCCTGATCGAGAAGCTGCAGGCCGTCGCCATCAAGGTGCTGCGCCTGGCTCACCCTGACGACACCCGCATCTCGCTGCCGGCCCACGAGATCAAATCCCGCGCCAGCGAGGCCGTCGAGATCGATGCCAATCCCGACTCCGACACCTTCGTCAATCCCGAGAAGCTCCCCACCGAGCTGGTTCGCACCAAGGTCGAGCCGGACAAGGCCGCCATCAAGGCCTTTCTCAAGGCCGGCGGCCGCTTCCCGGGCCTGTCCCTGGTGAAGCGCCTCAACTGGTCCGTCGATCAACCGAAATGAGCGACGACCTACTCCAGACGATCGTCATCAACGGCTCGATCGTCCTGCTCATCTACTTGATCTGCGCCCCGCTCCACCGCCCATGATCCACGCCCTGATACCCGCCGCCGCGTTCGCCCTGGTCGCGGCGGTCCTCTTCCTGATCGACTGGCTACGCGTCTGCGAGGAGCGCAGGCGCCGCGACCGGTGGCGCCTGCGGGTTCCCCGCCGCTACCGCAGTCGCACCTCCGGCGATCGTCACGACGCCCACTACCCATGACCAAGCGCGTCCGCCTCGGCAGTCGCTACCGCTACGAGCCCTGCGTGCTCGACAAGCTGCACGTCTGCAGTGATGCCAGACCCGGCGACATCGTCCAGGTCTGCAAGCCCTACGGCTGCCCTCCGCCCAACACCATGGGCCAGTGCCACGTCCAGACCCCCGAGGGCAAGTTCCTTGGCCTGGTCTCCACCGCCAGCCTCACGCCCGTCAAAGTCACCAGCTCCGTCCCCTGACCCCATGTCCGCCCACCCCTGGGCGAAGCGGGCTCCTGACTTCCTCCTCTCTCGCACACCACGGAGCCTCTGCCTGCTGACGCCATTCAGCGGCCAGGCGCGATGCTTCCTGCCAGTCTTCGATCCTGATCGGACGCTGCCCCGCGTGGGGCCAGCGCTCTACCTCTCGCCGGCCGATGCCAGCGCCATGGTCCAACTGCTGCAGGACACAGGCTTCACCCTGCGCGCCTGGGCTCCGCCCCGGCCAGTCAGCTCGCCTCCGCCCGACACCTTCACCCTTTCTCTGCCCGCCCCGCCTGAAACGCGCACCCCGCTCTCCTGGCCCTACGACTTCAGCCGCATGAGCGAAAAGCAAAGTCTCATCCTGCACTCGCTCCTGCATCTGCCGCCTGGAGGCACCAGCTTCACCATCCCCCTGTGACCCCATGGCCAACAACTACACCGAAGGCTGCAGCTTCATCCCCCTCGAAGAGATCCCCCAGATCGACAAGGTCCTCAAGGCCTGGCGCATCCTCGATGAACGCGACTCGCCGGAAGATCACCTGCCCTTCAACACCGACGAGTCCGGCGGCCTGGAGATCGAACGCTCCTACGGCCGTGACGGCGCCGTCGACGGCATCTACGTCAGCACCTCGGATGACTGGCTCAACGAGCAGTTGTTCCACCGGTTCTTCGCGCTGATGTTCAAGAACGGCTGGATCACCGCCAGCTGTGTCGGCATCGAGTGCGCCATGTACTGCGACAAGCTCCGCCCCGGCGAGTTCGGTGGCTTCTACCTGCAGGTCACCCCCGAAGGCGACCTGCTCGGCTTCGGGACCAGCGCGCTCGACGCGCTGACGAACGATTAGCTGCGCGAGATCGAACACTACGTCCGCCATCCCCACGACCTTTCTCGCGAGTATCAGCCATGAACAGCGATTTCGACTCCCCGCCGGCCCGCCTCACCATCCCCGTCGAGGACGACCTCAGGCAACGCCTGGACTTCTACGTCACTGTCTGCGACGTCAACCGTGACATTCTCCTGCGTCGCCTGCTCAACGACAGCCTGCGCGAGCTTCTCAACAAGCACGCTCCCATCATCTACCCCTGCGTTGGACAGGACGCATGAGCACCTACTACCAGGACGCCTTTGACGAGCTGAAGGACATCGTCCAGCGCAGTCAGCGATCGGAAGCCGTCAACCGACTGCTGAACGAGCTCTGCCCGTTTCCCGTCACCCTCGACGTGGCCGACGCCAACGGCGGCCACTGGTGCGAGCATCCGCGCTTCACCAGCGACGACTGGCGCTACTTGGTCGCCGCCCGAGAGACTCGCTCGTCCTATTGGGACTGGGTCGTCACTCGCCTGGAAGAGGAGGCCGAAGAAGACGAGGCCGCATGAACTGCCCCCGATGTGCCACGCCCACCACGATCCTTGAATCTCGGGACGTGTCTCACGTCCATAGTCACCGGCGGCGGCACCGCTGCCCCGGATGCCGCCACCGCTTCACCACCTACGAGTTCGTCCTCGACGACCCCCTCTGCGTCGAACTCGACGAGATGGAGACCCCCCGCGGTCCCGTCTCCGGCTTCTTCGTCCTGCTCCCCTTCTCCCGCACCCTCAAGGCTGCCCTGGCCCGGCAACGGCGCAGCCAAAAAGCCGTCAAGGCGTGAAGTGCGGCCATGACCTACTGGAACACCAGCATGCCCAACCAAAACATGGAAAAGACTCACCCAATGCTTACTAGAAACACAGCAGAACTTCGCGAAAAAGTCAACAAGCACGTTGCTGCAGATAGTATTGTGCAAGGTACTTACTGGGATTCGAGAAACAAACAAGGATGCTTTATTGGATGCCTTGCCCATGCCAATGACCCAGCTGCCAACGAGCGACAATATGGCTTGCCGGTCATGGTGCAACGTATTGCTGAAAACATTTTTGAAGCGTTACCCGCAAAAGACGCAAAACGGTTTTTTGCTTTATTGCCTGATGCGATTGGATGTGATGGCAAGGATTTATCAAGGGTTGGCTGGCAGTTTTTAGCTAACGAGCTGCGTGCGATGCCAACGCAATCGTCCCCAGTCCAAGCAACCATTGACCCTGTGATCGCAGGGATAGATCGACTGGCTCAAGGACTGGAATGGGACAAGGCGGAGGCGATGGCGGCGGCGGTGGCGGCGAAGGCGGCGACGGGGAGGGCGTCGGGTGGGGCAGGGGTGGAGATGGCGAAGGCGGAGGCGACGGTAGA
>Ga0169931_10009927_pt1 | contig 13640 bp, 12 predicted proteins | sample Kivu_15m_20L_FD_129675 | JGI IMG/M metagenome (GOLD analysis project Ga0169931, IMG submission 129675) | Freshwater microbial communities from Lake Kivu, Western Province, Rwanda to study Microbial Dark Matter (Phase II) - Kivu_15m_20L... | ecosystem: Environmental > Aquatic > Freshwater > Lake...
AGATAGAGCCAGGCATCCGGACCGGCTGGCATGCCCAGTGCGTCGAACCACTGGGGCGGCTCGGCACGGTCGAGCACCAGACCTTGACTGCCGCCCGTCCATGTCGAGAGCGAAGGGAGTTTCAGAAGCTGAGGGACCGCAATCGCCAACGCGAAAGTCGCCAAAGCCAGCAGATGCCCAGAGAGCCGCAGCGCCGGATAGCCCAGTACCCAACCGAGAACGAAACCGACCAGAGGGGCGAGCATCAGACCCAGCCCGTCGGGCAGCGCGGCAGACGACTCAATGACCGCAGCCGCCACGTAAGCCCCGAGCGCAACGAAAGCGCCCTGCCCCAAGGACAGCTGACCCGCCTGCCCGGTGAGCAACACCATGCCCATCAAGGCGATGACCGTCACCATCAGGAGCGACGCCTGGTAAAGCCAGTAACCCTGCGGCAGCCACGCAGCCGCGACAAGCGCGACGAGCGCGCCCAGACCGATCAGGCCACGCACCCGGCCAGCTGAGTCGGCCCTCATACCCGGTTCACCAGCCGGCGGCCAAACAAGCCCTGGGGCCGCACCAGCAGAATCAGCACGGTCAGCAAAAGCGCAGCGCTCAGCTTGAATTCAGTCCCGATCACAAAAGCGCCCAGCAGGTTTTCGCTCACCCCCACGATGATGCCGCCCGGCAACGCGCCCCAGGGGTTGTCGATGCCACCCACGAGCGCTGCGGCAAAGCCATACAAGAGAATGCTGGTCATCATGTTGGGATCGAGAAAGACGACCGGTGCGATCAGGACGCCCGCGATGGCGCCGATCGAGGCCGCCAGTCCCCAGCCCAGCGCAAGCATGCGGTCGACCCGAATCCCCATAAGACGCGCAGCCTCAGGGTCCAGCGCGGCCGCCCGCATCGCCAGTCCCAATCGCGTGAACCGAAACGCGAGGAAGAGGATCAGCGAGACCAGCAAAACCACTGCGAGCGTCCCCACACCATGCGCGCTCAGATAGGCATTCGGCCCAACGGCGCCCGCCGGGAACGAGCTGGGGAAAACGCGCAGCGTATGGTCGAACAGCGCACCGCCGAGCGCGTGAAAGATCAGCAGCAATCCGATGAAGACGGCGATCTGGGTGAGGACAGGGGACCCGGCCAGCGGCCGCAGGAGTGTGGCGTGGATGAGCGCACCCACTGCGAAGGCGCCCGCGATCGTGAACGCGGCGGCTGCCCAGTACGGGACACCCGCTTCGAGCAAGGCCCAGGCGGCAAAGGTGCTGAAAGTGGCCATCTCACCCTGGGCGAAATTGATGTGGTGGGTGGATTGGTAGATCACGACCAGTGCGAGCGCCATCAGGCCGTAGATGGCGCCCGAAGCCAGTCCGGCAAGCACTTGCTGAGCGAAAACCTCGATCACAGGCGTCATGGGTCGCAGCGCCTCATCAGATCCTGGCTCGGCAGATGCCTGCAGCCGGGATCATCCGGCGAGCCCAGGAATGCAACCCGTCCTGAATCGAGATGCATCACGCGATCGACTCCAGCCGATACACCCCCGCTCAACTGCTCGGCGATCAGCAGCGCCACGCCCAGTTCTTCACGGATGGCAAGCAGCAGGTCCTGAATCGTCCCGATCGCCTGGGGGGCCAGGCCCGCCGAGGGCTCATCGATCATGAGCACCAAGGGTCGCGCCATGAGTGCGCGGCCGATCGCGAGCATCTGCTGCTCGCCTCCGGACAAGGTGCCGGCCTGCTGGCGCCGTCGCTCATGAAGCTTCGGAAAACGCTTCCAGACGCGGTCCAGATCGGCTGCGATCGCGGCGCGATCGCCCCGGGCATGGGCCCCCAGCCTCAGGTTGTCCTCGAGCGAGAGCGTATGAAAAAGACCTCGGGTATCGGGCACCTGCATCAAGCCCGCCGCCACCCGGTCCTCGGCCCGCAGTCCGTCGATCCGTTGACCCGCCAACCTGATAACCCCGCTTGCAGCGATCAAGCCCGAGAGCGCGCGCAGCAGGGTGGTCTTGCCCGCGCCGTTTACCCCAAGCAGGAGCAGCGTCTCGCCGCGCTCGACCGAAAAGCCAAGCCCATGGATCACCGCTATCGAATCGCGCCGGACCACCAAGGACTGGACTTCGAGGGCGGACGGGGCGCTCGAGGCCCGGTTGCCGAGGACAGTCCACGCAGTCGAGGCCCAAAGGTCGCGGGTATCCATGTCAGTGAGTGGTCCCTTCCGTGCAGAAATCCCGGGCACGGGCCTGGGGCGCACGGCCTAGGTAGGCATCGATGACCGCGGAATCGGTGCATACCTGCTCGGTCGGACCGCTCGCAATCACCCGCCCGAGTTGCAGCGCCACCAACTGGTCGCAGACCGATCTCACCCAGTTCATCCGATGGTCGATCAGGATCACGGACAAGCCGGACGCCTCGCGCAAACTCCGAAGCAGGCGCGCAAGCGCGCCCTGTTCACGCTCATCGAGACCCGCTGCGGGTTCATCGAGCAGCAGGAGCGTGGGCTCGAGCGCGAGGGCTCGCGCGATCTCGACCCGCCTGCGTTCGGCGAGCGAAAGCATCGCAACCGGCCGTGTGGCGAGTTCCGAAAGTTCGAAACGCGCCAGCAGCGCCTCGGCGCGGCGCCGCTGATCGCGCGCCGCGGCACTCGAACCCGGCCAGCCGAGCGCCTGCGCGCACCATCCTTGACGGGCGCGGGCATCTAAGGCGAGCAGGATCTGATCGAGCACCGACATCCCAGAAAAAAGCGCGGGATGCTGGAAGGTCCGGGCGAGGCCCAGCCCGGCGAGCTGATCGGGTCGAACCCGGGCAAGCGAACGTCCGGCCAACACGATGTCGCCCGAATCAAAACGATAGAGACCACTGATGCAGTTGAAGAGCGAAGTCTTGCCCGCTCCATTCGGACCGATCAGCCCGAGCAGGCTACCGCGCTGGAGAACGAAGCTCGCGCGATCGAGCACCTTCAGCGTCCCGAAACGGAGTTCGACCGCTTCGACGCTGAGGAGCGGTCCGTTCCCACTGCTCACACCCGTCCCCCCCGCTTGACTAAACGCGCCATTCTAAGAGGGCTGCGGACGCTGAGCGCGGCCTTTGCCTCGCCTTTTCGCGGCGAGCGCGATCGCCGGTATAGTCGGCTCCGCATGATTACCCGACTTGCACGCCGCCTGCCCTTTTTCTACGGATGGGTCGTTGTGGGCGTGGCCTTCGTCACGATGGCCATCGCCGTCAACGCCCGAACGGCGTTCTCGCTCTTCTACCCGCCGCTGCTCAACGAGTTCGGCTGGGACAGCGCGCAGACGGCCGGCGCATTCTCGTTCGGATTCCTGATCTCGGCGCTTGTCAGTCCGGTAACCGGCCGTATTGCCGACCGCTGGGGGCCCTTGCCCATCCTGCAGGGTGGCGTACTGATGATCGGGGTGGGGCTCATCATCGCGTCGGTCTCGGGTTCACTTTGGCAGATTTACCTCAGTCTGGGGCTGATGATCGGAGTCGGCAGCGTGTGCGTCGGCTATTCGGGACAGGGCCTGTTTCTGCCCGCCTGGTTCGTTCGCCGCCGTGGCCTGGCGCTGAGCATAGCGTTCGCGGGGGCGGGCGCCGGCTCGATCCTGATCCTGCCGGTGTTGCAAGTGCTGATCGATTCGGACGGCTGGCGCACGGCGAGCCTCTCCTTGGGTGTGGTCGCGCTCGTCGTGCTGGTGCCGCTCAATCTGCTGGTGCCACGCGGACCGGCTGCGATCGGACTGAAGCCTGACGGGGACCATGACCCCGCCCCCGGGCAGACGGCCCGAAAGTCACTGCGCATCGTGGATCCGGTCTGGGCAGCCACCGACTGGACACTTGCGCGAGCCCTTCGCACCTCGAGATTCTGGTGGCTTGCTCTGGGCTATGCGTGCGCGCTCTACGCCTGGTATGCCGTTCAGGTCCATCAGACGCGTTACCTGCTTGAGATCGGCTTCGACAGCAAGACTGCAGCCTTGGCACTGGGCTGGGTGAGCCTGATCGGGGTACCCGGTCAGATTGCGCTGGGCTGGATGTCCGACCGCATGGGTCGCGAGATCGTCTGGATCATCGGCTGCTTGGGATTTGCCGCATGCTACGCACTGCTGATTCTGATCGGCCATCACCCTCACCCGGGCTGGCTCGTACTGATGATCATCGCGCAGGGTCTGCTGGGTTACGGCATCACTTCGGTGTACGGCGCCATACCGCTCGAGATCTTCGAGGGGCGATTCTACGGCTTGATCTACGGCGTGCTGATGGTGGCCACAATTGGCGGGGGCGCGCTGGGTCCCTGGGTGACCGGCTGGCTGCGTGATGAGACGAGCGACTACCAGAGCGGGTTTGCACTGGCTGCGGTGATCAGCCTGATCTCGGCAATTTCGATTGCGCGGGCGAGTCCAGGGCGCGTCCGATCGGTCGCTGGCGGCGCGGCCGAGTCCGACCGAAGCATGAAAACATGAAAAGCAGCCTGACGCCCGTCCTGGGACGGGCGCCGAGACCGCTTCAGGACTGATTACTCCGTTGCCATCTCGGCAACCTGCGGCTGCGAATGGCGCTTGACCTCGCCCCTCAAGCGACTCGCATTTTCATCGAGCTGACGACGCGCGGCGAGAAACGCATCACGCAGCGCAACGTTCACGTCCTCATGATGGGAATGGTTGGCCACGATGTTGGCCCCCGGCACCGCCACATCGACGTTGACGATGAAATGCTCGCCTTGCGCCTTGTGATGATGGGGCTTGTCGACCACGACCCGGCACCCGGTGACATTCGGGTGAAACTGCTCGAGCTTGCCGACCTTCTCACGAATCAACTGCTCGAGCGCGGGAGAAACATCCATGCCACGAAAATTGATCTGCAGGCTTGTACGCATCACTCATCCTTTCCCTTTTGGGCTGGAAAACGACGTTACAGGAGGCCTCCGGTGACTGTCATCCTACCTAAAAAACAGCCAGAAAAACGTGACACGTTCGAGTAAAACCGATCGATGGAAATATGCGATGATTCTTGTTTACCCAGACCGCTCACGGGCCGGGCGGATGCCTGACCGACCAGTGGCGCGCGATGTCCACGCGACGGCACACCCACACCCGATCGTGCCTTTCGAGATGATCCAGAAACCGCTGCAGGGCCACCAGGCGACCCGGCCGGCCCAGCAGCCGGCAATGCATGCCCACCGACATCATGCGGGGCGTTTCCGCGCCCTCGGCGTAAAGCACGTCGAAGGTGTCGCGCAGATAGGTGTAGAAATGGTCGGCGGTGTTGAACCCCTGAGTCGTGGCGAACCGCATGTCATTGGCGTCGAGCGTATAGGGCACGACCAGATGGGGCATGACCTGACCGTCGGTCGCGCGGACATGCGTCCAGAACGGGAGGTCGTCTGCGTAGTTGTCGGAGTCGTAGAGGAAACTGCCCTGATCGACCACCAGCCGTCGCGTGTTCGGACTGTCGCGCCCGGTATACCAACCCAGCGGGGCGGTGCCGGTCATCCTGCGGATGATGTCGATAGCCACGCGCATGTGCTCGCGCTCGATCGCCTCGTCCATGTTCTGGTAATGAATCCACCGCCAGCCATGGCAGGCGATCTCATGACCGAGTTCGACAAAGGCGGCAGTCGCCTCGGGGTGGCGCTCCAGCGCCATCGAGACACCAAACACCGTGAGCGGCAGGCCCCTGCGCTCAAACTCGCGCAGGATGCGCCACAGCCCCACCCTCGAGCCGTACTCGTAGATCGACTCCATGCTCATATGCCGGGCGTTGTAGGCCTGCGCGCCGACGATCTCGGACAGGAAAATCTCGGAGGCGTGGTCCCCATGGAGGACGCAGTTCTCGCCGCCTTCTTCGTAGTTGAGGACAAACTGGACGGCCACGCGGGCCCCGCCGGGCCAGTCGGCCTGCGGCGGCGTGCGGCCGTAGCCAATCAGATCTCGCGGGTAGGGGTTAGGGGACTGACTCATCAACGGGCTCCTCGAACGGTCTGAGCGCTGCATGCCGGATACCCATCCAAGACCTGGGACAGCGCCCGGCGAGCATCTTGCCAGAGTCGCAGCAGCGCGTCGCGGCACAGCGCAAGCCACGCAGCGCCCATTTCGCCGCTCCATCGGACGCCTGATGGCAATCGCATTGGCTGCCCTGACTCTGCAGTCCTGCGGCGGTGGCGGCGGTGGCGAGCCGCAGCCTCCCGGCCCGCTTCCGATTCGCTGTGCAGCACCCCTTTCGGCCGCTGATGCCACAAACCTGGGAGATCCGCTTTTCGGCGAGCAGTGGCATCTTGCCAACACCGGCCAGTCCGGAGGCCTGCCCGGCGAGGATCTACGAGCGTCCGCCGCCTGGGAACGGCTTAGGCAGGCAGGGTGTTCGCCGGGTGGCGGTGTGACGGTGGCGGTGCTCGATCAGGCAATCGACCTCACCCATCCCGATCTCGTTGAAAACCGCGCGGCAGGTCTTTCATTCGATTACCGTGACTGGAGCGCGACCGACCCACTGCCCCGGGACAACGATGGGCTCAGCACCGAGCAGCGCGCCCATGGCACAAGCGTGGCAGGCATCATCGGCGCACGAGGCGGCAACGGCATCGGAGGTTCGGGCGTTGCCCCGAGAGCACAACTGGCCGCCTACAACCCGCTCGCACGCGAGGGCTGGATTCCCGACGCCCTCACGCGCAACCTCGACCGCATTGATGTGTATCACAACAGCTGGGGGTCGCCGGACAATGGTCGCCTGAGCCACGCCGTGCCGGGATTTCAAAGCGCGATCGAAAGTGGGCTTATCGATGGACGCGGGGGACTGGGTGCCCTGTACGTGTTTGCCGCAGGTAACGGCGGCTGCCTAGGCTACCCGCTAGTGAACTGCAGGGAAAACGTTGACTTGAGCAACTATGATGGCTATCTCAACCATCGTGGCGTGATCGTCGCCTGCGCCTTCGACCACAAGGGTGTGCGCCCGCGATGGGCCGAACGCGGCAGCAACCTTTTGGTCTGCGGGCCCTCCGGGCCGGCACTGGACGCGACTGGCGATGCGCAACGAGCCATCACCACCTCCACGCTCAACGGGGGCTATCGCGCGGATTTTGCAAACTCCTCGGCGAGCGCGCCCATGGTGAGCGGCGTGATCGCGCTGATGCTCTCGGCCAACGTCAACCTGAGCGCGCGCGACGTGCGATTGATCCTGGCGCAAAGCGCCCGCAGGAACGATCCACTCAACAACGAGTGGGAGGATGCGGGCGCGCGAGGCGGGTTCGCCTTCAACCCGAATTACGGTTTCGGTGCGGTCGATGCCGACCGCGCCGTCGAGCTCGCCCGCACCTGGAAAAACGTCGGCACCGACGCCCAATTAATGTCCTGTACCGTCAGCCGACAGGACACCGACCCGAAGGGTGCGCCCGTCGCCATTCCAGACGGACAGCCGACCGGCCTGGCTACCTTGCTCCGCGTCGAACCCGGCTGCACGAGTCGGCCCATCGAGCACATCGAACACGTCGAGCTTCGGCTCGACATCGACCATCAGTACATTGGCGATCTGCGTATGGTGCTCACCAGTCCATCCGGCACGACAAGCCTGCTCGCGCGTGAGCGCGACTGCGGCGCCCGAGCCTCAGGCAAGATGGACGACTGTGGGGCTTACACGGACAAGTGGCCGATCGCAAGCGTACGCCATCTGAACGAGCCGGCAGTCGGCGACTGGCGGCTGGAGATTTCCGACCGAGTCTCAGGCAGGATGGGCAGCCTCCGATCCTGGACGCTGCGCATCTGGGGACGCTGAAGCCCACCCGGACGCACCCTCCACCCGCTAGCGCCATTCCAAAAACACGCCCACACACATTCCGAGCGACGATCATCGAGAGGACTCCGAGCATGCGCACCGAAACCATCCCCCTGATCATCCAAAGAAGCGACTACCGGGCACCCGACTGGCGCGTCGAGCACATTGAACTGGAGTTCGATCTGATTTCGGATGCCACACTCGTCACCGCGCGCCTCGGCGTGCAACGCAGCCCGAACGCCGATGCTGCCGCGCCGCTCGAACTCGATGGCGAAGGTTTGACGCTGATCTCGATCGCCGTGGACGGACGCACGCTTGCACCCGATGAGTACACGATCGAAGATTCACGTCTGTGCATTGCACAGCTCCCGGCCCACGCGCAGATCACCACCGTCTCTCGCCTCGACCCCTCGAAAAACGACAGCCTCTCTGGCCTCTACCTGTCGAACAGCAACTTCTTCACCCAATGCGAGGCCGAGGGTTTTCGGCGGATCACCTGGTTCCCGGACCGCCCGGATGTCATGGCGCGTTACCGGGTGACGCTGCGTGCCGAGCGCAGCCGCTGGCCGGTGCTGCTTTCAAACGGCAATCGCATCGCCGCAGGCGACTGTGAGCCCGGCAAGTCCGAACACGGTATCGACCGCACGGGCTGGCACTGGGCGACCTGGGAGGACCCTTTTCCGAAACCCAGCTATCTCTTTGCGCTGGTCGCCGGCAATCTGGTCGCAACTGAATCGACGTTCATCACACGCTCGGGTCGGGAGGCCTTGCTGCAGGTCTGGGTGGAGCCAGGCAACGAGGACAAGACCCACCACGCCCTTGAATCGCTTGCGCGCTCGATACGCTGGGACGAGGAGCGCTTCGGACTCGAGCTCGATCTCGAGCGCTTCATGATCGTCGCAGTCGCCGATTTCAACATGGGTGCGATGGAGAACAAGGGTCTCAACATCTTCAATACCCGCTATGTGTTCGCGCATCCCCGCATTGCCACCGATCAGGATTTTGCCGGTGTCGAGGCGGTGGTCGCCCATGAGTATTTTCACAACTGGACCGGCAATCGGGTGACCTGCCGCGACTGGTTTCAGCTGACCCTCAAAGAGGGGCTGACCGTCTTTCGTGATCAGGAGTTCTCGGCCGACATGATGGCCGCGCAATGCGCCGACCCCGCACAGGCCGCAAGCGCACGCGCGGTCAAACGCATCCAGGATGTACGCGTGCTCCGCACCCTGCAGTTTCCCGAGGATGCGGGTCCGATGGCGCATCCGATCCGCCCCGACGCCTACCAGGAGATCAACAATTTCTACACCTTGACCGTCTATGAAAAAGGCGCCGAGGTGATCCGCATGCTGCAGACACTGGCGGGTCGCGAGGGCTTCAGGCGCGGCATGGATCTTTACTTTGCCCGACATGACGGCCAAGCCGTGACCTGCGACGATTTCATCGCCGCGTTGGCGGACGCCAACGGACTGGACCTGGCCCAGTTTTCACGCTGGTATGGCCAGGCCGGAACGCCGCGGGTCAAAGTAACGGCTCAGCATAACGCGCAGCGGCAGCAGCTCAAGCTCGTCATCGAGCAATACACACCGCCCACGCCTGGGCAAGACGAGAAGCTCCCGCTGCATATCCCGTTTGCGATGGGGCTGCTCGGTCCGGATGGGCGGGATCAGCCGCTACTCGCATCCGATGAGGCCACACGGGCCGTGATGCGTGCAACCGACGATCCTCGAACCGCGCTGATCGAACTGCGCGAGTCCCGGCATCAATTGGTATTCGAGGGCATCGATGCCGATACGGTAGCGTCGTTGGCAAGAGGTTTTTCCGCACCGGTGATCGTCGAACACGATCGCGATGAACGCGCCTTTATCCGACTCGCGCGCCACGACAGCGACCCCTTCAACCGCTGGGAGGCCGCGCAACAATTGGGCATCGCTTCGGTGCGGCGCGTGATGGCCGGTCAATCGGCCGAAGCGGCCAGCGAGGCGCTGACCCAGGTGTACGCCACCGTGCTCGAGGCACCCGATCTCGACCCGGCCTTTGCCGAGCTGATGCTCAACCTGCCGGGCGAGGCGCTGATCGCAGAGACCCTCGATGGGCTCGATCCGGCGCAGCTGCGCGATGCCCGCCAGGCGGTGCGGGCAGCGATCGGCGGGGCGCTTCGCGCCGCCTGGCAGATGCGTTACACGGCGCTCGATGACGGCGAGCCCTGGTCGGGCGATTTTTTCTCGGCGGGGCGTCGGTCACTCAAGAACGTAGCGCTCGCCTGGTGGATCGAGAGCGGCGACCCCGCGGCCGCTGCCGCCGCTGCGCGCCAGTTCGATCGTTGCGACAACATGACGGACCGGGCGGCGGCGCTTGCGGCACTGATCCGGGTGGGCGGACCCGATCGTGATCGTTGTCTCCTCGAATATGAACGAGCGTTCAGTGACGAGCCGCTCGCGATGGACAAATGGTTCGCCTGGCAGGCCGCCGCGATCCGACTGCCTGGCGAGGCGCCGGTGCTGGCGCGGGTCCGCACGCTCGCCGAACACCCTGCGTTTTCGATGCGCAACCCCAACAAGGTCCGTGCACTGGTCACTGCGTTTTGCACCGGCAACCTCGCCGAGTTCCACCAGCGAGACGGTAGCGGCTACGCATTCTGGGCCGACGCGGTATTGGCAATCGATCCAGCCAATCCACAGCTCGCCGCGCGGCTCGCCCGCGCACTCGACCGCTGGACGAAATACGACCCGGTTTTGCAGAAAGGGATGCGGACAGCGCTCGAGCGGGTACGCTCAAACCCCGGCTTGTCGAACGATGTTTCGGAGATCGTGGGCAAGGCGCTCGATGCGGGTCGATCGGGTTGAGATTCGAATGGTCCTGGATCCGGCGGGTAGGCACGGACGGGCTCAATCCCCCCACAGGGTCGACAGGGGTGCAGCCCAGATGCGATCGCCAAGCGGTAGCGTCTCGTCCCCATCGTAAAGCACCACACCCATCCTGAACGATTCACCCGCCAGATTCGCAAGCTTTCTGAGCCCTCGCAAGTCAGCCTCCCTGACGGTCGCGGCAGCCTTGACCTCGACACCGACCAGCTGCCCGCCCGCGCTCTCGACCACAAGGTCGACCTCGACCTGATCGGCGTCGCGGTAACAGTGGAGGTGGTAATCCCCTTCGGCTGTGGCCGCGTGCTTGAGCAACTCGGCAAAGACGAAGGTCTCGATTGCCTGCCCAGACATCAAGACGCCTCAGCAGATAAAGATGCTCGAAGACGCCTATGTACCGCGCCACCGTCTTGCCGTCGAATCCGAGCTGTCCGCCAAGCTGCGAGTCATGGCACATCTGCCCGGCTGTCTGCGCCAGCGCACGCAGAAAACGCGGGAGCTGACTGAGCTTGTCGATACTCGCGACATTCCGAACGTCGCGGGCAAGGATGGCATCGAGATATTGCCGGAACCAGACCGTACGACGCCTCGCTGTCGATCGCGACAGGGCTTCGGGATATCCACCGCGCAGCACGCGGCCCGCCAGATCGTCCGAGCGTACCGATCCCCCTGCCCTGGGGCTCTCGCCCGCGAACACGCAATCGAGCCAGTTGCCGATCCGGCCCGCGATTTCACCCTGGGAGAGGGGTAGAAGGGTGAGCGCTTCCATCCGCCCGGCCAGCGAGTCGGCCACGTTGGGCAAGGCCATCAAATTCGCCGAGCCGGTGAGTAAAAAGCGGCCTGGACGCCGATCCTCGTCGACATTCTTCTTGATGGCGAGCAGCAAGGCGGGAGCGCGCTGGATTTCGTCGATGACCGCACGATCGAGGCGGCGGATCATGCCATCTGGGTCGGCCCGCGCGGACATGAGGGTGACTGCGTCATCCATCGTCATGTATCGCATCCCGTGCTGCGTCCATCGCCGCGCGAGCGTCGTCTTGCCCGCCTGACGGGGCCCGGCGAGCAGCACCACAGGGGCATCAGTCATTGCCTCGGCAATGCGAGCCCCCATCCAGCGGCGAAAAGGCAAAATAGGATGCACGTGCGAAGGCTATCCGGAAATCCGGAAATTGGTCTCGTAAATTTCGGATTCAATCCACGTAAATCTCGGAATATTTCTCCGTAAATCCGGGCGTTCCGAGCCCCGCAGATCGGATCGAACCACTCGCCGCTCAGATCATCCTGGAGCAACTGGGCCTTCCACGTAGGGTAGATCTTCAGGTCCGCGACGGCGTGATCGAGCTTCGTCCGATCCGCCAGCATCCCCGCGAAGCCTGGGCGGAGAGCGCCAAGCGATTGGCCGAGAGCGGAGATGACGCATTGGTCTGGCCAGAGGTCGCCAATGACGACGACACGGAACTCGTCTGGTGATCACGGCCGGAGAAGTCTGGCTCGCCCAGCTCGACCTAACTGTCGGTCGCGAAATTCAAAGAACGCGCCCTTGCGTGGTGATTTCTCCGAATGAGATGAATGAGTTCCTGAGAACGGTCATCGTGGCGCCCATGACCACAGGATCAAAGCCGGCAGCATTCCGGATACCTGTGACCTTCCAGGGCAAGCAAGGCCTCGTGCTCCTCGACCAACTCACGACGCTGGATCGCAGTCGCCTGACGAAACGACTCGGCGAGTTCGAATCGACAACACTCATTCAAACGCTTCAGACTTTGCAGGCGATGTTCGCGCCGATTTGACCGAGGACGGCGCGACGTTTGGGGGCAGCCGAACCGGTCGGACAGCATTTCGGCGAGCAGTTGCTCCATCGGCACCGCGTCGATCTGCTCGATCTGGCCCTCGAGCCGCTCGTAGGCGAATCCCTTCGGGTAGGCCTTGACCGGCGCACCGGTCTGCAGACGCTTGACCTGATCCTCGTCGATGACCACTTCCGCAATCCAGCTGAGCGACCGCTCCGCCCATGATGCCTTGCACATCATGGGTCATGGCTGGATCACCACCCGCTCGACCTCAGGCTTGATCGCAGACAACAGGCCCTCGAGATTGGCGATCGGGCCATCGATAAACACCACCTCGCGCACGGCGTCCGAACCCCGCACGTCGGCCTCGCTCAGGCCCGCCGTACGATCATCGATCACCGGGGTCTGGCTGGCCGCAGCATCGTCCCACTGCTGCCGCAGGTCACGCGTGGCCTCATCCTGGTCGGTATCGAAGGTGAAGGCCATCCCACCGTCAAAGACGAAACGCGGTTCAAGGGCAAGCTAGGCAATACGGCTGGCATTGTTCATGGTAAATCTCTTGCGTTCGACTGGGCGAACAGCGGCGTGGGTAGCCGCTTTTCAGCCTTGGCCAAGGCACTGTTCACCTGCCGCGCAAGCTCGGCCACGCTCAGCTTGTCGCTCTCGCCCAACTCAAAGTCCTGCCCCGGCGAGTGCTGGATCCGCGCATACGCTGCCGCCGCATTCGCATAGGCAATCGCCCGCTGATACTTCGACACCGCAGCCCGCGCACTCGCCCGGACCAGCTCCAGCTCGGTCTCGGCCTTGGAACTCACACCCGGCTCCTGCGCAATCAGGTACTCATCGGCCCGCTGCTTGGCCCGGTAATAGGACACCCCAAAGTCCCGCACGTTCCAGCTGAACTCGACCGACCTCAGCTTCCGGTCCATGTCCGACGAGGTCGAAAAGCTCTGTGCGCGCGCGATCGCCTCATCGAGCGTGATCGGTGCTGCAATCGGCTCCTGGTGGTCGTACATCTTCACCCGGTCCGCAGCCGCCCGGTCTCGCACCGCCTGATCCTCAAGCGGCGACGGCGTGAGGCTCGAGCAGCCGGCCAGCACCACCAGCGCACTGACCGCAACCGCCGGTCCGAGTCGTTGAGTCAAGGACTTTCTCATGATCGATTTCACTCCAGAAAACAGGGTCGGACGACGGTCTGTCGAAAAGTCAATCACCGGTGGCAAACGGAGTTGCCCCGGATCATCCGGACGCAT
>Ga0169931_10009928_pt1 | contig 13639 bp, 8 predicted proteins | sample Kivu_15m_20L_FD_129675 | JGI IMG/M metagenome (GOLD analysis project Ga0169931, IMG submission 129675) | Freshwater microbial communities from Lake Kivu, Western Province, Rwanda to study Microbial Dark Matter (Phase II) - Kivu_15m_20L... | ecosystem: Environmental > Aquatic > Freshwater > Lake ...
CGCGCCGGCTGGGCGTGGTTCGCGGGGCTCGTGTTCGTCTTGCACCCGGTGCACTTCGAGGTGCTCGCGCTGCCTCCACGCCGCGCGGACTCCATGGCGCTGTGCTTCACCTTGCTCGCCCTCATGCTCGCGCTGCGTCGGCCGGGCCAGCGCAGCGTCGGCGTCGCGCTCGCGTCGCTCGCGGCGGTCGCGTCGAAGGAGACGGGGGCACTCGCGCCGGGCCTCGTGTTCGCGTTCGTTGCGTTGACCGCGAGCGGCCCGCGCTCGGAACGCGCGCTCGCGGGCCTGAAGTCCGCGTGGCTCGCGCTCGCGCTGGTCGGGTTGTTCCTCGCCGTGCGCTCGCAGGTCGTCGGCGGCATCGGTGGGGGCGCGAAGGCCGCGCTGCCCGACGCGGCGGCGATGGGCGGCGCCGGAGTGCGCTATGCCGAGCTCGTGCTCGCGCCCTTGCCTCCCGGCTGGATGCCGGGCGGCGACTTCGGAGTCGCGCTCGGGCTCGCGATGTTCGTCGTGCTCGCGATCGGCGTGTGGCGCGCGCAGGCGACGAGCGTCGCCGAGCAGAGCGCGATCGCGCCGCGCTCGGCGGCGCTGGCGATCGGCACGTGGATGCTCGCGCTCGTGGTGCTCACCGCGGGCTCCGGCATCTACCGCGCGTGGTATGCGCTGCCTCTCGCTGCTCCGCTCGCGCTCTTCGTCGCGCTCGCGGCTGCGTCGCGCCGGCTTCCGGGCGGAGGCGGCAGCGTGCGTGTGCTCGGCGCGATCCTCGTGCTCGCGCTCCTGCAGGGCTGGACGAGCGACTCCGACCTTCGCTGGAGAGAGCACGAGGCCTCGAGCCTCGCGGCCGACGGCTTCATCGCCCACTTCGACGACGTGGTGACGAGCCTTCAGCCGGGGTCTGTCGCCGAGCTGGCGGCGGGGCCTCCCGAGGGCAGTGCCTCGCGCCATGGCGAGGAGACGCGCAGGCCGCTGGTGTTCCGGGAGTACAGCCTCGAGGCCTATGCGGCGATCGTGCACCCCGGCCTGCGACTGCGGGTCGACGTGCGCAACGATGAGCAGGCCCAGACGCCGGCGCCGGACGAGATTCTCGTGCTGCTCCTGCCGAAGGCACCCGCCAGCGTCCGAAACTGAAGTTCCGGCCGTTCCCGGTCGAAAGGCCCACAGCCATGAGCGTTCCGCACCTCAATCCCTACGAAGCGCGCGTCCTCGGCGTCCTGATCGAGAAGGCGCTCACCGTTCCCGACCAGTATCCGCTCTCGCTGCACGCCGCGACCACGGGCTCGAACCAGAAGAACAACCGCTGGCCGGTGGTCGAATACAGCGAGGCCGAGGTCCACATCGCGTTTCAGGGTCTGCTCGCGAAGCACCTCGCGCACCGCTCGATCGCGGCGGGCTCGCGCGTGGACAAGTACAAGCACGGCGCGCAGGACGCGCTCGGACTCGATGACGCGCACGCCGCGATCCTCGCCGAGCTGCTCATGCGCGGTCCGCAGCAGCCGGGCGAGCTGCGTTCGCGCGTCGAACGCATGACGCCGGGGCTCAGTGCCGAGCTCTTGATGGAGCGCATCGCGCGCCTGCGCGAGAAGGGCTTCGTCAAGCGCATCGACCCGCTGCCGGGCGAGCGCGCGGAACGCTACCTCCAGACGCTGTGCCCCGAAGCGCATCCGCTCGATGCGGTCGCTCCGGTCGTGTCGCGGCCGATCGCGGCACCGCGGCTCGACCTCGAGGCGCGCGTGCTCGCGCTCGAGAACGAAGTGGCGGTCCTGCGTCGCAACCTCGAGCACGTGATGAAGGAACTCGGCGCCCAGCCGCTTCCGCCCGCATAGTGCGATTTCTGCGCAGTCGCGCGTAGGCGCATTTTCGCCGCTCGCCTGCCAGAACACCTCCAAGAGGAGGTGTTCCATGCGTTCCGTATCGCTCGCCGCGCTGCTCGTCCTGCTGGCCTCGGCCTGCAGCAGCGTTCCTTCCGCCGCGAATCTCCCGCAGGGCTCCGGTGTGACCCACGATGGGGAAGTGCGCTTCCTGCTCGGAGGTGGGGCCCTCGACAAGGAGACATGGGAGCCGACCGACAAGCCCCTCGTGCTCGGCGCGGAGTACGTGCGTCAGGAGCCCGACTCGTGGCTCGGCTACGAGCTCGGCACGCGCTTGGGCATCGACACGGCCAACGTCTCGGGCACGGACCTGACGCTCTTCACCTTCGAGCTCTACGGCGGCTACCACCACACGTTCTTTGCCGACTCCGCCTTCCAGCCCTACGTGGGCGCGGGCCTCGGCCTCGTCTCGGCGACGGCGGATGCCACGGACGGGTTCGTGTCGGTCAACGACGACGACGTGTCCTTCGGTTTCTACGCGCACGCGGGTGTCGCGTGGGATCTCGATGGCTGGGTGCTCGGCCTCGATGGCCGCTACCTCGGCGGCACGGACGTCGACCTGTTTGGTGGCTCGTTCGACGTCGACATGACGCAGGTCTCGCTGTTCCTCGGCTTCGGGATCTGAAGGCCGAGGGACTCTCAGTGCGCCTCGAGCCACGAGTCGCCGTGGCCAATGTCGACCGCGAGCGGCACGGAGAGCGCGACGGCGCCTTCCATGCAGCGGCGCACGATGTCGGTCGCGGCGGCGAGCTCGCGTTCGGGGCACTCGAGCACGAGCTCGTCGTGCACTTGCAGCAGCATGCGCGCGGCGAAGCCGGAGCGCTCGAGCGCGGCTTCGAGGTCGATCATCGCCTTCTTGATGATGTCCGCTGCCGAGCCCTGCACCGGCGTATTGACCGCCGCGTTCTCGGCGAACACGCGCAGCCGTGCTTCCTCGGAGTTGATGTCCGCGATCGGGCGACGACGGTGGAACAGCGTCTCGACGTAGCCGCACGCGCGCGTCGATTCGATCACGCTCTCGCGCCAGCCGCGCACCTTCGGGAACGAGCGGAAGTAGCGCTCGATGAACTGCCGCGCCTCGACGAGCGTCAGTCCCGTCTCGCTCGCGAGGCGGTTGGGGCCCATGCCGTACAGGAGGCCGAAGTTCACGGCTTTCGCGCGGCTGCGCATCTCGCGCGTGACGAAGGGCTCCGCCACGTCGAAGATCACGCTGGCCGTCGAGGAGTGGATGTCCTTGCCCTCGGCGAAGGCTTGCTTCATGCGCTCGTCGCCCGCGAGGTGCGCCATGATGCGCAGCTCGACTTGGCTGTAGTCGGCGGTCAGCAGCTTCCACGGTCCGTGCTCGTCCGGATCGCGCGCCACGAACGCAGCGCGCAGGCGCTGTCCGCGCTCGGTGCGCACCGGGATGTTCTGCAGGTTGGGCTCGCTCGAGGCGAGGCGGCCGGTGGCGGCGCTCACCTGACTGAAGGAACAGTGCACGCGGCCCGTGCGCGGGTTCACGTAGCGCGGCAGGGCCTCGACGTAGGTGCTCTTGAGCTTCTGAACCTCGCGGTAGTCGAGGATGTGCTTCACGATCTCAACATCGCCGTAGGACTGCGAGAGCGTCTCGTAGTCCGTCGAATAGCCGGTCGCCGTGCGGCGCGGCTTCTTGACGCCTGCGGCCTCCTGGATGCGCAGCTTTTCGAACAGAAGCTCGCCGAGCGCCTTGGGGCTGTTGAGGTTGATCTCCTCGCCGGCGAGCTCGCGCACGCGCGACTGATGGCGCTCGATGTCGACGTCGAGCTCGCGACCGAGCTCGTCGATCAGGCGCGTGTCGATGCGGATGCCGCGCTCTTCCATGGCGGCGAGCACCGGAACGAGCGGCATCTCCAGCTCGTAGAAGAGCTGCTCATTGCCCGTCTCCGCGAGCTCCTTCTTCAGTTGCTCGTAGAGCTGCCACGTAACGTCCGCATCCTCGCAGGCGTACTCGGCGACCTTGGCGACGGCCACCTGATCCATGGTGATCTGCTTGGCGCCCTTCCCGATCAGCTCGGAGGTCGGGATCTTCTTGATGCCAAAGTACGCGAGCGCGAGGTCGTCGAGGTTGTGGCGGCGCGTCGTGCCGTGCAGCGTGAACGAGGCGACCATCGTGTCGAACGCGATCGGCGGCATGCGCAGGCCCGCGGTGCGCAAGACGAGCGCGTCGTACTTGTGGTTTTGTCCGACGCGTACGAGCGCGGGATCGAGGAGCAGCGGCGCCACGCGCTCGAGCAGCTTCTCTCGGCTGCCACACAGGCACGGCTCGAGATTGAAGGGCACGTACCACGCAGCCCCCGCCGCGCAGGAGAACGAGAGGCCGACGAGCTGGGCCTCGAGCGGAAATAGGCTGGTCGTCTCGCTGTCGACGGCGAACGATCCCGCAGCGCGCAGCGCCGCGAGCATGGCGTCGAGCTCGGCCTCGGTGCGCACCGTGCGATAGTCGCGCGCCTGCGCCACCGCCGCGCCCTGCTCGACTTTCTTGAGCAGGCTGACGAAGCCCATCTTGCGGAAGAACTCAGCGACCTGCTTGGGATCCGGCTCGAAGTGGGGGAGCTCGTCGAAGCCCGGGTCGAGCGGCACGTTGCGCCGAATGGTGACGAGATCGAGCGACAGGAGGAGCTGCTCGCGATCGCGCTCGATGAACTCGCGCTGCTTGCCCTTGATCTCATGCACGCGTTCGAGCACGCCACGGACCGAGCCGTACTGCTCGATCAGCTTCATCGCGCCCTTCTCGCCGATGCCCTTGACCCCCGGCACGTTGTCCGAAGCATCGCCCATGATCGCGAGCACGTCGACGACATGGGCGGGGTCGACGCCGAACTTTTCTTTCACCGCGTCGAAGCTCTCGAGCGCGATGCCGCCGCTCTGCTTGAACACGTTGTAGAGCGTCACCTTCGGGCTGACGAGCTGCATCATGTCCTTGTCGCCGGACACGATCATCACCTCCCAGCCGCGCTTCTCCGCCTCGAGCGAGAGCGTGCCGATCACGTCGTCGGCCTCGTATCCCGGCACCTCGAAGATCGGGATCCCATGCGCACGCACGACCTCGCGCAGCCAGTCGAGCTGCGCCACGAGCTCGTCGGGGATCTTCTCGCGCGTCGCCTTGTATTCGTCGTACTGCTTGTGACGGAAGGTCGGACCCTTGGGGTCGAAGGCGACGGCGATGCGCTCGGGATTCTCGTTCGCGAGGATGCTGCGCAGGGTGTTCGAGAAGCCGTAGGTCGCGCCGCAGGGGAGCCCCTCGGGCGTGGTCAGGCCCGTGCGCTGCATCGCGAAGTGCGCCCGGTAGGCGAGCGCGGTCCCGTCGAGAAGGAAGATGCGCGGCATGGAGAGGAGGATACGTTGCGCGCGCGGCCCTGTCCCGCTGGGAATGCCCCCCGGCGGGCGCGTATCCTCGCGCTTTGCAGGCCATGGCACGCGCTTTCCTCAAGCTCGCACCGGACGTTCCGGGGCTCGACGCGCTCGGAGCGCGCGAGCTCGACGACCTCTTCGCGGAGCCTCCGCGCACCGTGACCGCCGCACGCTCCCGCCGCGCTGGCTCGCGCTTCGTCGTGCCGCTGCCGGGGACGCCGGACGATGCGGGCCTCCAGCATGAGAAGCCGCGAGGAGCCGGCACGGGCCTGCTGCATGTCGAGCGCTTCGGACGCGGCGGCATGAGCGGACTCTCTGCGCGCTTCACGCACCCGCGCAGCACGAGCCTCGCCGCGCGCGCGTGGAATCTCGCCTGCCACTTGCAAGCTCACGGTGTCGCGACCCCGCAGCTCGTCGCTCTGGCGGAGCGCGGCGCGAGCCTCTTCGGCGCGGAGTCCGTGCTGGTCACGCGCGAGCTCGAGGGCTTCGTCTCGCTGCGTGAGTTCCTGCGAACGACCGACAAGCGCTCGGAGCGCCGACGCGCTCTCCACTCTCTGGCGCTCACGCTCGTGCAGATCGAGCGCTGCGGCGCGTGGCTGCCGGCGACCAGTGCGGACAACGTGATGGTGCAGCGCGACGACGAGGACTGCGTCGCGATCAAGATCGTCAACCTGCACTCGGAGCAGGCGCTGCTGCGCGAGCGCGGCCTCGCGCGCTCTCGCTTGCCGTCCGTCGCTCTGACTTGCCTCGCCGGCGGGTCGATTCGCACGTCGATGTCCGCGTCCGAGCGCGAAGCTTGGCTGGTGGCACTCGCGCGCGAGATCGGGGGCTCGCTTTCGCGCCGCGAGCGGCTCGAGCTCCTCGTGCGCCTTGGCTTCACGCGCCAGCGCGCCGCCGCGCTCGCCGCGCGTTGCCAGAACTAGCCGTCAGCCGAGCGTCGGCGGTTCGCCCGCGCGGAAGTCGTGCAGCACAAGCTCGAGCGAGCGCTCGCCGCGGAACCAGTTCCAGCGCGGCGTGTGCACGATGTGCAGAGGCGTGCCCATTTGCAGCTCGGGAAGCCGCGCGGCCATTCCGAACGCCATCGTCTTCAGGACACGGTGGCCGCGTCGGAGCTTGAGCAGTAGGTGCGTGCGATCCTGCCCGATCACGCGCGGCGGCTCCGCCAGCCGCACGTCGCCTGAGATCAGCACGGGCTTCTCGTTCTGCGCGCCATAGGGCTCGAGCCGGTCGACGTGCCCCATCAGGCTCTCGTCGAGATGCTCGAACGCGACCTCGCTGTCGATCCACAGTGCCTGCACCTCGTGCGTGCGTCCGTCGAGCATCTCCTTCGCGCGCGCGCACATCGCCGCTCGCACTCTCGGAATCGCGTCCGCCTCGACTTCGCAGCCCGCTGCCTGCGCGTGGCCTCCATAGCGCACGAAGTGATCCTTCGCGCCGTGCATCGCCTCGAGCACGTCGAAGCCCGCGACCGAGCGCGCGCTGCCGCGGCCGCGCTCTCCGTCAAGTCCGATGATGAGCGACGGTCTCTGGAAGCGCTGCGTCACGCGCGACGCGACGATCCCGACCACGCCTTGATGCCATTCCTGCCCCGCGAGGACGAGCACCGGATTCGCGACCACATCCGCGAACTCGCTCGCCTGCTCGAATGCTCGCGCGCACAGCTCGGCCTCGATGCGACGTCGCTCGTCGTTCAGGGCGCCGAGCCGCGCTGCGAACTCGGCCGCACGCATCGCGTCGGTGCTGAGCAAGAGCTCGACCGCGAGCGCCGCACTGTCGAGTCGCCCCGCCGCATTGAGCCGCGGTCCGACCTTGAAGCCGACGTCTTCGGCCACGAGCTTCGTCTCGCGCAGTCCGCAGCTCTCGAGCAGCGCGCGCAAGCCGACATTGGTCGTGCCCTCGAGCGCCTTGAAGCCATGGCGCGCCAGCGCGCGGTTTTCCTCGACGAGCGGCACCACGTCGCACACGGTCGCAACCGCGACATACGCCATCGCGTCGACGAGGAACTGCTTGAGATCCTCGCGCACCTTGCGCGCGCCGCTCATGTGCTGCGCGACGCCCCACGCGAGCTTGAACGCCACGCCGGCTCCGCACAACTCGCGGAATGGATAGCGCGACGTGGGCAGCTTCGGATTCACGATCGCGACTGCTCGCGGCAGCTCGCCGAGCGGCGGCTCGTGGTGGTCCGTCACGATCGTGTCGACGCCGATCGCGGCAAGCTGTGCGATGGTCTCGCGCGCGGCCGTGCCGTTGTCGACGCTGATCACGAGCTTCGCGCCCGTCTCGCGCGCCTTCGCGACGGAGTGCGGCCCGAACGAATAGCCGTCGTTGAGGCGATGGGGGATGTGCCAGACCGCGTCCGCGCCGAGCAGCGCGAAGAGCCGCATGAGCAGGACCGTGCCCGTCACGCCGTCGACGTCGTAGTCGCCGTGCACGAGGATGCGCTCGCGACGCTCGACCGCGCGCGCGATGCGCTCCGCCGCCGCGGGGAGATCGGGGAGGTCCGCCGGGTCGTTCAGCGAGTGCAGGCTCGCCTCGAGATGCCGCGCCGTGGCCTCGCCGCCCTCGTGCCCGCGCGCCGCGAGGATCCGCGCGATCACCTCGCTCACTCCATTGCGCTGCACGAGCGCACGCACGGCCTCGGGGGCGGGGCGGCGCAGCTTCCAAGGCCTGTTCACCGCCGGATTCTAGCCCGCGCGAGGTCGCTTCCGGCGTGCGCCGTGCGCGCCGCGCAGCGAGAGCCTATTCTAAGAGCCTATGTCCTCGCGCGCCGACACGTCCAAGGAAGCCTTCCGGCTGCTGCCTTCGATCGAGGAGCTGTTGCACGATGCGCGCCTTGAGGCAGTCGGCGCGAGCGTGCCACGCGCGGTCTGGCTCGGATTCCTGCGCGCGCTTTTGGAGCGCTGGCGCGGCGAGATCAAGGCTGGCAAGCTCGACGCTACGGCGCTGTCCGCGCGGCTCGCGGGTTCCGCGCTCGTGGACGAGCTCACGGCCGCGGTCGGCCGCGAGCGCCGCGCCGGTATCGTCCGGGTGGTCAACGCCACGGGCGTCGTGCTGCACACTGGACTCGGCCGCGCGCCTCTGCATCCCGAAGCCGCGGCTGCGATGGGGACGGTCGCCGGCTCGTACTGCGTGCTCGAAGTCGACCGCGAATCGGGCGAGCGCAACCAGCGCGACGATCGGCTCTCCCTCCTGCTGCAGCGCATGACGGGCTCCGAGGCCGGCATCGTCGTCAACAACTGCGCGGCTGCGGTCTATTTGCTGCTCAACACGTATCTTACGCGCGGCAAGCGCGACGAAGTGATCGTGAGTCGCGGGGAGCTCGTCGAGATCGGCGGCTCGTTCCGCGTGCCCGACGTCATGGAGCGCGCTGGCGTCGTTCTGCGCGAGGTCGGCACGACCAATCGCACGCGCGGCGCCGACTATCGCGCCGCCGCGGGTGAGCGCACGTCGCTGCTGATGAAAGTGCACACTTCGAACTTCCGCGTGGAGGGTTTCACGGAGGAAGTCACGCCGCGCGAGCTTGCGGAGCTCGGTCGGGAGCTCGGACTGCCCACGGCCTTCGATCTCGGTTCCGGTCTGATCGAAGGCGACGACGTCGAGCCGCTCCCCGATGTGATGGGCGACGAGCCGCGCGTGCGCGATGCGGTCGCGAGCGGCGTCGACATCGTGTGCTTCTCCGGCGACAAGCTCTTCGGCGGTCCGCAGTCGGGCATGCTGGTCGGCAAGCGCGCCGCGATTGCGGCTCTGCGCAAGAATCCCGTCTACCGTGCGCTGCGACTCGACAAGGTGACCATCGCGGGTCTCGAGCGCACGCTGGAGCTCTATCTGGCCGACCGCGGTGACGAGATCCCGTCGCGCGCGATGCTGCGCGCGAGCGCCGACGAGCTGCGTCCTTGCGCGGAGCGCATCGCCGCGGCTTTGAGCTCGCTCCCCGACTGCAGCGTGTCCGTGGTGGCGGAGCGCTCGCAGCCCGGCAGCGGCGCAGCGCCCGGCGTTTTTCTGCCCACTTGGGCCGTGCGGCTCGCGCACGCGCGTCGCAAGGCTGCCGCACTCGCCGCCGACCTGCGTCGTGCGGAGCCGCCGGTGTTCTCGCGCGTGCAAGACGATGCGCTGCTCTTCGATCCGCGCTCGCTGTTGCCCGGAGACGAGGAGCGACTCGTCTCCGCCGTGCGTTCCGTGCTCGCCTGAGCGACTCGGGCCTCGGCTTGCCGCTCGCGCGCGACTAGACTCCCGCGCCCCGCCCGGCGTGGGATTCCATGGCACCGCAACCGTCGACGCTGCGCAGCGAAGCTCGCGAGCTGCTGCGACTCGCATGGCCGATCATGCTCACGCAGCTCTCGATGATGTCGCTCGGCGTCGTCGACCTGATGATGGTCGGGCGCTACGGCGTCGACGCGGTGGGCGCGGTCGCGCTCGGCAACATCTGCAAGATCGGCACCTCGATGGTGGCGATGGGGCTGGTGCTCGGCATCGACCCGTTCCTCGCGCAGGCTCAAGGGGCCCGCGATGGGCGCGCCCTCGCGCTCGGGCTGCAGCGCGGCGTCGTGATCGCGTTGCTCGCCGCGCTCCCGGTCGCGGCCCTGTGGATCTGGGTCGAGGACTTCCTCGTCCTGATGCGGCAGGACGCCGCCGTGGCCAGCATGGCGCACGACTACGTGCTCGCGCAGCTGCCTTCGATTCCGCTGTACCTGATCTTCACCGCCCAGCGCCAGTACCTTCAGGCGCGGGGCATCCTGCGGCCTGCGCTCGTCGTCGCGCTCGCCGCGAACGCCCTCAACGTGGTCCTGAACTGGGCCCTGATCTTCGGCCACCTCGGCTGCCCCGAGCTCGGCGCCGTGGGCTCCGGCATCGCCACCTCGATCGTGCAGTGCTCGATGCCGCTCCTGCTGTGGCTGCTCATGCGCCGCGGTCGCTTGTGTGAAGGCGCCTGGGTGCCTTGGAGCCGCGCCGCGCTCGAGCCCGCGGCCCTGCGCACGATCCTCGCCGTCGGAGTCCCGATCGGACTGCACTTCGCGGCCGAGATCTGGGGGTTTCACGTCGCGGGCCTGTGGGCCGGCTGGCTCGGCAAGAACGAGCTCGCGGCCAACTCGATCGTGCTCAATTTGGCCTCGATCTCGTTCATGCTGCCGCTCGGCGTCGGTCTCGCGACGGTGACGCGCGTGGGCAATCTGGTCGGCGAGGGGCGCTCGCGGGACGCGCAGGTCGCAGCGTGGTCGGCCCTTGGACTCGGCGCGGGACTGATGCTCCTGTGCGCGGCGACCTTCCTGCTGGCCGGAGAGCCGCTGGTGGCGAGCTACACCGAGGATCCGGCCGTGCTGGCGCTCGCTGTCGCCACCCTGCCCATCGCCGCGGCCTTCCAGCTCTTCGACGGGCTGCAGGTCGTCGCGGCCGGCGTGCTGCGCGCCATCGGCCGCACCACCCCGACCGCGATCGCGAATCTGCTCGGCTACTACGCCCTCGGCTTGCCCTTGGGCTACTACCTCGCCTTCCCGCGCGGCCTAGGGCTCGCCGGCATTTGGTGGGGCGTGGCCTTCGGGCTTGCGGCCGTCGCCGTGAGCCTCGTGAGCTGGGTCGCGGTCCGCGGTCCGGCCACGGCGCGCACGATCGTCGACCGTCCGGCGACTTGAACCCGCCGCTGGCGTACACTCCGCGCGCCATGACCGGCCACGACCACAAGCGCCTCGTCGATTACGCCGACTGCGCGGGTTGAGCGGGCAAGCTGCCGCAGGGGCAGCTCGCGCAGGTCCTGCGCGGCCTCAGCTCGAATCCGGACGAGCGCCTGCTCGTCGGACCCCAGACCATGGATGACGCTGGCGTCGTCCTGCTGGGGCAGGCCGAAGGCTTGCCCGCGGGGGTACGCCTCGCGCTCGTGCTCACGGTCGACTTCTTCCCGCCGGTGGTCGAGGACCCGTACTTCTACGGCGCCATCGCGGCCGCGAACGCGCTCTCGGACGTGTACGCGATGGGGGGCAAGCCCGTCAGCGCGCTCACCCTCGCCTCGCTCCCCAAGGAGTTCCCCGCGGAGTGGGTCGGCGAGATTCACCGCGGCGGCTTCGAGAAGATCCACGCCGCGGGGGCCAGCATCGCCGGCGGCCACACCGTGCAGGGCCAGATCCAGTTCGGCTTCTCGGTGACGGGCGTCGTCGACCCCGAGCGCATGACCGCCAACAACGGCGCGCGCGCGGGCGACCGCGTGTACCTCACCAAACCGCTCGGCATGGGGACCATGACCACCGCCGCCAAGAAGGGCGCGATTGGCTGGTCCGAGCTGCTGCCGGCCGCCGTGCAGATGGCGACCCTCAACGATCAGTCCTGCGCGGCCATGGTCGCAGCCGGGGCGCGCGCGTGCACCGACGTCACGGGTTTCGGTCTCGTTGGTCACGGACGCAACATTGCTGCCTCGAGCGGACTCACTCTGCGCATCGAAACCGCGCGCGTGCCGCTCTTTGGCGACGTGCTCGCGCTCGCGCGCCGCGGGCTCAACTCCGGCGGTGCCAAGCGCGGTCGCACCTCACTCGCTCCCGAGGTCTCGATCACCGCGGGACTCGACGACGCGCTCACGAACCTGATGTTCGACGCCGAGACCTCGGGTGGACTTCTGATTGCGATTCCGGCCGCATCTGCCGCCACGCTGGAGCGCGAGCTGCGCCAGCGCGGCCAGCTGGTCGCGCCGATCGGCGAGTTCGTCGCCTCGACGGGCGTTCACGTCGAGCTGCGCTGAGAGCGCGGTTCTCGCCTCGAGCTCGAGCCGAGGCGCCCTCCCTCGCGCGTGAGGTCCAGAGCGTTGAGCCCCTTGGGTTTGGCTGCTTCGCGCCCAACCGCGGTCCCTCTGTGTCTCTGCGCGGCGTCGTTGCGTTTCGCCTGCAATGCAGCGGGGGGCGCCTCGCTCGCGCGAGACGCCCCCCGTTTTGTCTCGGAGCCGTCGCCGACTCCTACCTAACTCACGGCGCCATCGTGAACTGGACGCCGTTGGTCAGGTTGCCAGCGCCCGGAGCCGCCGAGTCGCGGTACCAGACCTGCGTGTTGAACACGCGTCCGGCCGTCAGCGGGTTGCCGAGCGCCGTCGGGCGCGCCGCCATCCAGGCGAGGAAGTCGACGATGTAGATTCCGCTGCAGGTACCCGCCGTGCCTCCGGTGTTGGCCGGATCCACGCGCTTCATCGGCGAGCGGACGCACTTGTAGCTCGTCGAGCCGGGCGCCCAGACCTGAGCCGTCGGACCGTTGATGCCGTAGAACATCAGCGACTGGCGCTGGCCTTCGAGGCCCGAGCCGATCAGCACGAAGCCCGAGGTCGCCGCCGCGCTCGGCGTGCCGCTCGCGGTGAGCGAGCCGACGCAGCCGTTCAGCGACGTGCCCGCCGTGCAGTACGTGAACACGATGCCGGTTTCGCAGTTGTCCGGCGTCCCGTTCAGGTTCGTGTCGAGCTGGGTGCCAGCCGCGATCTCGCAGGCATCACCGATGCCGTCGAGGTCGCAGTCCTCCTGACCCGGGTTGGCGATCGTGTCGCAGTTGTCGTTGCAATCCACGATGCCGTCACCGTCGGTGTCAGCGTCGGAGACGCCGCAACCGCAGATGCCCGGAGCCACCTTGCCCGGATCGTTCGGGCAGAGGTCGTTGCAGTCCGCCGTGCCGTCCGAATCCGAGTCGGTGTCGGCCACGCCGCAGCCGCACTGGCCCGGAGCAACCTTGACCGGATCGTTCGGGCACAGGTCGATGCAGTCCGCCGTGCCGTCGCCGTCCGTGTCGGTGTCGGCCACGCCGCAGCCACAGACACCCGCCGCGACCTTGTTCGGGTCGTTCGGGCAGCCGTCGTTGCAGTCCGGAGTACCGTCGCCGTCGGAGTCGGTGTCAGCCACGCCGCAGCCGCAGATGCCCGGCGCCGTCTTCAGCGGGTCGTTCGGGCAGCCGTCGTTGCAGTCGAGCGTGCCGTCGCTGTCGCTGTCGACATCGGCCACACCGCAACCACAGACACCCGGGGCGACCTTGTTCGGGTCGTTCGGGCAGAGGTCGTTGCAGTCCGCCGTGCCGTCGCTATCCGTGTCGGTGTCGGCCACGCCGCAGCCGCAGATACCCGGAGCGACCTTGTTCGGGTCGTTCGGGCAGCCATCGACGCAGTCGTTGGTGCCGTCGTTGTCCGTGTCGGTGAAGCCCGGCGCCGTGATGTTGAGCGTCCAAGCCGTCGTCGGCACGCTCGTGCCGTACTGAGACACGCGGATGATGTAGGTCGTCGTGCACGTGGCCTGGAACGTCGCCAAGCTGGCGAGGTTCGGGGTCACGCAGGAGTCGTCGTCACAGGCGACCTGCACCAGCGAGCCGCAGCTGCCGGTGTAGACCGTGATGACCGAGTCGCTCACCGGCTGCGTCGCGCCGCAGGTGTCGACCTGCACCGTGCCCGCACCCTGCGA
>Ga0169931_10009929_pt1 | contig 13636 bp, 9 predicted proteins | sample Kivu_15m_20L_FD_129675 | JGI IMG/M metagenome (GOLD analysis project Ga0169931, IMG submission 129675) | Freshwater microbial communities from Lake Kivu, Western Province, Rwanda to study Microbial Dark Matter (Phase II) - Kivu_15m_20L... | ecosystem: Environmental > Aquatic > Freshwater > Lake ...
ATTGGCACGCATCACTCATACAAGATACATGTAAGTACTGTATGTACTGTAAGTTGTCATACAGCCTACAGATGTATGTCCCGATCGATCGAGGACAACTTCGCACTTTCAGGTCATGTTGTAAGCCTAGATTACAACAAAAGACGTATCCTTCTGAGCCCCGCAGCACTCTACCCCTCGTGAATATTCACAACCACGCTACCAAGATGATGAGATCATCATCAACCTCTTCATCTGCGGCTACTCATGAAAGCAACACGGCCCTGACAAAGTATGCTAGCTCTATCGCAGCCTCTCTCACAGTTGATGAGATGCGGGAACTGCATCGTCAAGCTCTTGCAGAGGCAGAGGCGAAACAAACAGAGCTCCGTATTGTTCTAGCGTCACGATATCGAGATCTTGTAGGGAGCAGTGAACAGGTTTTAGATATGAGACAATGTGCTCAAGAAATGGATATGAAACTACGGAACCTACCACATCGAATGAATCATTTGCATACTTGTATCGATAGGAGTTTAAACTTTCATACCATCAATGACTCTTCTGTCGTTGTCCCGACAGCAGAGAATTCTTCAAAGTCCCCATTAGATAAATTGAGGCGTCGCTTGTTTCATATTCCTAAAGTGTTATTCGAATCTATGGATCGACAAGATGTACTTGGTGCTACATCCGCCATCCTTGATTTCTTTAGTCTGATTCAACGATTGGATCCCAACAATGGAACTAACACACATTTTCCTTTAGCTTGGGCTGTTTTGAATAATAAGACCCTTCCAGAGGAATATCTTCGATACTGTTCGCAAATTGAAAATCCAGAGACTTTGAAGAAAGATGTCGTGTTACAAACTCAAATGAAAATGACATACCTTCAACTACAGATTATTCCTTCACGCTTGATATACATGTCCAAAGACATACTCTTGAAACCCTCAGAACTTGTTTGGAAAAAATCTTTTAGGACAAAATTTAGCCATATTCATAATAACAGCAATAACGTAGGATCCGTCCATGCTTATCCATCTGCCTGCGCGTTGGCAACCTATGATCTACTTACACTACGGTTGGATCATCTGAAGAATGAGAATGATCGAGGAAGTCGATTGATTGACTTATATCTTACTTCGAAGGCAACATTGATTCAGCAACTTTTAAATCAATTTTCATTCTCATCATCTAGCAACACGAGTACCGAAGGTGCAAGTAGTACTGACATCGACGACATGGGATTAGCCAATAAGGCGGAGGATGTTTTAACACTCCTTGTTTCAGTCCTTCAATACGATATCATCCTTTTCACTTTTTATGTATTTATTCTTCGTAGGTTTATCTCAGATGATATCCAGCACTCACAGTTCATAGAACATGAGCGTTTCATAATGTCTATTTTACCTAGGGTGGATCCAGAAATAGTTAAAAATAAAGTGTCGCTATTTCTCTCAGTTCATTTACCTCTCATCCGGGCCAAGGCTAAGACTGTTTTAGCATCAATATCAACTGCTAGCCGCCTTGGTAATATTCGTCAACTGCTTTATGATAAAACGGACGGAGTCGATGTACTAAAAAGTTTAACAAGCTCCGGATTGGGCTCTTGGGAAGACGCCATCCAGATCCTCGTTGATTCAAAGGTTATATTCCATGCATTGGACGGATCAAATCTCTCATCTTTTACCAACACCCTCTCTTCTTCGTCCTACTCGGCTTTGGGAAAGGAAACCAATCTATCCAGGGAGTTGATACCAACGAAAAAGTTCTCCCTTTGGAATTGTCTCTTTTCCCATGTTTTTTCATCCTTGGTTCATTCGATACTTACCTCATCCTTCCAATCGGTCCATTCACAGGTTATTACATCACTACGCACATCTTTGGCATGTGCTCCCTCGTACCTAGTGATGCTTCCACATGAGGCGCATCGAAATATGGTTCGTATTGCTATGGAGTTGGATACGGCTCTTAAAAAGTTACGAGATGATGCTCATGAATTACTTGTCCATGCCGAAGAACGAGAAGAGAGCGAGAGGCGTTTAAAGCACAGTCTCTATGTACAAACCTGTGAAATTATGGGAAGATTAATCCATGAGATTCGAAGAATGTTATCAAACAACCATAGCTTAGTACGTGATCTAAGTTATCCAGGAAATGATGATAATAATGATGATATAGAAGAAGCTACAAAATACTTGATTGTTGGAAGATTATGTCATGTTCTGTGTTTTCGATTAACAGCACTTAAAATGCTTCTTGATCCAACATTCTCATCCGCTCATGGAAGTCTGGTAACATCATCTCTCGGGATAATTCAAGGCAGTGGGATGATTTCTATTTCTGAATTGCAGTCCGCCTTCACTATTGCTGATGATGACGATGATGGTTTCATAAGTGTGGACGAAGCTATGGATGTCATGGAGAGTGCTTTTTCTGGTACATCGTTTCATGGCTCGAGAATGGTGCGAGAGACGCTTCTTTTGGATTCTTCATCCATGGATGAATCAATAAACCTTGATAAAAATAGATGTGCTCATCGAAATGTTTCGCTACCAGAACTCATTTTGCTTGGAGCTCGTGGTCTCAAGCTTGCATCTAGTGGTGAAGGTAGTGCTTTCGGTACGATCCAGCGCTCGCTAGGGGACATTGTGAACCTCTGCTTTATGCAATGGTCTAAAAGAGCTATGAAATCATCAGTTGCTTTATTCAGAAAGAACCTCCAGAATTTCATCACTACTGCTACGACCGTATCCCATGAAGAATGGATGCGTCTACACCATATTCCAATGGACGTCGAGTTATCGCTTGTAACCACCAGCCTTTCAATCTCGCCGCACATAGTTGCGTTTTACCTTAACGTATCTACTATTTTGATTCAAAGCACTTGTCCGACTGACTCACTTCCACCTAATTATTCTGTCGATTACGCAACTGCGATAGGCATTGAGAAGAGTCCCTCCTCCTTAACAGTCACTTCTCTTCTGCGACGATCTCTACTTCATGTAGCATTTTCAAGCGTATGCGAACTATTGTATTCAGAGATAATACCGCATATATCAGGGTCCTCCTCTACCGTCAGCCTAAATGAAGCGTCTCCGTTTGCTATATTGCAACTCCAATATGACGTAGATTTTATACGTTACTGTTTTGAATCGAATCGATTTAACTATGATTCATCATCCGATGTGATTTCATCAAATAAACATCGATTAGATATGGTCAGGGAGGCTTTAGACCATTTACATTCAGTCGATGCAAGAAATAAGCCAGTTGAAAATTGGGTGGAAAAGCACTGTCACGTGTTGAATTCTGTTGACTTATTCATGTCGCTTATTACCGTTCGCGATTCGGTTTCCTCAACAAATACAGGATTTGGGGATGAGTCACTACCTTCTGCAAATATCTACCTTCAACCATTATCATCCTCCCGCCGGTTTAATTTATTACCTGTTCAAGCGGATCGGTCTCTTAGTGAACTACAGGTGCTGGGTAAGCTCGAAAGAGATCAAAAGAGTAAATCTATATCTCGTACACTTGAAAGCATTCCTGCAGCAGCTAATGCAGTAAGCAGTAGCTTAGGATTTCTTTCGTCAATGTTGCAGGGAAAGAAGTAAACTAATCATTAAAAAAAATATCACGAATGATTTACAGTAAGAGCGATTTAATTGATGAGGTTGCTGTAATATCAACCTATAGTTATTTACGATGTCTTTGTTGCTTGTGAGATATCCATTTAATGTCCGAGAATTAAGATTACTCTACTACTGTCGTTGATCTTTCCCGAAACAGGGTGATAATAGTGAAATATAGGCACTGCGCGGGATGAATCGGAAGAACGAGTACAGACACCACTAAATGATAAAATCTCGCCAAGCCTTATCTCATGACAGTAACAGATGCTGAGAGCTGATGCCCCTCCGTTTGTCCCAATCTCATTACAACAGCATCAGGAAACTGTAGACGGTATAAACGCAAGACAAACTGGCATCCAGAAGAAATCAAGGAGACGAGGACGAAGAAAACACTGCAACTCTCCGAAACAAGTTATCGCACGAGATGACAAATATCAAAAGCTTGACAGGCTACAAACTAAAACGAATGATGATGGGACTGTCTTGCCATCTTGGGCTAGCGTCGCTTTGAAAGGTCACACAGATAGAATCAAAGATGAAAGAGCCTTGATCAAGAAACAAGCAGAGAGATTAAATGGTTCTGCTAAAAGCCATATTACAACATTACATAGACTAGGAGGAAAATCACAAGAAATTATCGTCGATCAGAAGGATACAGAAAACCGAACCCTTGATAAAAACGATTTTGTGCCATTACCACCAGTCAACCGATATTTCAAGAAACATTCTTCAAATACTGCCACTTTTCTAAGTAGATGGCTATCATTGAAGGTTGAATTAGAAGAAAGGGAAAAAGTCGTTCTTGAGACATCAACAGCTTCTACTACATCGGGTCAGTATGACGACCATGAGGAAGATCTATCGCCACCTCCATACGGTCTGCATGATGAAGTATCATCTCACTGGCATGATAGAATGCCGTCGCAACATCCATACCCGTTGCATGATGCTATCCTAAGAAACGATGAACCGCTTTTTAAGAGCCTGCTCTCGTATAACCAATCCCAAACCGCAATGCCCTCGGAAGACTTAGTATTAAGCTCACGAGTCAAAACTTTAATGAAGAAGTACGGCATTTTTAACGTGTCACCGATACAACTCTGTGTCATCAGTAATCGATCTCAATTTCTTCGTCATCTACTTGAACATTCATCGGATCATCTAAATGACGATTCCACACTTCCACCAGTTTTTTTGGCGTCCATGATTGCATCGAATGATTGTCTCATGTCTATTCTAAATGTGGCTGGACCCTCGGTGCTATTTATGAGACATTCAGATCATGGCGATACAGCGTTTCATGTTGCTTGCAAGACCGATCAGTTATTTGCTGTACAATCTATTTTATCATTTATTCATGGGAGAGCCTTGAACAATGGAAAATTATTCCAGAGGCTACTTAGCTGTCAAAATGATCATGGTGAAACCCCCTTACATCTTGCTTGTGCATACTCTCGAACTCAAATTATTGAAGTAATACTAAGTTCGTGTACAACTTCATGTGGAGCCAAGATACTAAGAATCAAAGACAAGGATGATAAAACTCCGTTGCTCACTGCTATTTCAAGAGGCTCATCAGATGCGGTCATTCACTTGCTCATGTGGCGAGGGAATCATCGAGAATCCAAAGCGCTAAGAGTAGAAAGTAGCGACAAGATGTATTGTCCTCTAACCTTTGCCGCATGGAGTGGTTCTATTGATATGATCAGCACTTTACTGGAATATGGTAATCCGTCGATTAATAAAGTGGACCATGAATATAATATACAACAAGCGTTGCACCAGACTATGTTTTCATTTCTTCCATCGAAATATCGTCAAGTAATTTGCATCCTAGTGAAAGCTGGTGCGAACCCGTACAACTTTTCAAGTCCTAAACCTTTGGCGCATCCATTGAATCATGAGATCATTGTGAATCAATCTCCTCTTCTAGCAGCTATTCAGCATGGTAAATATGATTTCATCGACATTCTTTTGGATGAATATTTTACAAATCTTGAGACGATACGCAGGACTCGGCGTCAGGACTCAGCGCTCTTCAAGCAGCCCGCAAACTACTTTACGTTATTAGAGTCGAAAGAAAATGATATTTTGAATGATTCTCTACAAGATGGTTTGGTCAAATCCCTCCTTCTTGCGTGGCGTTGTATGAAGCAAGAACCCTGTAATGAAATATCACCGAAAGCATGGTACCATCTGCAGAGCTCTCTTTCAATTGTGAGAAGAAGCCATTCCGTATCCATTTCTTCTATCGTAAGATTGTACCTAGATGAAGTAGGGAGAATGCCTTCTTTTACTTCTACTTTCTCTTATGAGCATCCATGCATCGATCATACTACTTTACAGTCCATTAAATCCGTTTCACTATATGATCGATCTGGAGCCAAGGGATGGAGTATGGTATTATATGAAAATGAATGGTTTAGGGAGATGAGTAATAATACATATTGCGCATGGCTTAAATTATACCAGCAAGAGGAAAATTGTAATCGCATTGGAGAATGGGATCGTTTTAAAATTGTTTGCAATAACGAGGTTACGCTCACCGCTCATAGATCTATAGTATCGCAGAAAAGTGAAAAGATCAAAGCTGCTATCCACTTTTCAGAAACCATTTCAGCCGAGTCTCAAACGACGATTCGGTTAGACAAATCATCGAATATTTTGACCCTTTTTCTATCCCATTGTTATCACGGGTCTATATTCTGCGGTCTCTCCACTGATTTCGATATTTGTACAAAGCAATTGTTGGAGTTGTATGTACTAGCAGAAGAATATATGTGCCCTACACTAGTTCGTGAATGTGAATTCCGCCTAATGTCAGAATGCCCCTACAAATGCTACTGTTGGTATTGCTGCTCTGAAATCTTTTCCAGAGAAAGGAAGGACTCAGTTCTTTGCTCGAACATTTGTGATACATTGCACACAGCACCGGTTTTGAATACAAATGTCATACTTAGTCTATTTTCCTCTATGGCACTAGATTCCCCCCTAGGTGGGCACTCAACAGAATTCAAAAATTTCGTCGCTCGTATGTTTCTGTTGAACCTAGATCGTATTCTACGAAGCGAATATTTTCTTGATTACGTTAGTGAAATCGCCCAAAGGAACAGCGAACATGCAATTAATGCAGGTCAAGTGGGTGCTCTTCTTCTACGAGAATGCCTGATACAACTTTTCTCTACTGCTGTGTATCAACGATCTGAATCGGAATACCTACTGAGTATCGATACTCGTAAAGAATATCCTTCATAGCGAAAGCATGACAGCAGGTATATGACAAACGTGATCAAAGTCCAGCTGACGAGAAAGTAAAAAAAAAAACAATGAAATTCTCATAACTATTATTTTAGATGACTCAATAATTATAAAAAGTTACTGGTATTTGATGAACAACAGTGTCATAAGAATAAATGTAACGATGTTTTGAATCCACGATGGAACCAATAACATGAATTGTAATAAAACTCCAAAAAAGACGAGTCCGTTGATAATCATCATAGTAAGTAGCCAGCCATACACTGGAGCCAAGGCAACATGAAAGGCTATGGCAGCTCCTAGTGTTAGCAGGATTGTAGCATGTGTGGAATGTTTATACGTTTCGTAATCAATAACTCTCTTTTTGACACGACCTTCATACAATTCGACATAGCCTTTGACTCCCGCTATTGCTACACTCAGACCTAGACCGACTTTAAACCATTCATGACGAATATCTTTCCCAAACATAACCTGCTGATATACCTCGAGTAAGTGAAGGGAATACAGGGATCCACCGATGATCGTGAATCTCCATAGAAGATTGATTGGATGATAAGTAGGAAGCGTTGTAACCGATGAAGGACCTGCGCTATCGTCCATTTCAAGAGGACGCCTGGCTGAACCTAATCGGCTAGTAAGTCGTTGTCTCAGTTCTGCGTATTCCTCGTCTTTCATCATAGTTAAGTAGTATAAAAATGTAGTACGACGAGTAAGATCAAAGAAATAGGAAGATGTCATATATTTGTACCATGTACAAGTACCATGTCACACGCCGTATCTTGATTAAGTGTGCTACGTAAGTCAACAGTACAGTACTGCATCATCTGGACTGGCGCGCCAATCCTGTCCTGTCGTTTCTTGTATGTAATCTCCTCCTTATATCGAAATATTTCATTTTCCGAAGTTCGAACTTTCAAAATCACCTAAAAGCAATCAGTTTCCCAATCTATTCAAGATGCCTCGCTCAGGAACCAATATCCAAGGAAACCATTACAACACCCCTGGAGGCACCAACTCCAACTCGGGAAGCTCTTATCATTGTGAGTATAGTTGTAGCCTAAATTTGTCTGTTGACCAGTCCTATATTCTCTGTATTGACCACTCATATACTCGCATGCCTTTATTCCTAGATTCAAACTCAAACGGTTCTTACTATTACAGAAATGACAGTGGGAGCACTTACTACAACAATGGAGGAGGCCATTCCACATACACTTCCTCCAATGGTTCCACTCGTTCGTCTTCAAACAAATAGATGCCATATGATTTTTACACAGTTATGATGCTTAAAGGGCCAGGATAATATTGAGTCAAAGCTCTATTTCTATACTTCCTTTTACTCTAATTTACCCTATAAATATCATTATTCAATACTATTTTTCTCTTTCAAAAATTTCAACATTCATTAGTAACTATAATCATCATCGTAATCATCGCCGTCATCGTCATCATCATAAGTATTGTCATCATCATCGTCATAGGCATTGTCATCATCATCGTCATAGGCATTGTCATCATCATCGTAGTAGTCACCATTATTGTCATTGTCCGGATCGTCATTATCATTTTCATTGTTATGGTATTCTTGATCTTCTTCTTGATCTTCTTCTTCATCTTCATCTTCTTCTTCTTCTCCATCATCGTTATTCTCATCAACCCTGTGATCTAAATCTTCATTTCCTTCGTCTTCGTCACACTCTTGAGAATCGTGATCCTCGTCGTCGTTTCCACTGCCTTGATTATCACCACACGTACGTGGGGGGCTGTACTGAGCAAAGCCACTTCCAGAATCATAGTATGTACTTCCATTATCATTCTTGTAATAATACGATCCGTTATTGTTGGAATCTAAAGTATGGAATAAGACAAAATCACGCGTTGTTTAAATAAGGGAAAAAGTAGGGTGCACTTTGGGTTGAGTTACATAACTACTGCATGTCTTTTATGTTTCCGCTTACAATGGTAGGAATCGCCGGCGATGGAGTTATTGCCTCCTGGAGTTTTATAATGATTTCCTAGACTATTGTATCCGGAATCCGGCATGTTGTCCTAACGTATACATATTATTTCATAAATATGATGAAAAAATGATGATTTCGTTTATCTGTGGTTTGTACGCTTGTCTCGCGCGAGTAAGAATGATACTGCCAAAATCCAAAATGAAACATGAGTTACATATTCGTTTTGATCACCGTCTCACCGTCCATCAACTTTAAATGTATAACAAAACTTCTTTCAAGCTCTGACTACTCGGTGTTTTTTCCCTCAATAACAATAGTATTACAATTGAATTAAATGCATGGTTTTGAATATTGTCACCCTTGTCTGTAATAATTATACTAGGACTAAAGCTACATGACAGTTCCATTTTAAAGAAAACGTGGAGCTTTTAGGATTAAATAGAACTGATCTTTTACTACTTAGTTTAAATCCTGGTAATTATGATACAATCATATTTCTATTAAAATTATTCTTAATCAAATACACAATACCCCGATTCCAATGTTCAACATGTATTCTGGTTACCCGTTGCAATATTAGTTTTCACTATCAACTCTGAACATATCTTTTGGAATTAACATTAGAGAGTATGTATACCTTCATTGAGTAGAATGTCATGATTACGTGGGTTCACAATCATTACTTGATTATGTTTAGAGAGGGTGAGAAGATGAATCGTCATGCGCTCGTGGGTCGTTGTTTCTGTAACCTGAAACGTGCACAAGTAAAGTATGTACAGAAGTATAGCGGATGACGCTCGGGCGCGCTCGGGTCCTGTTTGCGGTTGTTTGTAAATAGAGTAAAGGAGGAAAATCCTTCTTTGCAGTGTGCAGATATTATCCGTATTATCCATAATCGATCCGGTCTCTGTAAAAGTAGCTGTATCGGACATCTCATCATGTTGGCTATATCCTGGACTTGTCGTAGGACCTCGTCCACTTTCCTACTATCTTCCTTTTCCAAAAGAACACTTTCGTCTGTGGTTAAAACAACCTCTCCCGTTACCGACAGTAAAGAACTGGCCCGAATCAAAGCCCAAGAAGAGGCTATCAAACTCCGTGAGGCATTACAAGCGGAAAAGTCGCCCATTCAAAAATATGTCGAAGCTTCTCGAGAGATCAGTCCACATATGGTATGGGGATCCTTGACACCGTGGAAGGACCCTGAACTACCTCAAGTCGTTTCGGAAGTGTCTGCATTAGACCCTGCACATACCAATCAGGACCCACCCAGCCTTGCGACGGGAGAGAAACGTGTGGTTCTTATACGTCAAGAACATGCACGACCCTCTCAAGCACCGACAGATATTGAGAAGGAATGGGTCATCTCCTTTCAAGACGATGGAGAACTATCTCAATGTTGGGAGGTACGATACAATTACCGTATATTGGATTGACGATAGGATTCTTCCTCGCTAAGCTCATAGTTATATATTTTGTTAATTTTTACGTTTTAGAATCCTTTGATGGGATGGGTATCATCTTCAGACCCCATGGCGAATAATATGCGCCTGCAAATGTCCTTCCGCAATGCTAGCGACGCTGTATACTTCGCCAAAAAGAGAGGATGGGACTATGTCGTGGCAGAACCGATTGTACGATACGCCCGAAATGATGGGGCTCAGTATCAAGATAATTTTCTTCCACAGGATATCGCTGCGAAAATCCGTCGAGAAAGAAAGAAATGTAAGCAGTGGGAAAGAGAAGCGTCTGGGACGAGCCACTATCAGAGACCTTTGACGTATGATGGTAAGGCCTTGGCTAGACAGCATGGACCGAATCATAGTGATCCTATTGCCCCACGTGTTCCTGGGTATTACAAAATGAGATGATTCGACATGCATTTGTTACTTAGAGATGATAATAATTTTTAAGTGGACTTCATTATACACTAATGGTTACAATCAAATCACAATTCTTTTGATAATATAAGTTAAAAAGCAACCAATTTCTTTTATTAGAAGCAAAGTTAACAAAATGCTTCACGATCAAAATCGTAAGTAACCATCGCCTCATCACAGACTAAACAGAACTGGATGTAACACTCCGTAGTAAAAAAACATGCCGATACTCAGTTAGTCACGGTGTAATTACTTCAATCAAGCACAATGTGCAAGATGAGTCACACGGGAATTATCGACAGAAGTAGATGTATCATCAGAAGTAGGTCTAGTTGTAGAGTCTTCTGTAGGAAGAGTCTGAGATTGATTTCGTAATAAGATATGAGAACGATCTGCCGTTTCTTCTGTGATTGCATTTGTCTGGACATTTTGTACCATACTTGCCATATCGGGAGTTGTTTGTAGAAAGGAAGTATTAGGATGTTGGAAGGTATATGGAACGTGGTATGATAGTGGTGGATATAAATGTTGCAAAGTCGTTTGTACAGGGCCTGTGACAGCTGTCACCTGTTGTTGTTGTTGCTGCTGCTGTGTCGCATTATGATATGGTTGTTGTTGCTGTTGCTGTATCATATGATTCATGTGATAGGCAAGTGAAGGATATGGATATTGTAGATTTGTTTGCATATTTGTTGTCATAGCATTTGCCTGTTGAGGCGAATACAAATGTTGTATATTGCTATTCATGGCTATGGCAGGCACTTGTGAAGGAAATAGTTGCTGTTGCGTATTACAATTATTATTCATATTTGCTTCATACGATGAAGACGCTGAAGCAGCAGTAGTATTCTGTTGAGTCGGTGGTATCGTAGGAATCATATTAGGGTTCTGGTGCTGTAGATAATTTTGTTGAGGGATTGGCATAAATGAGAAAAGAGATGGAGCCACGGGTAAAAACAAAGGATGATGATTGTAAGGGTACATCATCGTTGGCATTGTATGCATCATAGGTGTGGATGGAGTATGCTGCAATTACACATACGACATTTATGAATAGACGTGTAACGAAAGTGAGTAACGACATCTTCAATGTAGAAAGTGTGATAAAAATACTCAATGATGCTTTTAAAAAACCTACCGTAGCATCTGCGACTGCTGAAGAAGCAGCAGCAGCAGCAGCTCTATGGAAAGGAACTGTTCCTGCTCCTTGAATACTGCAAGAAGGAGCTAGACCATTCACAAGGGTTTGGGACTGACTTGTTGCACAGCTTGGTTGTGGAACGGTTATTACGGATGATATTGACGCCGTTGTTGCAGTTGTAATTGGTCTTGAGTGATGATTACACGATGAGGATGAAGGAATAGGATGAATATGATCCGTGGAAAGCGCATTCAACTTGTAAATAACTTTTTTCAAAGCTTTTTTATCCTTTTTGAGTGAATGAACATTATCTTGTAATCGTTGTAAAGCTACTATAGCACGCGATATTAAATCCAATCGATTTGTTGTCGTTTTAAAACAAGTGGCTGGTGGTCCATTCTTGGGACGTTTGGATATTGACGATGATGATGATGATGTATCCTTTTGTTTTGAATTATGTCCCGATCCTACTTCTTCTTCATCAGGATCCTCTTGAATGAGAAATTCTTGTTCTATTTCAAGTAAAGTCACAGCTAGTGCGTCGAATTGTGATTTTGTATCTAATCGTCTACGCCTTTCTAATGTTCGTTTACGTTCATATTTCGATTGTTGATTTTTAAGTTCTGAGTCGGTAGTAAAAGAATTCGTATCCTCTGGATCATCAGCTTCTTCATCCAGATCATTATCATCGTCATCAGCAGTAGCTTCATCTTCATGAGATGCCGCTGTTGCTGTATCTACTTTGCTGCGTTTATTCATTGGTAATTGTGTGGTGGTATATGAAAGCTGTGGGTGTATCTCATGCATACTACTGTGACGATTCTCATGTTCATGACTCGTGCCATGATTTTGAATGTTTGCTCTAAAGTTGCTCATCCAATTTTCCGATATTTTCGTTTCCTGACGAGGATGATGATCATGATCATGATTTGTACTCATAGGAATACTAACATTATTAGTATAAGTATTCTGTATTAATGATGTTAACGAAATCGATGAGGATCGATTCCGACTTATCGTTGTAGTGGCGGTGTTGTTATTGACAATGACGGAACCCACTCTTGGAGATGATTGATTATAAAACTGAAGAGGATTGATAAGATTTGTATCTGTATCTTGAAATAAGGATCCATCTAATTGGGCAAATAAGAATAAATCATCACATGATTCTCCTCCTGCTCCTGCTGCATTACTACCCGCAACACCATTCTCTCCAGATCCAGACTCAAGAAAACGATCCAGCACTTTCATCCAATCCTCTGATGAATGGCTTGCTCCGGAACCTTCGGGTAAATCAGGTGATGTCATTTTTACTCGATTTTTTTTAAATTTTAGATGTTGCTTGCCTTGCTGATTTGGTGGTACTATGTACAACAAGTGTTCATTGCCTTTACCGGTATCTTTGCACAAACAGAAGAAATCTCCGAATCTATCACGCTGCACATTGAACACACACATACGAGCACAGGTACGTACTTTATTTTTAAAAAAAGTTCAATTGGTGGTACGCACGTGTGAGTTTGTTTGGTGTGACATCTTCAATGTAAATACATACATACATATGTTAAATCTAGGTGCGTTTGGGTACGCTTTTTACATACGGTCCGGGTGCGGAATCCGCACCTAATTTTCGATTATGAACAGTTTCCTGTAACGCTTCGTAGAAGTTTGTACTGGGTGCAAACTATTCAAAGAGGTGTTCATTTTCCGGAACTTCATTTTCCGGACAGATTCCGGAACACTAGGGTTAGACCTCAGTCGTGCGAACTGCACTAGGGC
>Ga0169931_10009931_pt1 | contig 13634 bp, 13 predicted proteins | sample Kivu_15m_20L_FD_129675 | JGI IMG/M metagenome (GOLD analysis project Ga0169931, IMG submission 129675) | Freshwater microbial communities from Lake Kivu, Western Province, Rwanda to study Microbial Dark Matter (Phase II) - Kivu_15m_20L... | ecosystem: Environmental > Aquatic > Freshwater > Lake...
CAGGCGCTCTTCGCGACTCATGCCTTATCTGACTCAGCTAAAAGATCATGTGCGAGAATCTTCCGTACCGACTTTATCTGCACTACAAAATTGGATCATATAAGAACATGGGATGCTCATCGAGCAAAGCTGGCTCAGTCGCTTTATTAAAAGAAACTCTATTATTCTTACAAAAAGACCCTTCTGATTCCAGGAAAAGCTCCTGATGTTCCCACACAAGAAGCTTTTGTTGAGGATATTCTGAAGATGTACGGCAGAGCAGGAACGTGGTTCTTTTTGCCAATCCCGTTCATCAGATTCATAACAATGAGAATGACTATGCTTGGCAGTTCAGAGGCAAAAAAGGCACAAAAACTGTGCTAGCGAAGGCGTTTGAATATTATAGGCACTCTCAAACCTCTTCTTCTGAAGACAACGACCCTTCTGATGGAAGGAAGTTGCGATCGAGAAGTGATCAAAGTCTTGCTCAGACAAATCAGAAAAGACTATTCAGTGGCACCCAAGTTTACGATGTTTCTGGATAACGCAGGATACAATAGAGTCCATGATGTGCAAAAGTTAGCCCAGGAATTCAACATAACTCTTCGTTACTTGCCACCTTATGCACCGAATCTTAACTTGATTGAAAGGCTTTGGAAATTTTTCAAAAAGAAAATTATGAAAAACAAATATTATTCATCGTTTCAGTCTTTTTATCAGGCCATTGATAATTTCTTTAAAAACTTCTCTGACTATGAAAAGGAGTTGAGATCACTACTAACTCTAAAATTTCAAATTATTAAAGCAAGTTAGTATAAAACACAAGAAGGTGAAATAACCCTTTTAAAAACTTATTTTTCTGATGAAATTTGGAAAAAATGGTTTGTTGAGAATAGGTACTATAAAAAAGATATGGTTGATTACAAAATATATAAAGGATTGGGCGATATATTTGAATGGCGTCATCTCCCTTGTAATCCTTCACAAAAGAAAATTATGGAAGAAAGAGAAAACAAATTTAACCATTTCCATGGACTAACGATAATAAGGAATATTGACGACTTTGTGATCACTATGTCAATCGCATCAGGCGCCGTTAATTCACCTACTTTTAATATATACTTAAATAACTCCCCTCTTTTTTTAATGTATATGGATAAAATGAGTAGCGTATTGAGTAGCACTTTTACAAATTGAATTTTCTATGCCAAAGAATAGGATAAATTTCATCGGGGTAGACATAATAAAGAAAGGTTGTATCATCTTTTGTATGAATATTTGCAGGAGAGAAATTAAATCTTTCCTCCCTTTCTCCAGCGGAAACGTATCTGACAAGAGGTCTAATATCTCTTATCACCACAATACAATTCTTGTTTAGGGCGCTTTTTGATATTCATCTTTTTCTAAGGCTAAGCCTCCCACATAATCTCCCTCTGAGTAAAAAGGTTCCATCGAATCACCCATAATATTTACCACAAAAGAGTTCTGGTAAAGCCGTTCGAAAACATTCACTTCTACAAGAATTTTTTCTCTTGTATTCAAATTATCAGAGTAATCAATTTCTTTATTGAGCAAGGAAGCTATTTTTGGCTGAAGTTCCTCTTTAGGAAGAGGAACGTTTCTGGTTCCGTCCTTTAATAAAGCATCACAAATTTTTCTTGCGGCTTTTTCAGTGAGAGGAGCGGCTCCTCTTCTCTATGCAAAAAGCGAAGATTGCGAGAATCCATATTTCTTTCTCAATCAAAGCTCCCTAAGAAGAAGACAAAAAAGAGCCTTTTAACAAAAGAAGATAAAAAGAACAATTGCCAATTAGCCAGTGAACGCATCCTCAACGAGAATGTGGGGTTATCAAGCGCTTTAAGATAATTGCTGATCGATATAGAAATAGACGCAAACGCTTCGCTCTAAGGTTCAACTTAATAGCAGGTATTTATAATTTTGAACTCCTATTTTGAGTTTCGAAAGAAGTCTATTCTATGATAGTAAAGGAAGTTTATTAATTTTATTTACCATGTGTTGTTGATTTTCCTTGGATTTATAAACCTAGACTAAGACAAAAATGTTCTTGATTTTTCTGTCCCATTGTAATACTGTTATATCATGATATAACAAAAGAGCCCTTAAAATGGATGAACAGAATACGGTATATGAAGCTTTTCTGCTGCTTGAAACAGTGGATGAATGCAAAAAATTTTTGGCGGATCTCTGCACGCCCCAGGAAAATGAAGCCCTCAGAGAGAGATGGAAAATTTGCCAGCTTCTTGATGAAGGAAAATATTCTTACCGTGAAATCCATGCCCTCACGGGGGCAAGCTTAACAACAATCAGTCGTGTGGGACGATTTTTAAATATGGAAGCATACCAGGGGTATCGCAGCGTTCTGAAAAAATTAAAAGAGAGAGAGAAATAATGTTTTATCGATTTTTATTTTTATTAAATTTTCTGGTGGGGATTCTTTCATTCTCTGCATCAGCGTCAGAAACCAAAAAAGTACGAATTTGTATTTCCCAAATTGTTGAACACCCGGCGTTGAATGCAACGCGTCAGGGAATCGAATATGAACTGAAAAAAGCGGGGTATATAAAAGGAGATAATTTGGACCTTCGATTTGAATCGGCACAGGCCAATCCAGCACTTGCCCAGCAAATCGCGGGAAAGTTCCTGGCGCTTGATCCAGATCTGGTGATAGGAATTGCAACAGTATCTGCGCAATCTTTTGCAAAGGCAGCTAAAAATAAAAAAGTTAGACTAGTTTTCAGTTCGGTCACAGACCCCTTATCCGCCAATCTGGTTGATAGCCTAGATAAGCCAGGACGAAATACAGCGGGGGTCTCTAATTTTATCCCTCTGGAACCTCAGTTGGGTCTGATGAAAAAAGTTCTTCCAGAACTGAAAAATTTGGGATTTCTTTATAATCCTGGAGAAGCCAACTCTCGCATTCTCATCAGAAAGCTTGAAGCTCTTATGCCAAAATATGGCATGACTTTGATTTTGCAGGCGATCACCAAAACGGCAGATATTCCCCAAGCAACCCAAAAACTTCTTGGGAAATCAGATGCTATTTTTGTCAGCAATGATAATATAGTTTTGTCTGCTATTTCAAATGTAATCCAGCTTGCAACTGAGGCACGAAAGCCTGTTTTTGTCAGTGACACGGATGTGGTGGTTCAGGGAGCACTGGCCGCGTTGGGCCCCAATCAATATCAATTGGGACTTCAAACAGGTCGTATGGTTGTGCGTATCCTACAAGGAGAAAATATAGCAGAGCAAAAGGTAGAATTTCCTGATGATCAGGAAATGTATTTAAATCTTGAAACAGCTGCCAAAATAGGACTGAATATTGCACCTGATCTTGTGAAGCAGGCGACCAAAGTTTACCCTGAAGGGAAATAAACAATGAGCTTGCCAGAAATTTGTATCGCTGTTGAGATGGGCTTGATTTACGGGATTGTTTCCCTGGGTCTTTTTTTAACCTTTCGCATTCTTGATTATTCAGATCTTACTGTTGATGGAAGTTTCCTGACAGGCGCTGCCCTGTCAGGGACTCTTCTGACGAAAGGGATGAACCCTTGGCTCGCTATTGTTTTTTCTATGGTGGGGGGTGGAATGGCAGGTTTGGTAACAGCCTTTCTTCATTTAAATTGTAAAATTTCAACCTTGCTATCAGGTATTATTACAACTTTTATTTTATACTCTGTTTGTCTGCGATTGATGGGAGATTTGCCAAATATCTCGCTTATTTCTGAAAGTACTCTTTTTACGGGTCACCACGAACTTGTGATCTTGCTGGTTATTTCTTTTTTGATGGGGGCGGTGAGTTTCCTTCTTTTGTCAACAGACTGGGGATTGTCTCTCAGAAGCACAGGAAGGAATCCTAGGCTTGCAAGAAGTTACGGCGTAAGAGTTTCTTTTATGCTGTTGTGGGGTCTTGTGCTTAGTAATAGTCTGGTGGGTCTGGCGGGGGGGCTTTTCGCGCAGTTTCAGAATTTTGCGGATATTTCACAGGGCGTTGGAACTGTTATTTTTGGTCTGGCAGGTCTTGTTATTGGAGAGTCTTTTTTTCCAAACCGGGGAATCTTTTTTCAAATTCTGGCCTGTTTTATGGGGTCTGTTTTCTATCGTTTGCTTGTAGCGTTGGCGCTTCATAGTGATAGCCTGGGATTAAGATCATCAGATTTGAACTTACTAACAGGCGTTGCATTGACCCTTTTTATGGTCTGGCCTCTTTTGAGAGAGAAAATAAATAATGCTCGAGCTTGATAAAATTACTTTTTCGATTCGTAACGAAGAGGGGGTAACGCGAAAAATCCTTGATCATATTTCTCTTAAAGCAAAAAAAGGGGAATTCATTATTGTTTCAGGAAGAAATGGCGCCGGAAAGTCAACGCTCTTGAATGTTATTACGGGTGAAATCGCTGGTTATAAGGGTACTCTTAAAATTAATCAACATTCTTTGAAGAAAACAACCCCAGAGCTTAGATCAAAGTGGATCTCCAAAGTAAGTCAAAACCCGAAGGAAGCTGTTATTGATGATTTCACGATCGAAGAAAATATGGCGTTTGCTTATTTAAGAGGACAAAAACGGGGACTGCATTGGTTTCGCTCTCAACAACGACGAAAAATATTTCAACAGAAATTGGGAATTCTGGAGATGAATCTGGAAAATCGTCTTTCTGACAGGGCAAAAATGCTTTCGGGGGGACAAAAACAAGCGCTGAGTTTGATTATGGCGACCTTGGCGTCTCCTGAGGTTTTATTACTTGATGAACATACATCTGCTCTTGATCCCAAAACGGCTGAGCGAATTATGGAAATTACAGAGAAAATTGTACGAACTGAAAAAATAACAACCTTGATGATTAGTCATAATATTTCTCATCTCCACAAATATGGTGATCGTATTTTGACTCTGGATCATGGGAAGGTCATTCGAGATTTTTCGCAAAAGGAAAAAGCAGCATTGACAAGGTCAGATCTCAAAAGTTTTTACGAATAGCTGATTTATGTGTCTGAATCTATATCTGATCGGGAATGGACACGGGATTCAAACCACATCGCATTAAGAATGCCAAAACTACAGGCAAGTCCCAATCCCAATATCCACGAAAAATACCACATTGACGTTCCTTCTCAGTAAGCGTTCGTCTGATTTTCTTCCAGTATCTCCGGAGTTACCTTGCCTCGTAATACACGATAAACCCAACTTGTATAAATTAAAACAATAGGCAAGAAAATAATAACACCCAACAGCATGATAAATAAGGTTAGCTGGCTGGAAGAAGCGTCCCAAATAGTCAGACTATGACCTGGATGCGTTGCAGAAGGCAAGATGAAAGGGTAAAGGCTCAAACCAACTGTTGAAATAATCCCAAAAATGCTCATAGCGCTTAAAATAAAAGAGAACTTTTCATACCGCCCCATGACGGCAGGAATAACGCCAATATACCCTGAAAATCCCAGTGCAGGCGCAATCATCATCCAGGGATAAAGAGTATAGTTATGAAGCCACGCCCCCTTCATAAGGACGACTTCCTTACCCAGAGGATTTGACGGTGCGTCTCCTGTAATCGCGGATAAATACTGGAATCCATTGAGTTGCCAGGCACAGGCAATTCCCCCTACGGCAAAAAGTATGATGGCAGTTAAAGCAGAAATAATGACGATTATCCGTGTTCGTTGAGCGATGGGATCATTTGTTTTGGCAATCAGATAAACACCCCCATGAAGAACAATCATCGTAACGCTTAATAAGCCGCACAATAGAGGAAAAGGTGTTAAAAGTTCCCAAAATGTTCCTGTATAAATGACCCTCAACAGATCATCAAAGTGGAAGGACGCTCCCAGAAAAAGATTGCCTACGGCAACGCCAAAAATAAGAGAAGGAACAACTCCTCCGAAAAACAGTAAAATGTCCCAGGTTTGTCGCCAGGCAGAACTGGGCATCTTTGAGCGAAATTTAAAACCTACCGGACGCAGAATCAATCCAAAAAGCGCCAGAAAGATGGCGAGATAAAAACCTGAAAAAGAAACCGCATAAAGAGAGGGCCATGCAGCAAATGTTGCTCCTCCTGCCAGAATAAGCCAGACCTGGTTCCCTTCCCAAACGGGTCCCACTGTGTTGATGACAATCCGGCGTTCTTCATCCTTTTTGGCGACAAACGGCAAAAGGCTTGCAACGCCCAAGTCAAAACCATCAGCAATAGCAAAACCGATCAGAAGCACTCCCAAAAGACCCCACCAGATCAGTCTTAATGTTTCATAATCCGGCATCTATCACTCTCCCGAAAGATTGAGGGCCCAGCGCTTTGACAGGACCAAGACGTATATATTTAATCATAAGTTTAAGGTCTACAATTAAAAGCACCGTATAAAAGGTTATGAAAGCAAGAAAAGTTGTCCAGACAGCCGAAGCCTGAATGTCTGTCGCGGACAAAAACGTTGGCAAAACGCCATCAACTGTCCAGGGTTGACGACCATGTTCGGCCACAATCCAACCTAACTCAGCCGCAATCCAGGGAAAGGGCAAGCTCAGAACAGCCATTTTTTGAAACCAGCGGCTTTTCTCAAGTCGATCGCGGGAAGCCAGGATAAAAGCGATGGTAAAAAAGAGAATAAAATAAAGCCCAAACCCCACCATCAAACGAAATGACCAAAAAAGACAGAAAACATTAGGGACAAGATCCTGTGCTGCCTGTTCTATTTCGTGAATTGAAGCCCTTTGAGGGTAGGCTGTGTATTTTTTGAGAAGAAGGCCATACCCTAAATCATTTTGATGCTGCTGAAAAAGATGCCATGTTTCCTTATCTAAGCGGTTTTTTCTCAATTTCTCAAGCGCGCCATAGGCTATAGCCCCATTTTTAATACGAACCTTCCCGTGCCTTACAAGTTCTTGAATTCCAGGCATTTGTTGAGAAAGAGAACGTGTCGCAATCAAACCTAGAACCCAGGGAACTTTTATTTCATAATAAGTTTTTTGAGCCTTAACATCAGGCCATCCAAAAATAGCCAAACCAGCTGGGGCAGGCTCAGTTTCCCACATAGCTTCAATAGCAGCGATTTTCATTTTCTGATGTTCCGTCATGGTATAACCGCTCTCGTCTCCCAGAACAACCACGGACAGAGCAGAAGCCAAACCAAAACTGGCTGCCACAACCATTGATCTTTTAGCAAAAGCCATATAGCGTCCCCGAAGCATGTAAAAAGCGCTAATTCCCATAACGAAAATAGCCCCTGTCACATAGCCGGCACTGACAGTATGAACGAACTTTGATTGGGCAACAGGATTAAAAAAAACATCATAAAAAGACGTCATCTCCATCCGCATGGTTTCCGGATTAAAATGTGATCCTATGGGGTTTTGCATCCAGGCATTGGCAATTAAAATCCAAAGAGCCGAAAGATTGCTGCCAATCGCAACCAGCCATGTGACGATCAGATGTTGTAATTTGGACAGTCGATTCCAGCCAAAAAAGAAAAGCCCCACAAAAGTGGCTTCCAAGAAAAAGGCCATCAGTCCTTCCATTGCCAAAAGGGAACCAAAAACATCCCCCACATAATGGGAATAATAAGCCCAGTTCATGCCAAACTGAAATTCAAGAGGGACACCGGTGGCGACTCCCATCGCAAAATTGATGCCAAACAAAATTCCCCAAAATCTAGTCATATCTCGCCAGATCTCTTTATTCGTCATGACATATACACTCTCCATGATGGCAATGATAAGAGATAACCCCAATGTGAGCGGCACAAATAAAAAATGGTAAAGGGCTGTCATACCAAATTGCAAACGTGAAAGATCGAGCGCTGAAAGATCCATTTTCTACCTTTCTTTGGAAAAGAAGTGTGTTTCAAAAGCCTGTTGTTTATCGACGGGAGAGGACGTTTTTTGAAACATTAGGAACACATACAATAAGGCAAGGATAGCAATCTTTAGCAATATCACAAGAGTAATATCTTGTCCGAAAGATGAGCGAGAAAAAAGAAACATCTTTTTTGACATTTGTTAAGAGTGACTTTACTGATGTCATTTTCTTATTATTCTCTACATTTTTCCCATAAAAAACAAAATCTGTAAATACTCTTCTTTAACTTGATATGTACCGTGATTAGTCACGAGGAAGGGTTTTTTCTCATGAAAATATGAGAAAATGTCAAAGTAGGTGTGAAATAAAAATTTCAATTTTATTTTTGAAGTTTTATTGATTCCGTTGTAACCGTAGGTATTAAATACCGTTCAAAATTTTTATGTCGTCATAGCTTTAATGAAATTCTCTATAATATATTCTTGGTCTTCTTCGCTTAAATAAGGATGCATGGGCAAGCTCAGAACTCGAGCTGCAAGACGTTCACTTACTGAAAGATGAGTAGCGCGTGGATAATGAGAATAAGCCGTTTGAAGATGCAAGGGTTTGATATAATAAATCATGGTAGGGACCCCGACTTCTTTCATACGGCTCATGATGGCTGTGCGGTCTTTGCTTTCTAAGTTAACCGTGTACTGTGCCCAAACAGATGTGACGTGATCAGGGACATAAGGCGTCTGCACATGATTTTTGAATCCTTCGTTGTAAATTTTAGCGACGCGATTGCGTGCTACAATTTCATGAGAGAAAATGTTAAGCTTTTCTACGAGGATCGCAGCTTGGATAGTATCCAATCGCGAATTAAGGCCAATACGAATATTATCGTATTTGTCCGAGCCTTTGCCATGAATGCGAAGAGATTGCAATATCTCCATTAAGTCACGATCGTTTGTAAAGACTGCGCCACCATCCCCGTAACATCCCAAAGGTTTGGCTGGGAAAAAGCTGGTAGTCGTCATCTCTGCCAAGCATCCAACCTTTCTGTTTTTGTATACTGCGCCAAAACTTTGTGCGGCATCTGCCATTACCCACATGCCGTGATGATTAGCAATTTCCTGAATAGCATCATAATCAGCAGGCTGACCGAATAAATCAACTGCAATAATCCCTTTCAACTTTAATCCAAGATTTTTGGCTACTTGAATAGCCGCTTCAAGACTTTCCGTATCCAGATTATAGGTATCTTCAAGCACATCCACAAAAACAGGCATTGCACCAACCCAGCTCACGACTTCGGCCGTAGCAGCAAAGGTGAAGGTTGGAACAAATATAGCATCTCCTGGCCCAATATTTTTAGCCCTTAAGCAAAGACTAAGTGCATCTGTTCCATCAGAACAACTTAAAGCATAAGGTGCTCCACAAAAGGTTTTTAGGTCGTTTTCGAATTTTTTGACTTCAGGTCCCATAATGTAGTGACCGTGATCCAAAACCCTGGATACAGCCTGGTCTAGCAAGGGACGGATAACAGCTTGTTGGGCTTTCAAATCAATAAATTGAATATCACGTTCTGGATTCATGATTATTATCCTTCAACTTTTTCTAATTGTTCCTGGGGCGTTATACGATAACGATGACCCTCGCGAGGACATATCAAGTCATCTCCTAACTTCTCACCTGCATGACTCATCCATCCAATGCGGCGTGCTGGCACTCCTGCCATTAGCGCATGAGAAGATACATTAGTAGTAACAACAGCCCCAGCGGCAATGAAGCTATAAGCACCCAATCGATGACCACAAACGATCGTCGCATTAGCGCCAATGGTAACGCCCTTTTCTACATATGTTGTTTTGTATTCATCCTTACGCTCCACATCAGAGCGTGGATTATTAACGTTGGTAAAAACACAAGATGGGCCACAAAAAACCCCATCTTCTAAAATAACACCTTTATAAAGGCTGACATTGTTTTGAATTTTACAGCGATCTCCAACAATGACATCATTAGCGACAAAGACATTTTGTCCCATTGTTACATCATCACCAATTTTGGCACCTTTCATGATATGCGAAAAGTGCCAAATTTTTGTCCCTGATCCAATAAAAGCTTCTGGATGCACATAAGAAGATTCATGAACAAAGTAAGAAAGCATCGGCGAAAATTCTAAATCTCCAACTTGTATTTCATGATAATTTTTGCGAGACTTCTCAGAAGCATCTAGAACTTTTAATACGCTGAGCCCTTCTAACGCATCGGTGCGTGGCGTTGTGTTATTTAACACACAATCCAAAAAATGCTGGCATTCGTTTTTAAGTGGTTCGCTTTGCTCAATCTCAATATATTGGCAATTGTCTTTGGATGGTTCTGGAATACCATCTTTCCATGTTACTTTATGAGGATATATGAGAAGCTTCTGATTCCAGGGCACCTGGTCATCAAATACTGCCATAGCTTGATCACCAATGACAACCAACTTTTGCTCTTTGAAAGGATGTAGCCATGACACATAAATATGTGCATGAATTCCATTTTTGAATTTCATGACGGTAAGAGTAGTATCATCAATGCCCTGGTGTAAATAAGATGCTCCCGTTGTTAAAACCGTATCAGGCAGGGTTCCTGCAAGCGACAAAATCATAGAGATATCATGAGGAGCAAAACTCCAAAAAACATTTTCCTCGCGTCTGATTTTTCCAAGATTTAATCGGTTGGCATAGATATATTGAAGACGCCCCAATTTCCCTTCACTTACCATTTTCTTTAAAGCTAGAAAAGCTGGATGGTATTGCAATAAATGCCCGACCATAACATGCTTATTCATCGTATGAGCTGTTCGGATGACACTTTGTGCATCTGAAAGCCTGAGTGCCAAAGGTTTTTCTACAAAAACATGCTTGCCGGACTTTAAGCATGTCATCGCCGTACTAGCATGCACTTCAGCGGGAATAGCAAGAACGATGCCACGAATATGGTCTTGTTTTAAAATATCTTCAAAAGAAAGAGCAGGCACATGATATTGATGAGTAAATTGCTTAGCTGTTTTAGGATTAACATCACTAATAGCAGCTAAAGCACCTAATTCATGAAAATTACGAACAAGGTTTTTGCCCCAATACCCACATCCAACAACAGCAATGCAAGGTTTTTGTGTCATGTTTCTTACGCTTTAATAATGGGTGTGTTGGAGTGAACGGTTTTGGTAGCATTTCTTGTATCTATTACAAGATGGCTATGATCGACAATGAATTGGTAATCTACCTCGTCATGATCCGTTGCAATCAATACGCAATCAAAACCATTCAATATTTTTTGGTCTAAAGTAAGAGAGCGTCTTCCTGCCAAATTAGCGTGTTCACGTGTCATAGGAATTTCAGGAATAAGAGGATCATAGAATGCGGTTTGAGCTCCCAGCTTTTCTAACTTTTCCATCAGGATGAGTGATGGGCTTTCTCGCATATCATCAACATTTTTCTTATAAGCAATGCCAAGAATAAGGATTCTTGCCTTATTGATACCTTTTGCAAAGTAGTAATCTAAACTTTCTCGAAGCTTTTTTACGACATAGTCTGGCATATGGGTGTTTATTTGACCAGCAAGTTCAATAAAGCGTGTTGTCACCCCATATTCTTTAGCTTTCCAGGTTAAATAAAAAGGATCAATTGGAATGCAATGACCACCAAGACCAGGTCCTGGATAAAAAGCCATAAAACCAAATGGCTTGGATTTAGCCGCTTCGATCACTTCCCATATATCAATACCCATTTTATCATAAATTATCTTGAGTTCATTTACCAAGGCAATGTTGACTGAGCGAAAGATATTCTCTGTGAGTTTTACAGCTTCTGCTGTTGCTGAAGACGATACTGGAACGACTTGGCACACAACTTGCGCGTAGAGCATTTTGGTAAGTTCTAAAGAGCTTTTGTCATCAGCGCCGACAACTTTAGGAATAGTAGAAGTTTCAAAATGAGGATTTCCTGGGTCTTCACGCTCTGGTGAGTAGGCCATGAAGTAAGTGTCACCTAAAATTAGGGATGGTTGTTGCTTTTCAATGATCGGCCGTACTACCTCTTGCATCGTTCCAGGATAGGTTGTTGACTCTAGGATTACCAATTGCCCCTTATGTACATAAGGGGCAATAGCTTCAGAGGTTGCGATAATATAGCTCATATCGGGGTCTCGATGAATACTAAGAGGCGTTGGAACGCACATGATGAGGACATCGACATTGGAAGCCTTTGAGAAATCTGTCGTTGGCTCAAAACGACCAGAAGCTATCAAATCTTTGATTACCTGATCAGGAATGTGACGAATATATGATTTTCCCTGTTTGAGTGACGTAACTTTGACTTCATCCACATCAAAACCAACACATGAAAATTCTTGGTTACAAAATGTTTTCAGTAAAGGCAGTCCAACGTATCCTAACCCCAAAATGCCAATAACGGCTTTTTTATGAAGAATTTTCTCTTTTAAATTTTCAACATTCATCTTACGAATCTTCCTGGATATTGTATAGTCTCATGATAGCTTTATAAAAGTTATGCATTATTTTGCAAGTTTTATAATTTTAGGGTCTGATACCTGACTTTTAAAAAGTTAGGGTGTCGAAATGTATGTAAAGCTTTGTAAATTATTAAAAAAAGTTCCTCTATGGCTAATAGAATATTTTGTTGCCGGAACTCCAGCCAGAACAGCCGCCGAGTTAGTGGGTGTTCACCATAATTCAGCCATTAGATTTTTCCATAAATTGCGAGAGAAGATCGCTTTCAAACAGCAAGATCGAAGCGAGCAATTGTGTGGGAAAATTGAACTCGATGAAAGTTATTTTGGTGGTATGCGCAAGTGTATTAGTTAACACTTGATCTGACATTTAGGGATGCTAAAGTGAAAACCTAAATGGAGATTAAAGATGAATTTGAATCAAAATATTATTAAACTAAAAGTAAGATTACTTGAACTTGCCAAGTAATGGGGAAATGTTTCTTCTGCGTGTAAAATAATGGGCTATAGCTGAGATAGCTATGATAGCTATTATCGTTTCAAAGAACTCTATGAGACGGGAGGTGAAGAAGCACTTTATGAGATTAGTCGCAAGAAACCTCTTATGGCTAATCGTGTTGATCCTCACATAGAACGCGCTGTTATGGAGCTGGCGGTTGATTCCCCGGCTTATGGCCAGTTAAGAGTCTCCAACGAATTAAAGAAAAAAGGGATTCTGGTTTCTCCTGGGGGTGTGAGGTCCATATGGCTGAGAAATGATCTCAGCAATTTCAAACACCATTTGAAAGCTCTTGAAGCAAAAGTAGCTCAAGAGGGTTTGATTTTAACAGAAGCTCAACTTCAAGCTCTTGAAAAACAGAAAGATCAGAAAGAAGCTCATGGAGAAATAGAGACAGATCATCCTGGCTAGCTGGGTTCTATTATGTGGGAACGTTTAAAAGGATTGGTCGTGTTTATCAGCAGACTTTTGTGGATACGTATTCAAAAGTTTCTCAAGCAAAAGTCTATACGAAGAAAACAGCGCTGACCGCCGCAGATATCCTTAATGACCGTGTCCTTCCCTGGTATGAAGAGTAGGGCATTTCTGTACTGCGTATCCTGACAGACCGGGGAACGGAATATTCAGGGAAGATTGAAAATCATGCCTATCAATTGTTTTTGAGCATTGAAAATATCGATCATTCCCGAACAAAAGCTTACCATCCCCAAACAAATGGCATCTGTGAGCCAGGGCTTTTGCACGAAATTTAAGGGTTGTATTTTTTACTGGTTAGATTTTAAGCTTTCATCTTTTGATGAAGAGATGATCAGTGAGGATTTTAGAATTAATCGGGGACTTAAAAGATCCTC
>Ga0169931_10009932_pt1 | contig 13633 bp, 12 predicted proteins | sample Kivu_15m_20L_FD_129675 | JGI IMG/M metagenome (GOLD analysis project Ga0169931, IMG submission 129675) | Freshwater microbial communities from Lake Kivu, Western Province, Rwanda to study Microbial Dark Matter (Phase II) - Kivu_15m_20L... | ecosystem: Environmental > Aquatic > Freshwater > Lake...
AGATGCCGCGGGTGTGAGCCCGGTCGCACACCCCCTCGCCATCCCCACCCCACCCATGGCCCGATCCGGCCGCGCCACCTCCGGTTCCGCCCTGGCGGCGGGCCTGCAGCTGGCTCTGCTGCTGCTGCTGGCCCTGCTGCTGCTGCTGCCGCTGCTCTGGCTGGTGAGCACCTCCCTGAAGGGCCCCGCCGAAGACATCTTCACCAGTCCACCCGCCCTGCTGCCCAGCCAGCCGAGCCTGGCGGCCTATGGCCAGCTCTTCGCCGCCAATCCGATGGCGACCTATCTGCTCAACAGCACCGTGGTGAGCGCCCTGGCGGTGCTGGCCAACCTGCTCTTCTGCTCCCTGGCCGCCTATCCCCTGGCGCGGCTGCGCTTCCGCGGTCGGGAGCCGGTGCTGGCGCTGGTGATTGCCACGATCCTGATTCCGTTTCAGGTGGTGATGATTCCGCTCTACCTGCTGATGGTGCAGATCGGTCTGCGCAACAGCCTCTGGGCCCTGATCCTGCCCCAGGCCGCCACCGCCTTCGGCATCTATCTGCTGCGCCAGAGCTTCCTGGCGGTTCCGGTGGAACTCGAGGAGGCGGCCCGCATCGATGGCTGCACGCCGCTGGGGGAATGGTGGAATGTGATGATCCCGGCAGCCCGTGCCGATCTGATCACGCTGGCGAGCTTCGTGTTCATCAGCACCTGGAGCGACTTCCTCTGGCCGCTGATCATCATCGACGAACCTTCGCTCTACACACTGCCGATCGGCCTGCAGCAGCTGGCCAGCAGCTTTTCACTCGACTGGCGCCTCGTGGCGGCGGGTTCGGTGGTATCGATTCTGCCGGTGCTGGTGCTCTTCGTGCTGCTCCAGCGCTTCATCCTGCCCAGCGCCACCGCCGATGCGGTGAAGGGCTGACCACCCTCCTTTCAGGCCCGCGCTCAGCGCAGATTCGCTGGCGGCCGCAGCGGCAGCACACCCCCTCCCTGGAGGGCGGCACCGGTGCGCTTCAGGCGTGGCCCGGTCGGAGCGGAAGGCTGGGACGGCTCAGAGGGAGGGGAAGAGTTCCTGCCCAGCTGGGGGCGGGTATGCAGCGCCAGGAGTTTCTGTTCCAACCGCTGACGCTCGCGCTCGGAGGCTGCCAGACGCCGGGCCAGGATCTCCTCCACGGTCTGCACCCGCTCGCGCATCACCCGCAGCTGCTCACTCTGGGCGGCGTTGCGGTCCACGCTGGCCGAGGCCTCCAGCACCCGCACCCGCTGGCGCAGGCGCTGCATCTCCAGGTGCTGCTCCCGGCTGCGGATGAACAGCACCAGAAACAGCACCGCCAGCATCGACAGAAGCCCGACCTGCAGCCAGCCCTGCCAGGCGGGGGGTGCTCCCGGAGCCGCGACAGCACCCGGCAGCCTCGGGGAGCCCGGCGGACCGGGCGGTGGCCCACCGCTGCGCCAGCCGATGCCTGGGCCGACCGACCCGGAATCCCGGGGCTCGAGGGGTGAGCGCATCGCGCGGCTGGGGTTGAGCGCCATGATCCTGGCTGTTCCTGCCAGCGCTGGCGTGACGGTGGTGACGCTTCTGCAGCAAGCTGAAGGCAGAAGCCCAGCCTGATCATGGCCACCCCCGGCGGTTCCGCCGTCTCCCTCCTGGGCTATGCCGCTGCCACGCTCACCACGGTGAGCTTCTTTCCCCAGGCCCTCAAGACCCTGCGCGGCGCCGATGTCAGCGGCCTCTCGCTGCGCACCTACAGCCTGCTCACCCTGGGCATCGCCGCCTGGGCGCTCTACGGCCTGCTGCTGGGGGATGGTCCGCTGATCGCCGCCAACCTGATCACCCTCGTGCCCGCCAGCGTGGTGCTGCAGCAGCGGCTGCGGCTGGAGCTGCAGCGACGCCGGCGCATCTGATGGCGGATCAGGCGCTGTAGCCGCGGCGTGCGGGGATCGGATAGGGAATGCGGCGATGGCGCATGCGCCGCCACACCCGCACAAACGCCTGGATCACCAGCTCCAGCTCCGCCCGGCCGATGCCGCTGTGAGCCAGCTGGCCATCCTCACGGCGGGCCTCCACGATCCGGCGGACCATGGTGCGGGCCTCCGCCTCGCTGGTGTCGGGAGGAAGGGAGCGCAGGGCGGCTTCACAGCCATCGGCCAGCATCAGGATCGCCGTTTCGCGGCTGCGCGGCACCGGGCCGCGGTAGCGGAAGCGCTGCTCGCTGATCGAGGGATCGCGCTCGCGGGCCTGATGGAAGAAGTACCCCATCTTCAGGGTTCCCTGGTGCTCCGGAATGAAATCCGCAAGGGGCCGGGGCAGGCGGTGGCGGCGTGCCAGCCGCAGCCCCTCATCCACGTGCGCCTGAAGGATGGCGGCGCTGGCGAGGGGATCATCGAGCCGCTCATGGGGATTGAGGCCTTCCTCCTGGTTCTCGATGAACCACTGGGGTCCATGCAGCTTGCCGACATCGTGATAGAGGGCGCCCGTGCGGATCAGATCAACATCGGCATGAATCGCCCGCGCCCCCTCCTCCGCCAGGCCGCAGATCATCAGGGTGTGCTCGAAGGTGCCGGGGGCCTCGGTGGAGAGGCGCCGCAGCAACGGTCGTTCGAGATCGGCCAGCTCCATCAGCCGGGCCCGGGTGAGAAGGCCGAAGAAGCTCTCCATCAGCGGAGCCAGCAGCAGGCCGGCCATCAGCAGGCCGGCCACCAGCAGGGCTTCACTGAGCAGGTCGGCGCTGCTCGGAGCGGAGGAGGCGGGAAGTGGTTGCCCCCAGAACGGCAGGGGGCGGCTGAGCGCCTCGAGCAGCACGGCGGCAAGCGGCAGGAGCAGAGCCAGCTGCAGCAGCTGGGCCCGGTTGCGCTGGCGGCCGGCGAGCACCGCCGCGACCGCCGCCACCAGCGCCGCCACCACCAGGCGCATCTCCAGACCGGGACCGAGCGGATAGGGCCAGAGCAGGCTCGCCACCGCCAGCCAGCTCAGGGCCGCGGGGGTGCCGATCCCCTGGGCCAGCAGCAGCGTGGGGGGCACCAGCAGCGCCAGCGGGCTCACATGGTCGCCCAGCCAGAGCTTGCAACCCTGCACCACCACCAGCATCGCCAGGGCCAGCAGCGCCTGGCGCGGTTCGAGGCTCGCCCGCCAGCGGCGCATCACCAGCAGCATCACGCCACAGGCCGCCAGGGCCTCGAGCAGATGCACCAGCCAGGGGAGCAGCAGCGGCCGCCGGTTGATCAGGGAGAAGTGATCGAGCACATCAAAGGCCTGGGGGCTGATCGGCTCCCCCTGGCGGGTGATCAGCTCGCCCTTGCGCACCCGCAGGGTCGGCAGGCCCTGCTTGCTGAGAAGCTCTTCGATCCGCCGCTGGCTGAGGAGCGGATCGGCACGCAGGTTGCCGCGGCCCTGCAGGCTGTCCACGATCAGCCGACTGCCGAGGCTGCGGGCCTGGGCGGTCTGGTCGTCCAGCTGCAATGAGGCGGCGTTGAGCAGCGGCTGATCCGCCACGCTGGCCACCACGCCCTGGCTGAGCATGCGCAGCTGTGCCTGCCGCACCGTCCGCTCCCAGGCCAGCAGATCCACCGGCGTGAGCGAGGCCAGCCAGCGTCGCTCCTCGCCGGTGAGCTGGAGTGAATCCACCCGCTGCAGAGCCACGCTGCGGCGCTCGCGCACCTCGGCCAGACGGCGCTCCAGGGAGGCCTGCAGAACCTGGCTGGCGCGATCATCGATCACCTGCACCTGGGCACTGGGGCCGATCTGGTTGCGGCGACGCTCCAGGGCGGTGCTGTCGACCACCAGCGTGTCGGCGGGGGCCCGCACGGTGAAGGGAGCCGGCACACCCGGGCGGAGGCTGGGCTCCACCAGCAGCGGCCAGCTGGCCAGCACCGCCACCAGCAGGCAGAGCAGCAGCACCGCCAGGCTGCCGGTCGATCGCCAGCGCACCAGGGCCTGGCGCGGCCGCTCCAGCCGCAGCAGCTGCCGCCAGAGCAGCAGCAGCCGCAGGAAGGGCCGCAGCCTCCAGCCCGGCCGCTGCGGCCGCATGCGCTGCCACCACTCCTGCGCCATCCGTTCAGGCTAGCCCTGCCGGCGGGCTCAGCTGTGGGCCGTTCCCCCTGGCGGAACCCGGCGCCCGGGGCATGCTGGTGCGAGATGCCCGGGAGAGATGGCCACCCTGCTCGACGGTCGCGCCCTGGCCGCCGCGATCGAGCGGCGCCTGGCGACGGTGATTCAGACCGGGCTGCCGCAGGCGGGACGCCCTCCGGGTCTGGCGGTGCTGCGGGTGGGAGATGATCCGGCCAGCGGGGTGTACGTGGCCAACAAGCAGACGGCCTGCGAGCGGGTGGGCATCCGCAGCCTCGGCGCCCACCTCGCCGCTGCCACCCCAGCCGCCACGGTGCAGGCCACGATCGAGCGGCTCAACGCGGATCCGGCGGTTGATGGGATCCTCCTGCAGCTGCCCCTGCCGGCGGGTCTGGAGGAGGGCCCGCTGCTGGCCGCGATCGATCCCGACAAGGACGCCGATGGGCTGCACACGCTCAATCTCGGCCGCCTGCTCAAGCGCGAAGCGGGGCCGCGCAGCTGCACGCCGGCCGGGGTGATGGCCCTGCTCGCCGCTGCCGGCGTGCAGCTGGCCGGCAAGCGGGCGGTGGTGGTGGGCCGCAGCATCCTGGTGGGCCAGCCGATGGCGCTGATGCTGCAGGCCGCCGATGCCACCGTGAGCGTGGCTCATTCCCGCACCCCCGATCTGGGGGCTCTCACCCGCCAGGCCGAGGTGCTGGTGGTGGCGGCCGGCCGGCCGCGGCTGATCGGGGCCGCCGAGGTGCAGCCCGGCGCGGTGGTGGTGGATGTGGGCATCCACCGGCTGGAGCCCGATCCGGCGGAGGGCGCCGGGGCCCGCGGCCGCCTCTGCGGCGACGTGCGCTTCGAGGAGGTGGAACCGCTGGCCTCGGCCATCTCTCCGGTGCCCGGCGGCGTGGGACCGATGACGGTGGCCATGCTGCTGGTCAACACGGTGACCGCCTGGTGCCGGCGCCATGGCGTCGACGCCTCCACCCTGGCGGATCTGCAGGTCTGAAGGCGCGCATCCGCCGCAGCACTCCGAGACCGGGGTGAGGCTCCCTGAGGCTGGAGCTCTCAGGACCGGAGGAACAGCAGCCATGGTGGAGAAGCAAGCTAGCCGAGGCATTCCGCGCGAGGAGCTGCGCGATGGTCTGCGGCTCCAGGAGATCGATGCGCTGCTGCGCGCCCATGGCGCCTCGATCCGCAGCGTCGACAACCATCACTGGCAGATCGGCCGCGGCGAACGCAGCGGCCTCTGGCTGCTCGGCGATGGCGCGGCGCGCAGCGGCGGCGGACTGGATCCCGATGCCATTGAACGCCTGCAGCGGGTGCTGCACAGCACAGGCCTGCTCTGCGAGCGGGATCTCCCGCCGCCTCCGACGGCCGCGATGGCGGCGGCGATTCTCTGGCTGGGAAAGGAGGCGACCCGCATCTACTGGATCAACGAACAGGGGCTCGGCGGCGAAGGCGCTCAGTCGATCGGGCACTGGCTGCATGGTGAGATCACCCTGCATCGCGACCAGCGCACGGCGAGCTACCTGCAGCGGATCCTGGCGATGCTGGAGCGGATCGAGCGGGCGCTGCTGATCGGCTGCCGCGCCCGGAGAGAAGAGGGCCGCTCCGGCTCCGCGGCAGCCGCTTCCAATGGCGCCACGGGGAGTGCAGACGAGGCCGCGGCCCGCCGCCCTCCGCTGCCGCCTTCGGCGTCGGGAGACCTGCGGCGCCTCACGCGCCTGCTCGAGAGCGAGCGGCCGGATCTGCGCGAGCGGGTGGTGGGCATCCTCACCGTGGAGAGCGAGCACCTCGATGACGCCCTGCTCTTCTCGATGGCGCAGCGGTAACTGCATCCGCAGGGGCATCCTCTCGCGCTGCCCGGCCGCGACGGCATGGGTGGCTGAAGGGCCGCAGCCCGCGTCAGCGGCGCCGGTAGCGCGAAGCGCGGCCGGTGGCCTGAGAGAATCCGCCCAGTGCTCATGCAGCCATGACCGCGGCGGTGACGACGGCCCAGGACCCGGCCCCGGGAGCGTTTGATTTCGCCGCCTATCTCGAGGCCGCCCGCCTCCGGGTGGAGGCGGCCCTCGATGCCTCCCTCGGCCCGGAGCGTCCCGAATCGCTGCGCGAGGCGATGCGCTACTCGCTGCTGGCCGGCGGCAAGCGCCTGCGCCCGATCCTCTGCCTGGCCTCCTGCGAGCTGGCCGGGGGGCAGAGCGAGCAGGCGCTGCCCACGGCGGTGGCCCTGGAGATGATCCACACCATGTCGCTGATCCATGACGACCTCCCCGCCATGGACAACGACGACCTGCGCCGCGGCCGCCCCACCAGCCACAAGGTGTTCGGCGAGGCCAAGGCGATCCTGGCCGGTGATGCCCTGCTCACCCGCGCCTTCGAGATGGTGGCCCTGCGCAGCCCGGAGGTGCCCGCCGAGCGGCTGCTGCGGGTGGTGGGTGAGCTGTCGCTCGCCTCGGGGGCACCGGGGCTGGTGGGCGGCCAGGTGGTCGACCTGGAATGCGAGGGCCGCACGGTGGATCTCGAGACGCTCGAATACATCCATCTCCACAAGACCGGCGCCCTGCTGCGGGCCTGCGTGCTCAGCGGCGCCCTCATCGCGGGTGCCTCCGAGCCGCTTCTGGCAGCGCTCGCCACCTATGCCCGGGGCATCGGCCTGGCCTTTCAGATCATCGACGACATCCTGGATGTGACGGCCAGCAGCGAGGTGCTCGGCAAGACCGCCGGCAAGGATCTGGCCGCCGACAAGACCACCTATCCGAAGCTGCTCGGCCTGGAGGAATCACGGCGCCGCGCCGATGGGCTGGTGGCCGAGGCCAAGCAGAGCCTCGCCCCCTGGAGCCACCAGGCCGCCCCGCTGCTGGCCCTGGCCGACTACATCACCAGCCGCGACCGATGACCCCGCCCGTTTCCGCCGACTCCGGCCATCTGCTCCTGATGGGCAGGGATCTGCTCGACAATGCCGTGCTCTGGTGGGGGCTGGCGGCCTGTGGCGTGGCCCAGCTCTCGAAGCTGCTGGTGGAGCTGCTGCAGCACCGCCGCTGGAATCCAGCGGTGCTGTTCGAGACCGGCGGCATGCCCTCCAGCCATTCGGCCCTGATGACCGGCACCGCGGCCGGGGTGGGCTGGAGCGAGGGGTTCCAGGATCCGCTCTTCGCCCTCGCGGCGGCCGTGGCCTTCGTGGTGCTCTACGACGCCAGCGGCGTGCGGCGCGCCAGCGGCCTCACGGCGGCCCGGGTCAACGCCCTGGTGAACCAGCGCGCCGAGGCGGAGGCTGGTGGCGAGATCGCCGCTGCCCTCTGGGAGAAACCCCTCAAGGAGAACATCGGCCATACCCGCACCGAGGTGCTGGTGGGAAGCCTGCTGGGCCCGCTGGTGGCGCTGCCCGGCCTGGCCCTGCTGGGCTCGCCGCTGCATCTGCTCAGCCTGCTGCGCGATGGTCTGTCGCCGGCGCTGGGGTGACCTCCCAGCCGCCCGGGCCGCCCTCCGCAGCCGCAGGCATGGGCTCCGGCGCCCCTGCGCCCGCCGGATCGGCGGCGCTCACCACAGACCAGCAGGGGGCACTGGAGGCCTTCCGCAGCTGGCTGGAGGCTCCGGCCGATGGTGGCCCCTTCGTGCTCAGCGGCTGCGCCGGCACCGGCAAGACCTTCCTCTGCATGCGCCTGCTGGCGCTGGTGGAGACCGCCGGTCTCTGCTGGACCGTGGTGGCTCCCACCCACAAGGCGGTGGGGGTGCTGCGCACCAATCTGGAGCTGGCCGGGCTGAAACCGAGCTGGTTTCCCTCCACGATCCACCGGCTGCTGCGGCTGAAGCTTCGGCGGGAACGGGATCTGGAGCGCTGCGAGGAAACCTCCCAGACCGCCGTGGCCCTGGAGCACCTGAGCCTGGTGCTGGTGGATGAGGCCTCGATGGTCGACAGCGCCCTGCTGGAGATCACCCTGCGCTGCGCCCATCCCTACGGCACCCGCCTGGTGTTCGTGGGCGACCCGGCCCAGCTGCCGCCGGTGGGAGAGAGCAGCAGCCCGGTGTTCGCCATGGCGCGGGCCACCTCCGTGGCGCTGCGGGAGGTGGTGCGCCATCAGGGCCCTGTGCTGCGCCTGGCCACCGGACTGCGCGAGGGCAGCCTGCCCCTGCGACCACCACCGCCCCTGGGACCGCTGTGCAGCAGCCAGGGGATGGTCTGCGCCCTCGATCGCCCCCGCTGGCTGGAGGCCGCCCAGGAGGCCCTGCGCCGCAGCGCCGCCACCGACAACCCCGATCTGGCCAGGATCCTCTGCTACACGAACCGCAGCCTCGAGCAGCTGGTGCCGATCGCCCGCCGCGCCCTGCATGGCGCCATGGCCGAGCAGATGCCGGTGCTGCCGGGCGAGGTGCTGATCAGCCGCACCGCCGTGATGGCGCCCGCCTGCCGGGCCGGTGAGGAGGCCGCCGAGGAACCCGACATGGTGCTCGGCTCCAACCGGGAGCTGCTGGTGCGCGACGTGACGCCGGAGCGGTGCGATCTGGCCGGATTCGGGATCAGCGGCGCCGATCTCCACGGCGGGGCCGTTCCCAGCATCGATACCCTCTCGGCGGTGGTGGAGACCGGTGGCAGCCAGCTCACCCTGCGGCTGCTCCCCCCGCTCGGCAGTGGGCCGCGGCGGCTGCTCGATGGGGTGCTGCAGCAGCTGCGCCAGCAGGCGAGGGAGGCCGCGAAGGCGGAGGCGCGGGGGCTCTGGCGCCGTTTCTTCCTGCTGCGTGATGCCTTCGCCTGGCTCGGCCCCGCCGCCGTGCTCACGGTGCACCGGAGCCAGGGGAGCACCTTCGGCGAGGTGTTCGTGGATGGCGATGTGTTCTGGGCGAAGGATCCGGTGCTGCGGCGCCAGCTCGTCTATGTGGCCGTGAGCCGCGCCAGCCGGGCGGTGAGCCTGGTGGCGGGAGCCGGCGGCGATCCCGAACGCCGACTCTGGGAGCAGGTGCTGCGCGATCCCGAGGAGGAGGCCGGCCCGGCAGCGCCCTGAAGCGGAGCGAGCTGCCGCCAGAACGTCCGGCGGAGCGACCCGGCTGGATAACGGCGCGCAACGGCGGCGGACCTGCCCGGCCGGTGAGGCCGGTCAGACGAGCCGGAGGCCCTCGATCCCCTGCCAGCCCAGATAGAGGGCCAGGGCCAGACTCACCGCCCCCACCAGCGCATCGCCGCGGCGGAAGAGCCACTGGCGCAGACCCTGCAGGGCGGGGAGGCTGCGCTCCCGGCCCAGCAGCAGCACCGCGCCCAGCGGCAGCAGCAGCAGCAGAGCGGTGGCGAGCGCGAACAACGCAGCCAGCAGCAGCTCCGGAAGCCGCCGCAGGCCCGCTTCGAGCAGGCTGGCACTGGCCTTGGCGTAGAGAAACAGATCATCAGGGCTGGCCACCTGAATCAGGCTGCTCAGCCCCAGCAGGGGGAGCAGCGGCATCGCCCCGAAGGTTTCGATCCGTGCCGTCCAGGCCGGCAGGGCACCCTCCTCCGGGCGCTTGAGGAGTTCATTGAGCGCGATGGCGAGCAGCGCCCCCGCGGCGAGCAGATCGAGACCGGTGCGGTGGCGGGTGCCCTGCTGCATCGTGAGCAGAAACCCGTGGCCCAGGCTGAGGAGCAGCAGCAGCATCAGAGCGGAGGTGAGGCACCAGCCCGCCACCAGCCAGCCGCCCCGCCGAAGCGGGTCGTTGCCGAGCAGCAGCAGCAGCAGCAGACCGATGTGCAGGGGGCTGAAGCCGATCGCCAGCGCGAAGCCCAGCAGTTCGGTGCCGAAGCTCAGCGGATCCATGGAGGTGGTGGAGGAGGCGGATCTGCATTGTGCAGGGCCTGCGGCGGCCCGTCTCCAGAGGGGCAGGCGCGCCAGCCGCAGGGAACGTGCGGCAGCGGCTCAGCGGCGGATTTCGAACCAGTCGTCGCCGCGTCCGGGGATCTGGGTGGATTCCACCGCCGTGACATGCGCCAGCAGCGGACCGCGCTCGCACCAGAGCCGGAACTCGGTGAGCTGCTGCGGGGTTCCCTCGGCCTCCACCTCGACACTGCCGTCGGGACGGTTGCGCACCCAGCCGCCCATCCCGAGTTCGTGGGCCCGGCGGCTGCAGCCGGCGCGATAGCCCACACCCTGCACCATCCCGCGCACCAGCAGTCGCCAGCGCTCCTGCGGCGGGGCCGGACGGGCTTCTGAGGGCTGCAGGAAACGCCGCTCATCGGCGGCCAGCCTGCGCGCCCTCAGCCTGCGGGCCGGGCCGAGGCCATCACCGGGCATGCCGCCCAGCGGTGAATCCGCCAGACGGCGGGAGCGCTCGCTGCTGTCCATGGAACGACGGTGGCACGTGTGCAAATTGGCACAGATCCACCCCGCTGCGCCATGGCTCCAGCCCCTGCTGCTCGGCCTGCTGGCCGCGGCCTGGCCTGGTGGCAGCCCGATCGAGCCCGCTCACGGGGGTCCGTACTCCGGCGGCACCGCGGCAGTGGGCGCGGTGCCATGCACCACCGCGGCCAGCCGCCGCACCATGGCGGGTGCCCCGGCCCAGTGCAGGTGCAGCCAGCTGGCATGGAGCCGCGGGCCGCTCCAGCCCTCCAGCCGGTCTGGGCAGCCCCAGCCCGAGAGCTGCCAGAGAGGCCCGGCGGAGGCCCCCCCCGGCGCCGCTGCCGCTGGGTGAGTGGGCAGGGGATCGAGCTGCCAGCGATGGAATTCATGGCCGGAGCAGCTCTCCCCCCGCCGCACCAGCAGGCCATCCACCTGGGATCGGGCCTGGCGGTATCCAAGGCTGAGGTCCCCCCGCCGGGCCACGAAGGGGAGAAGCCCGGCCATCGGATGCAGGCGGCCCTCCGCATCGGCGAGGCTCTGGCCGAGCAGCAGCAGGCCGCCGCATTCGGCCACCAGCGGCACGCCCCGGGCGGCGGCGGCCGCCAGGGACGCGAGGCTGCGGCCACAGTCCGCAAGCCGCTCGGCGTGGAGCTCCGGGTAGCCACCCGGCAGCAACACCGCCGCGGTGTCCGCGGGAAGGGCCGCATCGCTGAGGGGGCTCCAGGGCACCGTCGCCAGCCCCACGGCCTCGAGCAGCTCCGAGGTTTCGGGATAGCGGAAATGCAGGGCGGCATCCTGGGCCACAGCCACCGCAGCCATGGGCTCTGCCGGCGCTTGCGGGAACAGTTGCAGGATCGGATCCGCACCCGGCGGCGGCGGCGCCAGCAACGGCAGCAGCGCCGGCAGCTCGAGATGGCGTTCGGCCAGATCGGCCCAGATGTGCTGGCGCTCGCGCAGATCGGCGAGCTCGGCGGCCGGCAGCAGGCCCAGATGGCGCGATGGCAGCTCCAGCGCCGGGTGGTGGGGAAGGATCCCGAGCAGCGGCATCGCGATCGCCTGCAGGGCTTCAGCCAGCAGCTGGCGGTGCCGCTCGCTGCCCACCCGGTTGAGCACCACGCCGGCCAGGCGTACGGCGGGCGGGCCATGGTCGCGGAAGCCCCGCACCAGAGCCGCCAGCGATCCGGCCTGGCGCGATGCCTCCACCACCAGCACCACCGGCAGATCCAGCAGGGCCGCCACGGCGGCGGAGCTGCCCTCACTGCCGGGTCCGCGCCCGTCGAAGAGACCCATCACCCCTTCCACCAGCACCCGATCGGCCCGTGAGCCATGCCAGTGGAAGCTGCCTCGCAGCCAGGGCTCGCCGCAGAGGATGGAATCGAGATTGCGGCAGGGACGGCCTGCCACCGCCGCCAGCAGCTGGGGATCGAGGTAGTCGGGCCCCACCTTGAAGGGCTGCAGGCTCTCGCCACGGCGCTGCACCGCGGCGGCCAGGCAGAGGCTGAGCAGGGTCTTGCCGCTGCCGCTGCAGGGAGCGGCGATCAGACAGGCCATCGGATCGGTGCTGCCACAGGCAGGCCCTGCAGCTTGCCAGCAGAGCAGGCCAGCACACTCTCCTCCGGAACTGGGAGGGAAGGCGGGGCGGGTCGCTCCCTCCCCCTCCGGACCTTCAGGGCCCTCAGCCTGGCAGGAGGCGCGCCGCCAGGGGAGCGGCGGATGCCAGCAGCGGATTGGTGGAATCGTGGCCGCCGGCCAGCAGGCGGGCCATCTCCATCTCCTCGTTCTCCTCGGGCAGCGGCACCACCTCCTCGGCCAGCTCCATCGCCGCCATGCCCCCGGATTCAAGCCGCATGCAGCCACCCGATTCCGAGCAGAGAATCACGCAGAGCTGGGGCCGGCTTTCGGGCTGGCAGATCAGCCGCAGCCCCACGATCGCGCCGGGATGTTCCTTGGGAACGCCCACCGGCACGGTCATCAGCCGGAAACGCACGCTGACGCCATCGCCCCGCTCGAACTCCGCCGCGATGCCGCCATCGCCTCCGCCGGGCTCCGCCGGCAGCTTCCGGCTGGCCACCAGATGCCAGCCGAGGCGATCGGCGATCCAGGCGGCGAACAGCAGCCCCTTCACCGGATGATCGCCTTCCACGTCGATGTCGAGCTGCACCACGTGGGCGAGGGCATCGCGGCGGGCCGGCGGGTCGAACACCATCGCCAGCGATTCGCGCCAGCTGCGCAGCCGCAGCCAGTTGAGATCATTCACCGCCTGGCCGGCCTCGATCCTTTCGAGCAGCAGATCGAGGCAGCGGCGCGGCTGACCGAGCGAGGAATCGATCACCAGCCGCCTCGGCGGAGGCGCCAGGGCGATGAGCAGCTCCGGGGCTTCATCGAGGCTGCTGTTCCACCACACCCAGCAGGGCAGGTCGTGACCGACGAGGGGCTGGATCAGGTGCAGGTTCTGCTGGATCGCCCCCAGGCCGCCCCGCAGCACCACGGCATCGCCGCAGGCGCTGCCGGCGCCACCATCCTCCGGCAGCGGGCAGTAGGCGGCCACCATGGTTTCGAGCGGCCTGGCGGCGTCGAGGGTGGGAGCCAGGGTGATCAGGCGCCGGGGCATGTGGGCGCTGATGCCGCTCTCCACGAACTGGCCCCGCAGATCGGCGCTGGAACGATCACCGGAGCGTTGCCCGAGCGCCCAGGCCAGCCGCGGATCGGTGGGTGCGGTGCTGAAGGGCAGACCGCAGTCGCTGATGGCCTGCCGGGCAGCCTCCATCACATCCAGCCGGTCGAGCCCGCGGATCGGTCCCTCCACAAGGCCGGTGCGCACCATCTGCTGCTCGAGCCAGGAGGGTTCCCACACCAGCAGCGTGAAGGTGGCGGCCCCGGTGGAGCCCTCCAGGGCACCCTCCCAGAGGTTCTCGAGATAGGGGGAAACCTCGCTGGGCGGCACCTCGAGCGGGGCCTGGAGAGTGAGCTGGGCGGCCATGGCGGGGAAGCGGAGAGCGGGGGTGGGAGCGGAGCTGGGCGGCTCAGGGGCGGCGCCAGATCAGGCCTTCCTCGGCGAGGAGGTTGTCGGCGGCGGCAGGGCCCCAGGTGCGGGCTTCGTAGGGATGCACCGGCAGCTGCCAGGGGGCCTCCTCGATCAGCTCCAGCAGGGGGGTGTAGAGGCGCCAGGCGGCCTCCACCTCATCGCTGCGGGTGTAGAGGGTGGGATCCCCGAGCATGGCGTCGGCCAGCAGGCGCACGTAGCCCTCGTCGGAGGGTTCACCGAAGGATTCGTCGTAGGAGAAGGCCATGTCCACCGGGC
>Ga0169931_10009933_pt1 | contig 13632 bp, 25 predicted proteins | sample Kivu_15m_20L_FD_129675 | JGI IMG/M metagenome (GOLD analysis project Ga0169931, IMG submission 129675) | Freshwater microbial communities from Lake Kivu, Western Province, Rwanda to study Microbial Dark Matter (Phase II) - Kivu_15m_20L... | ecosystem: Environmental > Aquatic > Freshwater > Lake...
ATATGAAACTGATATTGCATCATATTGTGTTCAGAGAGATAAAAAATATGATGGTGTGATTTGTGGGCACATACACTCGGGAAATATTCGTAACTTTGGTAAATTAACTTATATGTGTTGTGGCGATTTTTGTGATTCTTGCACAGCAATTGTAGAAAAAAATGGGATGTATGCTTTAGAAACTTACAAGTAATACGTTCTATTTTTAATATTTCTCACTCAAGAAACTAAATATCTATAAGTCGCAAGCACTTATGGCACCTCTCCAATCGCCCGAAGAATACTTGTTTAATCTACAAGCAACAAGTCAAGCAGAAGCAAAACGATTATGGAGAAAAGAAATAAAAGAAAGTTGGAATCACAAATGTGCTTATTGTGGTTCGGAGGAAAATTTAACTTTAGATCATGTGATACCACAATCAAAGGGTGGATTGGATATTGCGAGAAATATAGTATGCTGTTGTAAATTTTGCAATCAATCTAAAGGACATGAAGAATGGAAGTTGTGGTATGTTCAACAAGTTTTTTATTGTGAAGGTAAATTTAATTCAATAGAAGAATGGATGAAACCACCAAAACCAACCAATCTTTATAAATATCGTCCAAGAAAAAATATTATATATTGAGACATTTATATATGGAGATGCAATAAATACTCAACGGTATTGGAGATACATTGATGGTACAAGAAGTGCTGGGTGTGCATCACATCGCTGAGTTGTGTGAGTGTAATGCAGACCTTTTAAACAACTCAGAATTTATTAGCACTTCCCTTAGGCAAGCAGTAGAACATGCCAACGCAACGTTGATTGAAGAAGTCAAATACGAATTCACGCCACAGGGAATCACTGCTGTTTGTCTACTATCAGAGAGTCATATCAGCATTCATACGTGGCCTGAGAAAGGTTATGCTGCTGTTGATATTTTTACATGTGGCGACCACACCAACCCAGATATAGCTTGCAGATTCATGGCAGATGTGTTAGAATCAAAGCATCCAATATTTACTGTCATTTATAGAGGAGTTTAATGGAAATTACTGCATATACATTAGTTGGATGCTCAAATTGCAAAACTCTCAGAGAATTATTTAAGAGAGCAGAAACTGATTACACTGAGATTATGGTTAAAAGAGATATGACTATTGAAGATTTCCATGCATCGTATCCACATGTCACTTCTTTTCCATTCGTGGTAATTGATGGTAATGAAGTGGGGGATCTTGTCGCTGCTGTCAAACTCTTTGTTGCCAAAGGACTGGTATCAAGTTCAAAAAAATCTGGATAATGTAAAGAACAATGAGTAAAACCATATACGACATTGTAAACAACGCAATTGATATTGCTTTTACTCAAGAAAAATATCAACTCAATTTTTTCTCTTACTTAAAATCAGAGAATGCCAACCGAAAAGATATTCTAACATTCCTTGAATCAAATCTTGGTAAAGCTCTTGTTGATCAAGTACAGGAACTTGATATGTATTTGGATGGAGGAAATGGAGAACAGATTTTAAAAGAAGCATATAGCTGGATGGGTAAACCCAGAGTTAGAAAGATAAGAAACTATTTGAATCAGATTATTGAAGATGCTAAAGATTATGAGCAATCAAAGAAACCAGGCAGGAAAAGAAAGTCGAGAACTGCAAATAAATAAGGGTATAGAATTCATGTTGCGTAGGGGGGTTGATAAAGTCAAACCTAAACATGGATTAACACTGAGTAAAACATTCAACCTCCTACGCAAGACATTCCATTTTAATTTGGAGTTCACTTGGGAGGTTGACAAACCAACAAGGGAGTAGTAAAATGGACTCAGCAACACCATACATCCTGTTCTTTTCTGGAATAGGAATCGTAGGATCTTTTATGATTGGTTTAATGATTGGATGGTTCGGCAACGATATCGTCTATGCATTCCTCAATAAAAACAGGATTGCTCCAATGCATCCTGAAATGTTTGATGAGAATGGACAACTGATTCCAGACGAGATTGTAGCGGTTCGCTTTGAAAATTCAGAAGATTTTGAGGATTACGACGACGAGGACTAAATGATTCTTATTGATATGAATCAGATTATGATTAGTAATCTGATGATGCAATTGAAAGGTGACACTTTGAATGAGAACCTTGTACGACACATGGTTATCACTGCGCTACGTGCTTTTGAAAAGCAGTACTCTCCCAAGTATGGCGAGATTGTTCTTGCTTATGACAGCAAGCATTACTGGCGCAAAGAAGTTTTCCCCTACTATAAACAGAATAGAAAGAAAGATCGAGAAGCTTCTGACTTAGATTGGAATGCTATCTTTGAAGTGCTGAATAAGATTCGGGATGAGATCAAAACTTATTTTCCATACAAGGTTGTTGAAGTATATGGTGCTGAAGCAGATGATGTTATCAGCACTCTCACAACTTACCAAGCTTATCGCAACATCAAGTTGGAGAAAGAAGGTAAGCAGGGCGATCAGGTTTTAATTCTTTCTGGAGATAAAGATTTTATTCAACTACAGAAGTATCCTTTTGTAAAACAATACAATCCTATTCTTAAGAAAGAAGTTAAACATGACAACCCCAGAGAATACCTTCAGGAACATATCATTAAAGGAGATAAGTCAGATGGCATACCTAATTTCTTATCTGACGACGATACGTTTGTGGTAAGCAAAAGACAGAAACCTATAAGTAAGAAAAACTTAGAACGATGGGTAAAACAAAACCCATTGGATTTCTGTACAACCACTGAAGCAAAAGTAAACTACATGAGAAACAAGAAGCTGATTGATATGGAATCAGTTCCCGAAACTCTTGCTACTGAAATTGTTGGTTACTACAAAGCACTAAATAATTCTGAAAAGAAAGTTCCACTGGAATACTTTCAACAACATCAACTCACTAAGTTGATGGAAGAATTTGTATTTTGCAATACACAACCACATTTTGAGGTGAAATAACATGGCAGCTTATAAAACATATCGACCTTTAATTTCAGAAATTCTTCGCAAAACAAACAACGCAAAGACAAAGGAAGAAAAGAAAAAGATTCTTCTGGATAACAATAGTCAGACACTGCGTAGTTTGTTTATCTGGAACTATGATGAGAGTGTAGTGTCGATGCTACCCGAAGGAGAAGTTCCTTTCACTCCTAACCCAGCACCAGAAGGAACAGATAATATTAAACTTGAGCATGAAGGTAAGAAACTATTTTATTTTGTGAAGGGTGGTGCCGACTATATCTCTCAGTCGAAGCGTGAGCAGATGTTTCTTGCTATGCTTGAGAGTATGCATCCAGATGAAGCAGAAGTTCTGTGTCTGGTGAAGGATAAGAAACTACAAAGTAAGTACACTCGCATCTCTCGTGCTCTTATCGAGGAAACCTTTCCTCAAATTCAATGGGGAAAACGCTCTTGAATATCAGAATTTTGCATCAAAATTGTGATCCAACATTAGCTGAAGATAGGTCATTACCTTACAATTCTTATCTTGTAAAGTATCAACCAAATGAAGATGAATTTTGTTACGATCTGATCATTGCAAATAAACAAGTAGAAATCTTTGATTACTATTGGGATAAATATCGTGAGGGAATCAAAGGTTGGAAACAATCTGAGGGTAGAGTCAACCCAAAACTATGGGGAGCACAAGCAAAAGAAAGCAAAAAAGGTAAATCACAATGATTATTACAACTGCTGCAAGAACACAAGCACTGACATATCTTCTTGCTAAAGATACTACAATTAAGACACTTACTCTGCGTTTGTTTTCTAATAACTTTAGCGTAGTTGAGACAACTACAGCTGCTGAATTAACCGAAGTGTCTTCTACTAATGGTTATTCTCCTATTTCACTTACTGGATCTTCGTGGTCAGCAAGTGTTACTGGATCCAGTTTATCTTATCCGACACAAACTTGGACATTTACTGGTCCTAAAGGAAACATTTATGGTTACTATGTAACAAATTCTGCTGGTATACTTATGATGGCAGAAAAATTTCCTTCTGGACCATATAATGTGCAGAACAACGGTGATGTAATTAATGTAAACTTGACATTACAAATGGCATAATTTATGGACGAACATTTTGAACCAGAAGCATCTGCGGTGACTGTAGATGTTACTAATACGACTGAAGAAGTTATTGAAAATCCTGAACCACCAATTGAATATGTAGAACGAAATATGTTCTATGCTAATGATGCGTTTAATCCACCACCCCCGTCAGCATCTGAGGCGGACAAAAAAAAATATCAACAAATCAAAAAATCAGTTAAGAAACTGAGAAGGTTAGAAAAGAATCCTATCTTTATGGTACAGATGATGGATCTCAAAGCACAACAAAAAATCTTGGATGAAATAAATGACGAAGGTTGAACTTATTTCCGTGACTCCCGATGCAGAAAAAACAATGGCGTATGTTGCTAGAGTGTCTAACCCTAGTAACCAAGATAACGAAAACTACGCAGGGTTATTGCGTTATTGTATTAAACATAATCATTGGTCTGTGTTTGAGCAAGCTCATATGACACTTGAGATTGAAACCTCTCGTGGTATCGCAGCACAAATTTTGCGTCACCGTTCATTTACATTTCAAGAGTTCTCGCAACGCTATGCCGATACCAATCTCTTAGCAACAGACATTCCTATTCCAGAGTTGCGTCGTCAAGATACAAAGAATCGTCAGAATTCTACAGATGATCTTGAAGAAGAAAAAGTATTTGTCATGAATAAAATGATTCAAGATTTGTTTCGTGATGCTCAAGACGTATATAATTTTCTTTTGACTCAAGGTGTTGCCAAGGAGTGTGCAAGGTTTGTATTACCTTTGGCAACACCAACACGTATCTACATGACAGGCTCGGTGCGTTCTTGGGCGCACTACATCAATCTACGCTCCGCCAACGGAACGCAGAAAGAGCACATGCTCATTGCTGAGCAGTGTCGTGAAGTATTTAAAGAACAGTTCCCAACGGTTGCAGAAGCACTGGAATGGTGATATAATGGAGGTATTGACCGAGACCGCATGAATATTTTCTACTTGAGTTACGACCCACGCACTTGTGCCGCCGAGCATTGCGATAAGCATGTAGTAAAAATGATTGTTGAGTATGCTCAACTCATGTCTACTGCTCATCGTGTGCTTGACGGCATTCCTTATACTGCAAAGACCGCCAACAATCGCAACATCAAACGCTGGCGACTTGACAAACCACGAGAAGACATTCTATACAAAGCATCACATATCAATCATCCTTCTAACATCTGGGTGCGTCAATCTTCGTCACACTATCGCTGGTTGTTTGATTTGTTTCAACATTGCTGCGTACAATATACTCAACGCTACGGTAAGTATCACAGCACTGAGAGTATGGTTAGTTATCTCTGGGTTCCGCCATTCAATATTAAACATGCTGGGTGGGTTGACCCCCCTCCTGCGATGCCAGATAAATATAAAGTGCTTGGAGATTCTATCCAGTCATACCGTAATTATTATATTGGAGATAAAGTTTCGTTTGCAAAATGGAAACCTCCTGCCACTGTTCCATTATGGTTTATTGAAGATGCCAACGTATAGATTCAAAAATAATAACACAGGTGAAGAGTTTGAGAAGTGGATGTACATGGCTGAAAGAGAACCATATCTTGCAGACAATCCAGACCTCACTCAGATGCCTACCATTCTACACGCAGTTTCTGAAGTAGGAAATTGGCAGAATAAAACAACAAGCGATTGGAAACATATTATTAATCGTGCTGCAGATACTCCTGGTTCAAACATTAATCGTCTCTAATTATGCCTGTAACAAATCGTAAATCGAAGCAAGTTATTGCTAATGGAATGAGCGTTAAACAGATGAAGCGCAAGAAGCCAATCAACAATGATATCTTCGCAAAAGATATTGAACCACTCACAGAATCTCAACGTAAAATGTTTGAGGCGTGGGAGAATGATAAACATCTGTTTGCCTATGGTGCCGCTGGTACAGGTAAAACATTCGTTGCACTTTACTTAGCACTCAAAGATGTTTTAAATGAGAACACACCATACGAAAAGGTTTACATTGTGCGCTCACTTGTAGCAACTCGTGAGATTGGTTTCTTGCCTGGCGACCATGAAGACAAGTCATCACTCTACCAGATTCCATATAAGAATATGGTAAAGTATATGTTTGAACTTCCTACTGAGGAAGAGTTTGAACTTCTCTATGGGCATCTAAAAACACAAGGAACAATCAGCTTCTGGTCTACGTCATTCCTACGTGGTACTACAATGGACAACTGCATCATTCTTGTGGATGAAATGCAGAATCTTAACTTCCATGAACTTGATTCAATCATCACTCGTGTTGGTCAAGATTGTAAGATCATGTTTTGCGGTGATGTGCAACAGACAGATTTAATTAAGACCAACGAACGCAATGGCATCCTTGACTTTCAAAAGATCATCTCTACAATGGATGAGTTTGAATCAATCGAGTTTGGTGTAGGAGATATTGTTCGTTCTGGGTTAGTCCGTAATTACATTATCAGTAAAATTAATTTGGGATTCTAAATGTTTATTCATTCTTCGTCATTCACCCCCATTGAATTGGAAGCTATCATGGTAGATGGTCGTAGGCTTTATCCTACGCCTTCTGGTGGTAAGTATCCATCGATCACAACTGTTCTTGGGGTGTGCCCGAAGAAGAAAAAGAAACTCAATGAGTGGAAGCAGCGTGTCGGTCATGACAAAGCGCAGCGAATCTCAACTCGTGCTGCAACTCGTGGCACTAACTTTCACAAGATGGTTGAAGATTTGCTCAATAACTGCTATAATGAGAGCAACTTCAGAGGGAATCCCCTCCCCCTTATGATGTTTAAAAATGCTGTTCCAACCCTAAATAGAATCACGAAGGTGTATCTACAAGAAGCAGCATTATATTCAGATCACCTGAAAGTAGCAGGGCGAGTTGATTGTCTCGGTGAGTTTGATGGTGTTCCATCTGTCATTGACTTCAAAACCTCAGCGGAAGAGAAGCGTGAAGAATGGATGGAAGATTATTACATTCAAGAAACCGTGTATGGGTGTATGTTTTATGAACTATATAAGACACGCATTAATCAACTTGTCACTATCGTTGCCTGTGAAGATGGCAACACACAAGTCGTTATTAAAAAGCCTGAGAAAGAATATCTCGATCGTTTTATAGAACTACGCTCACTCTACCAGGAGATCTATGGAGGATAATATATTTGAGGATAAATTTATGACTGTTGCAAGATTCTCAACGGAAGTTGAGACACTTGTGAACGGAGATTCTATGAGTTATATTGATGCTATCATTCATTATTGTGATGTCAATGATATAGAACTGGAAACTGTTCCCAAGTTGATTTCAAAACCATTGAAAGAAAAACTTAAACATGAAGCTCAGCAACTGAACTTCATTAAAAAAACATCTCGTGCTAAATTAATGCTGGTATGACTGACTTTTTTGATTCCGATATTGTAAGAGAAGAGGCGAAAGAAATGGAGCGTCTTCAAATGGAGGCGATGGAGATGACTCTTGCGAGTCCATTCAAGAACTCCAGAGAAGATCAACTGAATTATATTCATACAGTTCGATCACTGGTGGAAAAGCAGCAAATCTTCTACACCCGCCTGAAGCTCTCAGACGACCCCAGAGCGGTCGATATGTGCGAGCAGATAGAGCAGGGTGCCAAGATGCTCTACGGGTGGTGGGAGACCGCTGACGTGCTCTCCCTGATGCGTGAGATGCTTGCCAAGCTCGACCAGTTTGAAGCGGAGCTTGAGGCAGAGGGTTGACACCGACCTCTGCCTGTGTTATTATGACTAAGTGATGAGGTGTCACAAAGACCAAATCCAAATTAATCCGAGGTAATCCTATGTCTTTCGCTGATCTTAAGCGTAAATCTCAAAACTCCTTTGCTTCTTTGACGAAGGAACTTGAGAAAGCAAACTCTACTTCCACTAGCGATGAACGCTTCTGGAAGCCCAGTGTTGACGCCGCTGGTAACGGGTTCGCCGTTATTCGTTTTCTTCCTGCACCTGATGGAGAAGACATTCCGTTTGTTAAGCTATATTCTCATGCGTTTCAAGGTGATGGTGGTTGGTACATCGAGAACTCTCTGACTACTCTTGGTCAGAAAGATCCTGTTGGTGAAGTCAACCGTCGCCTTTGGAACAGTGGTCGTGACGCTGATAAAGAAACTGCTCGTAAACAGAAGCGTAAACTGACTTACTATGCCAACATCTATGTGGTGAGCGATAAAGCAAACCCCGAGAATGAAGGTAAAGTGTTCTTGTATAAGTTTGGTAAGAAAATCTTCGACAAGATTACTGCCGCTATGCAACCTGAGTTTGAAGATGAAACTCCCGTGAATCCTTTTGACCTGTGGGAAGGTGCCAACTTCAAGCTGAAGATCACTAACGTTGCTGGTTATTGGAACTACGACAAGTCCGAGTTTGCTGCTGCTTCTGCTCTTGCTGCTGATGATTCCAAGCTGGAATCTATCTGGCGTCAAGCACATTCTCTTCAGGCATTCGTGTCTCCTGATAACTTCAAGTCCTATGAAGAACTGGAAGACCGTCTGAATCTGGTGCTTGGTATCACTCAGACCCCCGCTGCTGCTCGTGCTGCTCAAGCAACTCATGTGATGGATGAGGAAGAGGATGAAGAGTTTGCTGCTCCTGCACCTGTATCTCGCCGTGAACCTGCCCCGCCTAAGGTTGCAGTCGCTGCTGGTGTTGATGAAGATGAAGATGATGCTCTCAGTTACTTCGCCCGCCTGGCTGAAGAGGACTGAGTAAATATAATAAAAGAATGGGGGTCTTCGACCCCTTTTTTATTTGCCTGATTTCTTTGTATTTCTATCAATATAAGATGAAGAGTTAGCATACTTCATGCCAGAATCAAATTGATCAATAAAATTTTGTACGAACTGTGGTTTTAATATATAAATTTCTCTACGTTTGTCATTTAATTGCTGTTCGTATTCGAAGTTTGTAACAGGTTTAATAACTGATGTTCCATTTACTTTTATGGTAGCACCAGTTGCGCTATCATAATAATAGAACTTACCGTCTGATGGTTTCAGTGGGCTATTGGAGAAGGTAGATTCCACTATAAGACCTGCTCGAAGAACTACTCTGCCCGCACTATCCTTCACTTGCATTGTTTCATAGTGATGAACTCTATCTGCTGGTTGAACTAATTGATTGCCAGGAGCATTTAGATATGAACTGTTCACCATGTCATAGAGTTGTGATTCGGTCTTTGGCATATCATAATAAACATTTAGAATGTTATTAGTGATTGCAATTACCCAATCATAGTCAGGTGTGTCATAAAACTTATTTGATATTGTGTCTAAGCGTTCGTTATCAAGCACTGCATACTTTGTAAACAGCGTGTTGTAATTAAAAGACGACTCTGATAACTTGTATCTCTTGAAGAAATTTTTGACAAGAACATATTCCGTTTCTGAATATGGAAACGATAACGGTTTCTTATCGTATTCTATGTTTGGTAAGCGATTGAAATATGCCATGATTATCTAATCTTATTTTCTGCTACTTCTTCTCTAAAGACAAGTTTCAATTCGGTGAAAGTTACTCTTAAATTTACACCTATTGGTCTGCCATCTTCAAATGTCATATATTGACCTTCAGTAATATAATCAACACTCACATCCGTAATTGCAGACATTTTATATTTTGGCAAATACTCATTCTCCACACCGCCGCCACGAAAAAAACTAACTTGACAAACATATGGTATCCCTATAAAATTTCTACCTTCTAAGGCGCCTAAAAATTTTTGTGTTGCTCCACTTGGAAGAACTGCAGTTTTAAATGTTTTTACTATATCGTCTATTGCTTCTGCTTCTTTTAATGAAAACGCTATCAACTTAAAATTATATCCGTGTGTTCTTAGATCAGTTCCTTGATATAATAATTCAGTATTTGGATTAACAATAAAACCACTTACTAATCCCAGAACATCATTTGTAGATAAATTTGATCCTAATCCTGGGGCATTAGTTACAGAATTTGTCAAAGTTTTTAGGACATCTTCTGCTACTCCTCCTAAAGCAGCACTGGTCGTTTTTCCCGCCTGCTCAGCAAAGTTAGATAATTTTACTTGACCTGTACCTGCAGCATTAATTGCTGCTCCTGCTGCTCCAAACGCCGCAGCTGCTAATCCAGTTAAGTTTTTTCCTCCCCAATTTCCTTTGAAATTTGTATCAACATCATTTGGCATGGTAATATAAATTTCATTTAAAACTGGGGTTCCTACTGGTATAGCGGAAGAATAGTAACTTGTTAAAGTGGTTGGGGCTCCAGAAGAATATGGTGCTTTGTAATCATAGAAAGAAAATCTCATAAAATCCCCAGATCCGTTTATATTATATGGATATCTTAATTTATTAGTTGCCATTAACTTACATCCGTGATGTCTTCTGGTTTACCATAACCTTTGATGATTCTCTTTGCTTTAATTCTATCTCCATACTTTTCGTTGGTTTCCTTCCACACTTCAGATGATTTGTGAGGAACTAATATGCCACTTCTTTCTTTTACAAAACGCTCTACAGGTAGAACAATAGCACTATCCCATTCATCAATAGCAAGATCCAATAGGAATCCATCTACGTGGTCTGTAATATATTTATGGAGACATGATCTAGGAAAATCAATACGATTGTCTTTTAATTTTTCAATCGCAATCATTCTTTTCTTTGGTTCCATGTAATGTAAATTGAAACCAAAAAAATGATCTGCGTTTGCTTTGATTACATAGACAAGAGGGAATGTATCATAGTAAGGAAGATACTTCATCTTAGCCTTGTATTCAAACAAGAATAATCTTCCTTGCCTTGCATATCTTCTTAATCTATTTTGATCTTGACTATCTTCATCATCCATTCTATCCCTTCGTTCATCACGAATAGTTTTATCTGGATTCTGTTTGTATTCCAGCGCCATTGAGCGGACGGTTTTCCTGTACCACTGCCAGGTTTGTTCTTCGCCGCCCGTTTTTTCTTTTACTCTTTCGAATAGTGTTTTATATCCTTTCTTCTGTGTCTTCGATTCTTTTTTGAATCCTTTTGCCATGCGCTATACCCCCAAGTGATCTTCGGTGAGAATAAGGAATTGCATTTGTCTATCCTCACACCAGTCACTTGCGGCTTCCCATTTTGCTTGGTTCTTTAGAAACGTTAGTACTTTATCTTTGTATATTTTAGTTTGTTTCTTTGCGGGTGGTGGAGGTATTGTTTGATTCTTTGGTTTGACTTCAATGAGATACTTTTTGATTTCATTTGTTTTTGTACGAACTTTAATATAGAAGTCCACATAGTATCTGTGTACCCTACCATCCAAAGGAGAACGATAAGGTATCACAACTTCCTCACTGCCCCACTCAATCACACTTGCATTTCTATCGCAGAATGTCATAAACTTTCTTTCCCAGAGAGAACGATAAACAATGTTCATCGGATTGCCTCTGTATTTTTTGGGATTTATGGGGCGATAAAATCCCGAGTACGCCATAAATATAAATATAAAACTATCAAAGGTATTTATAGATGGGAGTCAAAAATTACCTTTCCGCCATTGTAAATGGTAGAGGTATGGCTAGGAGTAATACCTATTCGGTGTACTTTAGCTTGACTGATTCACTACGTCAACAATTTGGCACAAGCGGAACTGGTAGAGGAAATGGTTTAGAATCTCCAGTTTTTGGCAATAAAGGTATAGGTGCGGTTGGAGAAAGAATTCTAATTATGTGCGATGAAGTTTCGTTACCAGGAATTCAATCAAATACTGGTTCGATAGTTGGCAGATATCCAGGTCAAGGACCAATTTATTATCCAACTGCTCCAATTTACAGTGACATGCAGCTTTCATTTATGTGTGATGCAGAAATGCAAGCATTTAAATTTCTTTTGGACTGGCATGATTTCATTTATGCAACTAGAGGAGGACAGGGGGAAACAGGAGGAGAAAAAATACGAAGAGTTAAATATCCAGACAAATATCAATGTAAAATGATTATTGAAAAAAGAGAAAGAAATAACACTGATGAAATTGGAGTCACCACAATGGGATTTAACTTGCAAAATGCTTGGCCATATTCAGTTGATGCAATTCCATTATCGTATGGTTCATCTCAATTAGTAAAATGTACTGCTAATTTTTATTATAGTTCTTGGGATAGAAATCCTATTAATGAAGCAGGTCTTCCTTGGCCAAATAGAACCTAAATAATTTTACGAATTTATTATTGTAAATCATGCCTTTACCAAAACCACCAGTTCCAACCTATGAATTGGAATTACCATCGACAGGAAAACAAATTAAGTACAGACCATTTCTAGTTAGTGAAGAAAAAGTTCTTCTCATGGCAATGGAATCTGAAGATGAGAAGCAGATCACGAATGCGGTCGTAGATATTGTGAAAAGTTGTATTCTCACCAGAGGAATTAAAGTATCTGATCTTGCTTCATTCGATATCGAATATATCTTTTTGAATATTCGTGGTAAATCAGTGGGCGAAGAAGTGCAGATGAAGATTACTTGTCGTGATGATGAAGAGACACAAGTAAATTATGCATTGAATCTCGAAGATGTAAAAGTCCAAAAAGATCCTAAACATAATAATAAAATCATGTTGGATGATACCTCAGGAGTTATCATGAAGTATCCTGGCATTGATCAATTCATTCAAACACAAATCATGATGAAGAGTTTGAATGCAGAGGAAGTGTTTGACATCATTGTAGATTCCGTACATCAAATTTTTGCTGGTGAAGATGTATACGAAGCAAAGAACACACCAAAGAAAGAAGTAGAAGAATGGTTGGGTGGTCTGACATCAAAACAGTTTGAAAAGATCAAAGATTTCTTTGCTACAATGCCAAAACTTTCTCATACATTTAGTGTTAAGAATCCAAATACTGGCGTTGAATCTGAATATACTATTGAGGGTCTGGTAAATTTTTTCGGATAAGCATGTTCCATGATAATCTGGTGAATCACTACCAATCTAATTTTAATTTGCTTTATCATCATAAATTTTCATTAGCTGAACTTGAGAACATGCTTCCTTGGGAAAGAATTGTTTATGTCACGATGCTTAATCAGTACATCGAAGAGCAGAACCAAAAGAACGCCAAATGATAGATCCAGCACAACCGCCAGAAGGAATACTAGATCCCCAACAACCTTATTGGCCTGCTAATAAAGTTGGTGAGATAACTTGGTTGCGTCTCAAAGGTAAGCTAACTGGTAGACGAGTAGATGGATTGAGTGAAAACTTTACATCCTATGTAAAACTTGGTGATGCTGATGCTGATAGATTGATTGAAAACATTAAGAAGTATGGGAAGTATCCACAGGTAAATCAGAATGATAAGTATGGTGGGGCATATAATAATGAAGCATACCAGAAGTGGTTGGTAGAAGAGTTTCTTGAGAAACCATTTAGAGAAGAAACAAATAAGAAAATTGAAGAAGCAGAAATAGAAAGAAGATTACAGGAGATAAAACAAAAGAAAAAAGAGATTGCTGATACTCTAAACAATAAACCACAACCCGAAGTACAACCACAGGATAAGTTAATACCTGCG
>Ga0169931_10009934_pt1 | contig 13632 bp, 13 predicted proteins | sample Kivu_15m_20L_FD_129675 | JGI IMG/M metagenome (GOLD analysis project Ga0169931, IMG submission 129675) | Freshwater microbial communities from Lake Kivu, Western Province, Rwanda to study Microbial Dark Matter (Phase II) - Kivu_15m_20L... | ecosystem: Environmental > Aquatic > Freshwater > Lake...
ATAGACAATAAAATATAAAATTATGTTTTATAACAAATCAATAAATATTATATATAAATTCTCTAAATTAAGATGACGATGAAATATCAATTGTTCGTTCCGAATTGGAGGTTTTAGTTTCATAATTTTATTTTGGTTTTGCGAAATATCTCTAAAGATTAAAATTCAAAATATTTTGTTATAGTTGAATTTTGGGAACTAATAAAGTATAATTTATAATTAACTAGTATATACATTAGAATTAGAATTATAATAATCTGATTTATATTTTTATAGTATGAAGTACCGAGTGTAGGTAAACTACTGCATCTTCATACTTCATCTGCTGATGTATTTTGACGCTTTCAGATTTGTGTTGATCAAAGAAATTCTAGTAAAGTTAAGGAAATTATATTTTAATTTTACCTTTATGTTCTTGTCTTTGTTTATAGGGTCTTTTTTGTCTTTATGATACGGATTCATATCAGTACTATAAACTCCTACCCTTTCTTCTGTTTTTAAATTTATATCACATGGTATAGTCAAATCTCTAGTCCAATTATTTCCGGTACCTGCTTTTAATTTGTTTAGTGATTCTGTATGGTATTGCTGTTCTCTCTGCTTTTTCTTTTTATCAACATAATTTTGATTAGCTGTATTCTTGAGCTGGATTTCAACAGGTTTTTTTATATTGTTATTCATTTTGGCAATTTTAGGACTAAAAGTGCATTCCGCTAAATCCTTCTCTAATTTTTCCATTTCGCCTTTTTCACAAATATCCTCTCTTTGTCGTGTGTACTTTTTATGCAACTGATACAAGATCTCACTTCGATTTGTTTTTTTATTTTTATCATCTAAATTTTGTATTTTTTGTTTGATTTCAGAAAAATAATTTTCATTATTAAAATTTTCTTCTTTTTGATTTAAAATGTTTTTATATTCCTCCAAATTTTGTAATTTTTTATTTTCATTTTTTTCATTTGGCTCTGATGTCAACACACTCGATAAGACTATGTCCCTTTCAACATTATTTATTTCTTTACTATTTTCTGTTGCATTTAGGCTCATTTTAATTATAAATTTAAACATAATTTGTCTATTAATATATCATGATATAATCCAAGTAAAATTTACAATAAATAAAACTAAAATAAAATGTCAAGAACTATATTAGAAATATTGAAAAGTAAGGGAAAGTTCAACGAAGTCGCAAAAATAGCATTCGATTGTGTTGATACAGACAGGAGTGGTCTTATCGATGCAAGTGAACTTGAGAAGATCATGGTCCAAATTGCAATCGACATGGGAGCAGATCCCCCCACAAAAGAGGATGTTGTCGAAGTCATGGAACATCTGGATGAAGATAAATCTGGGAAAATCGATTTCAACGAATTCAAGATTCTCATAAGGGATGTTCTTGAGGCAATGTTAGAAGATAAAGATGATCAAAATTAAATTATGAAAATTATTTTTAGAAGAAATTTATGTAGAATTATTCATATAAGACTTTCAACATTATTAAAATATTTTGCAAAATTTGTACAGAAATTTATTTAATATATATAAAATTAATTAAAGGGGGTAAATAATATTCAATATATTATAATCTAGTAATAAATAACTCAAACTTAAATAATTATTATAAAGACTATTTTAGACGATTGCATATTTATGATAAAAGTCAGTTTTTATTTACTGAAAGATTAAAAAGATGATTTTATAATTACAATAAATTATGTCTAAAGTGAGTTTTGCTTTGCATATTTAGATTAATAATCGAACTACTATGGCAATATTATTTAATATTTCAATTTAATAATCAAATTATAATAAATAAAATAATTCTACATTTTTAAAGTCTATTCAAAACGAGTTATGTATGACCCCTCTAATGACTCTTTTATGCAATCATACCAAGATGAGGAAAAGAAAGCTAATAGAGAGAATCAAGACCAAAGCAAGAGAGATTATTTAATAGACTTGAGCAGTGTACGACAAATTTGAATTTTACCTGTAAATCAATCGAATTGGAGGATTTATCCAGAAGCCATATAGATGAGAATAAGAATATAATTATTTTAAATAAGATCGATTTCATTCCTAGGTAATTATCAGTTTATTTACAAACAAATTGGAGAAAACGCAGTAAACTGGCAAAGGTAATTCTTATAAAATTAAAAGCTCCCTTCTGTTATCTTCAAGGCTAATACACATAATCAAAGCTCTAATTTATATACTGCAATTATTTACAGAAAAAAATTATGGTCAATAAGAAGGAATTTATTGAGGAAGATATGAGTTCAAATAAATCTATCGGTCATGTAAAAATTTAGATTTTATGAATTTACTAAACGTTTTGGATATAAATTTCTGAAACATTACATTTTTCATTTCGTATTTAATTTCTTTAGAAAATTTAGAAGTTATTTATATTTCTCTAATTTATTTAAGTCCAGAAGACATCTCATAATATTTTTAACTAATTACTAAAAGAATTTAAGATAAAATGTTTTTATAATTTTTAAGATTTTTTTTATTTAAGTTTTTTACTTTTGCGGGCGGCTTCTACTATAGTAGTACATCTTGGACTGTCATCAGAAAAGCAAGAAGTTTCACCAGAATATGCTGAGCAGCAAGCACCACAGAATCCTTTACATTTTTTAGTTCCATCCGCTAGTTCAACTAATGCGCAATGATCGTCAATTGTTTCGCAATCTGTGTTTTCTCTAGAACTACATTTTTTTCCGATAAAATTAACTGCATGGTTGTTATCTATTCCACACCAGTAACGTGTTCCTTTTAATACACCTTTTTTTTGATACGCGGCGAAAGAATTAGATTGACAATGAGCAGGGCATAAATAGGCTTCTGGTAATGCATAAGCAAAATTTAGCAAGCATATTATCAGACCAGCTGAAATTAAAATAACAGACTTCATCATAGATTATTATAAATTAATTTTTAGAATCTTCTTTTTAATTTTTTAATTTAAAATTAAATTAAATTAAAATTTTTTATTTTTATAAATATGAAAATAGGGCAACACCGATTACCAATCCCCAATACAGGTTTTCAATATCTTAGTATAATTTATTTACTTTATTAATTTATTATAATTTAATTATTTAAATAAAATATTAAATAATATTGTCATAGTAGTGCGAATTCGAATCTTTAATTTTTTATTGATTTCGAAGATGAGGTTTTTCGATATTTCTTGCATAAATTAGTTAAAGTTATTCCCTTGAAATATATCTTGAATCTTATTAAGAAACTCCAAAAATATACTGAGTTAAGAAGATTTAATTTCTAAAAATTGGAAATTATTCATTATTTATGAATAATTTGATTTTACTTATTCAAAACTTTATAAATTAACAAAATTTAAATAATATTTTACCCATAAGAGTTCATTTAATGCAGCAAAGACTTATTTAAATTAATATTTATTTATTTTACATATTAAATTTTATAGGTCAGAAAATTAAAATTTAGCTTGAATATAAATTTATCATTTTAAATAAAGAAATTAATTTTTTATTTTATAAAATTTCAAATGTCCAGCTATTCCTTAAGTCAACATTATCCTGATTACAAAATTAGTATTGCAGAATATTCCTTGTGCATTAGACCTATCCTAGAAGCTGCATATGAGAAGCGGTTTATCTATCGTGATACTTTACCCTATGATTTGAAAGATTATTGTACTGAAAAAAGAGAGGCGGTTGAAAAATTCAGAAATCTATTAAAATCAGAAAAATTATAAGAAGATTTTATAAGAATAAATAATAATATTACTAATATTTGATAAATCTAGCAAATTAAATTAGTATATTTTCGAAAATAATTTATAGTAAATTTGTTAAAAAATTTACTTTAATGAAAATATTTTTTTGTAAAATTATTTTAATATAGAATCAATCCTTCCTTTCTCCTGATTAAACAAGAACTATTAAAATCAAAAAATTGTTTTATAGTAATCATGAAATATTTTGAACATTTAGAAAATGAAAACATTTTTATTTAAACAAATTGTCGTTTAAGTTTTCATTTCTTATAAATTATTACTTAAAAAACACCAATACGATTTTAATCATTATTTTGATCCATCAAAGGTTCCTCAAGTGCACATTCTAAAATAATCGAACCACATCTAAACACCATGCCATCGGCAATAGTAAAATCATCACCTATATAAAGCCACGTCCCATTAGTTGAATTCAAATGAAGAGTGCTAGTTGAATGATTTAGATTTTGTTTGGCTTCACATCCATCTCTTATAGTCCATCCTACTACTCTGTCATATTTTAAGCAACAATGTGTATTTGAAATAAGATTATCCTTAATGCTAACTTCATTTAATTCAGCTCTGCCTATTTTAATAACTGACTTCGACGGCTGAAAATTACTAAAAATTATTAAAATTATTTTTTACATAGGATCTTGAACCAGAATTCCGAATTTATTAAAAATTTTCAGATTGATTAAATTATTTTGTGCCATTCCATTCTCATCTGGACACTTCGTATTATTATCAGAATTCTCGCATTCCATTTCCATTTTATCTGTATCACAAGACCCAAAACTTATAAAAATATATGTCTCCCCAATATTTATTAGAGAATTGTCTGCTAACACAGTCTCATTTTGAACCTTGTAAAATGTGGATACTCCGCTTAAAAGATCTTTGATGTGGTATTTCATAGTATCTGTTTCATATTTTATTAAAAAAAGTCTTTTAGACGGAATAAATTGCTCTCCCCCGTACTCCTCTGAATCTAAAGGAAGAGTATAATCATTAATGGATAATTCGTTTTCTTCAGAGGGAAATCTTTTATAAGTTTGATCTACTAGTCCGTTGCTTTTGTAAAACTCGTTTTGAAAATTTTTATTCGGGCTTTGAGTTATTGATGATCTTCTCTGCCTTTTACCTCCTCCTACAAGTCCAAAGAAATTATATCCATCGTATTTATTTCTAGTACTGCTTACTTTTCCACAGAATCCTAGGGCATTTATTTCTATTATTTCCGCGAAGTTTATAATTTTAGGATTTTCTTTCTCTGATAACCCTATCTAATTTTAAATATTTAGTTATTATTTACTTTTAAAACAAGAATAGGTGGGATGCCACTAGCTGTTAAATTTATTAGTTTATTTATTCGTACTGTATCGAAAAGAAAATCTTCTTGATATTGCAAGATAGATATTGATTTCTGCTGACTGCTTAGTATGGAAATAAATTCTTTCATAAATGTCCCATCCCTTATAATGTTATCGGTAAGTTCATTATTTTCAGTTGTCAAACCACCCATATCTTTGATCCCAATTGTTATTTTGCGAATTTTATTTGCATGTGTTTCTGTAGTGATCGGTGGTTGAAGATTTAAATCATTCGCCACAAAATTTTTTGCTTCTTTTCTACAACAGGGATAGTTATTTCCCATGATTATATTTATTTTAAAAAAATATTATTTATTTTTGTAATACTAAGATATAGAATATTGAATGTAACTAGAAGTACAATTTATTAATGAATAAATTATTATTAATAAAGCAATAATTTATATATTACTATAAAATAATTTTTAGCCTAAAATTATTTTATATAACTGTGTTAATAAATATACAGTAAATTTAATCTTTATTACATTCTACCAATAAATTTGAATCGATCTACCACATTTCTAAAATTAGACTTTAATTACATATATGCATTACTTTAATGTTATAATTAATTTTATATTCATAAATTTACAATATTATTTTGTAAGATCAGGAGCAGGACTGTTTATCAAATCGAACACCTTCTCATTATAAAAGAATTTTCCTTGAAGTTCTGGATGAATCTTATGCTCGATTTCAATAAGATATATCGGGGTCTTTAATCATTGTTCGATAGTCCTTGGTCCAAGATCAGTTCCCATGTCTGTTTTGACCCAACCAGGGCTACAGTCATAAATTTGTATTCCCCTTTCAAGAACTTCTTTTCTTTTACCTGAAGCTTTATTATAAACTTGTAAAAGTAGTTTAGAATTTGAATAAACAGGAACAAAATCAGTTATCCATCCGTCTTCAACAAATGTCTCATTTTCAATAGCTTTTCGATATTTAGCAGCAAATTCTATGATCTTCTCGTTTGTCACGTCTTCTGCTATTAAATCTCGTTTTAAATCATCATTAGATAACCTAGTCGCATTTCCAGACGAGCTAGCTATAGTAATTATTTTTCCATTTTTTGAAATTAAATCTTCTTTTAGGAATGTTTCTGTCAAGTTGATTGTACCGAAAAAATTAGTCTTGAAAATTGTGTCAAATGTTTCGACGCTCTCTGAAGTTTTAACGGATTTAGTGTTTAGATTAAGACTCTCTCCACTTTTCCTCAGTCTGCTAAAATGATACTCATTTTCTCCCCCGGATACACCTGCATTGTTTACAAAAACATCTATTTGTCCAAATTTTTCCTTTATCCATTTTGCGCAAGATTCGACTTCTTCTGTTTTGCTAATATCAAGTTTGCATAGAAAAATTTTATCCTTGTTATTAGGAAATATTTCTAGTAAATCTTCAATTACCTGTTGCCCGTTTTTTATACTCCTTGAACATAAAATTGTTTTATAACCTTTAGAAATGAGGTTTTTGGCTATTCCTAATCCTAAGCCTCTATTTGATCCTGTTACCATGATGACTTTATCTCTGTTCGAAATCATTTTTTAGTTTATTTTATAACACTTCAGATGTGAGTTTAAATAGAAAGAATAATGTAATTAATAATTATCTAATTTATTATTTCTAAATTTTTTAAATCGAAATATAACATTTTAATAAAAATGTATTTAATAAATATGTAATAAATATATTGATTTTTTCAATCGATTGCTTTAAATCTTGTTAAGATTTATGAAAATTAAAATAGGCTGCATAGGCGTTGCTAAAAACATTGATTATTAATTGCTTTTACATGAATTACACAGAAAAATTTATATTTTAAGATATAAAATTATTTTAGAAATTAGAATAATATATTTTAAGTAAAGTATTTCTTTACATATAATTCTAATATCATACAAGCAATGAATCTTTTATTTTAATTTAATATATTAGAAAATATGAATTTTAAATTAAATTAAAAAATAAAATGAATAACCGATTAATTAAATATAATTATTAGGTAATGATTTGATAAACATTTGAAAATTAGATTTAAGATCAGATTACTTCAATAAATATTATAATCTAATAATTTTTTCTATTTTCTTATTTTTTAGAATTCAGAATGTCCAGGGTATCTTGGATAAGGAATAACATCTCTAATGTTTTCTAATCCAGTAGCCATCATTACCAATCTCTCAAAGCCTAAACCGAATCCTGCATGGGGAACTGATCCATACCTTCTGAGTTCCAAATACCACCAGTAATCTTTTTTGTCCATATTTAATTCCAGTAACCTCTTCTCAAGAAGTTCTAGTCTTTCTTCTCTCTGACTTCCACCAATAATTTCTCCTATTTTTGGAACCAAAATATCCATAGCAGCAACGGTCTTTCCATCGGGATTTTGTCTCATGTAGAAAGATTTAATATCCTTTGGATAATTGTAAACAATAATTGGCATTTTAAAGTGAACTTCAGTCAAGTATCTTTCATGATCTGAAGCCATGTCCATTCCCCAGTAAATATTTCTTTTATCTTCTTCTTTTTTCTTTGGTGGTTCTTGAACTGGTTTAACTTCTGTGCTGGTTTCAACTTTTACTGCAACTTCCTGTTGTTGAGATCCTTCTTTTGTGGCATCTTGTGACTCCTTCTTTTCTTTCTTCTCCTTTTTCTTATCTTTTTTTTCTTTCTTCTTGTCTTCCTTGAATAGGTTCTTGTCACTTTCAACAGCCTTTTTCAAAATTTCAATTGCTTCAGTGTAAGAAACTCTAATGAAATCGTTCTCTGTAACATGCTTTAATCTTTCGATGATTCCTTTTTCAATTTGGGAGTCTAAATATTGCATATCTTCTTTATTATTTTCTAGAACATATTTAAGACAGAATTTCAAATAATTTTCTGCACATTCCATATCATCAAAGATATCGGCAAAGCACATTTCAGGCTCAATCATCCAGAATTCAGCTAAATGTCTAGATGTGTGAGAATTCTCAGCTCTAAAGGTAGGTCCAAAGGTATAAACATCAGAAAGTGCGCATGCATAGTTTTCAACTGCTAATTGACCACTGACAGTAAGGAATGTTGGTTTTCCGAAAAAGTCGAATTTGTAATCGATTAACCCTTCTTTCGTAGTTGGCACAGTTCCCTTTTCGTGTGGTTTAGGCAAAACTGTTGTAACTTGGAACATTTCTCCTGCTCCTTCGCAATCAGCTCCTGTGATGATAGGAGTGTGGACATATTGGAATCCTCTGCTTTGGAAATATAAATGAGTTGCATATGCCAAGCTGTTTCTTATTCTGGCGACTGTGCTGATAATATTTGAACGAGGTCTTAAATGGCAAATGTCTCTAAGAGTTTCTAATTTCATTTTATCTTTTGATTTAATTAAAGGATATTCTCCTTGATCGCAAGAACCAAGGATTTTTACAAAGTGTTGGGCATCTTCACTTACTTGAATTTCAATCTAAAAATTAAAAATGTAAATATTATTTTCATACCGATTGTTTTTTTCCAAGACTGGCAACGACAGTTCCTTTAATTTGGAAACATGAACCTATTCCTTCTTTAATGACTTTTTCGAAATTTGAAATGCCTTTATCAACGACGACTTGAATTCCTTTATTGGAAGATCCGTCGTTTAATTCAACGAATGCGATGTTTCCCCCACCTTGAAGTCTCAAGGTTTTAACCCATCCTCCGAGTGTAATTATTTTTCCTATCCATTTTTCATGATTTTCGAACAAAGCTGTGATTCTTATTCTTCCACCGAAGCTTGTTACTCTAACATTCTTAGGGGGGACATCTGGAAGATTCTTTTCTGCGATGTTGAGTTCTTGTAATAAGGTTTGAAGTTCTTGTTCCTCTTTTGGACCAACTAATCTTGATTCTGTTTTCTCCATAGTATAAGATATATATTTTTTATTGTATTCTGATCTTTTATTTATTTTTGAATATTTGGTAATGTTTAATCCTATGTATTTAATATATTTATGATTTATTTTGCCGAATGTGTTGATTAAAACATTCCTAAGCATTTAAATAATATTTTATATTTTTATTAAATTGAATTTTGATTAAGGTTAATGTTCTTTTCAGAATTTTACCAAGAATATTTATATTTTATTTAATATAAAATAATTTGGTAAATAATGAAGCTTGTTTTTATTTTATTATACTTTAATGTTTTCTTCTCTTTTATCTTAGATGAAACAATTTGTTCTTTTATAGGGGCAATGAAGAAAAAAGGGAAAACTAAAGAGAAAATGTCGTTATTCGAATTCAATAAAAAAATGTTTGAAAATAAATTCAAGTCGTTTTTCATAAATCACGTTGGAGAAAAATTCAAATTTGTTGAAAAAACAAATAAAATTTCCAAAAAAGGGAAAAAAATCAGAAAAATAATTATAGACGATGACAATGTACTTACTAAAGGTTGGGTAAAATATTTAGAAATCTCAGAAGATTCAAGAAACCCTCCTTCCAATTTTGTTAAAAACCGAATGTACTTTTTACAGATGTCAGAAAACGTAGGAATAAACACAGTTGTAAAAGATAATATTGGATTTGTCAATATTCCAAATGAAGAATATTTCTATGCTGAATTGACAGAATCGAATTTAAAACTGTTTACAAGTAGAAATGAACGCTATAAAAGGTTAGAAAAAATTTTAAAGATTTCCGATTTAGTACCACAAGAGAGTTTCGATCCCTGTAAAGGAGGGGTTGAAGATGTAGGCAATTTTGAAGAAGGATATTGTTTTATGGTTAAATATACTAACTACAGCAAATTTTACATATGGGAGCTGTGTACTGACTCAGTTTATGAAAAGGATAAATGGATGAGAAGAATAGAAGATCTAAATAGGAATAAAAATAGTAAGGGAGGCGCTGGTTCAAACAGCAACATTTCATCTTCTAATAATTATAAGGAATCATTTGTAAATACAATAAATATCGTAAGACCTGTTGTTCCTGTTCCGCATGTCATGGCTCTAGGGCCTCATCCTGCCGGTGTAGTATCAGTACATGGCCCTATTGGATTCGAAGGATATCAACTATCTGGAACATGGTCAGATTGCTCTAAAACATGCGGTGCAGGAGTTCAAACAAGAATTTGGATATGTTCTGATGAAAGAGTATGCAAAGGTAAAAGATTGGAAGAAAGAATGTGTAATCTACAAGCATGTAAAGATGAAATCGAAACAGGACTTACTAACCTTAAAAAAGCAACAGAAGGACAGTGGGAGTATCTTGGAACATGGTCTGAATGTTCTACTCCATGTGGTGGTGGAATACAAACTATCACACGAAGGTGCCTATCGGGCACTTGCACTGGTACGACTATTGTTACCCAACCATGCAATACTTTCGAATGCCCAAATGACCCAAACTCAATGGAAAATATAAGATACTCAATTCCAGAATGTAGAACTCTTGATGGGAATCTTTACATGATTGTCAACAATCAAATGGTGATGTCACATGTTGTAGTTAACTCTAATTCACTTTTAATATATCCTCCTAGTCACCCAAATTCACCAATGACAATTCCTTTAGTAAAAGTGATTGAAGTGCGTTCTTCGTATTCACACCCAAACTGCTTTAAAGTAATAGAAGACATAGGACAATCTCTTTATCTGTGTCCACCACAAGATCCAGTACAAGACGCAAGTAAGAAACAATTATTAAAATTAAATTAGTGATGCAAATGAATCTTTGTAAGAGCTGGGTAAATCACATTTTAGAATTAAAAAAAAATTGTTCGAAAAAAATTCTTTCAAAAATAGAAAATGATATCACTTCTTCTATGAAACTACTTTATGACCCTAATGCTAATGAGAAACAGTTAATGGATTTACAGAAAAATATAATGAATGAAGATAATAATAGTTCCAAAATGAAGGAAAGTCTTTTAGAAAATCAATTTGAGGAATTTAAGAGACAAACTAAAGAATTGTTAGAAAAAGAAGAATTTTATGAAAAGCGATTAGAAGAGCAGGAAAAAGAAAGAATAGAAACAGAACAAACTCAAATGAAAGAGTCTATTCAAAAACAGCAAATGATGGCAACTCAACTTTTAAATGATATGCAGACATTAGCAACAGCTGACTCAAGTTACAAAATTAAAGAACAATCAATAAAGAGAGAAATGAAGACTATGATGGAAGAAGTAGAAAACAGAATAATGGAGAAACGACAAAAATTGTTGAATAAAATTCAGAGAATGAGAACTATTCATGATCTAAATCAAAAAAAAGCAGGAAGAGAATTAATAGACATGAAAAGAGAGATGGGGAAGAAAATCAATCTAGTGTCAAAAAAGGGTAATCCCTCACAATGTTTCGTGAAAGACAAATATTCAATTAATAATTACTGTACAATGAATTTTGAGGATTTTCAGATGCAAAACGAATGCAAAAAGGAAAAGCAGTTTTGTTATATCTGTTGTGATAACGAAATAGGAACTTTAAAAAAAGAAAGCTTGGATTGCTGTTATAACAAATGTGATGAAATTAGCACAATGAATTCCTGCCAGTTTTTCGAACAAAATTTTGTCCAGGTGTTACCGACTGGTTTGGCAGTAGCAACTTCTAGACTTTTACCGGTAGATCCTAGTTTTAATACAGTCTAATTTTATTATACAAGAAATCAAAATTAAAAAATATAAGATTTAGTTATTCTAACACTTAATATTAATTATAATAAAATGGATTCAACTATCAAAAAAATTCTTATCTTGGGTTCTGGTATGATGGTAGAACCTTTAATAGATTTTTTACTTAAAAATCCAAGCAACAGGATATTAGTAGGAACCAACATGATAAAAAATATGGAGGCTATAATGAGCAAGAAAAAGAACCCAAATTTAACAGCCGAAGAATTAGATGTAATTAAAGATAAAGAGAAACTAAATCTACTTGTTAAAAACAGTGATATCGTTATTTCCTATTTACCTCCATTTTTACATGAAACTATAGCTAAGGAGTGTTTAAAAGAAAAAAAGAATATGATGACCACAAGTTATGTTAACGATGCTATATATAAGCTTAATGATCAAGTAAAAAAGGAAGGCTTGATATTTATGAATGAAATAGGCTTGGACCCAGGAATCGATCATTTAATCACTCACAAAGTTATCAACGAGGCTAATAAAAGAGGAGATAAAATTATTCACTGTGAATCTTGGTGTGGTGCCTTGTGTTCTCCTGAATATTTGAATAATCCTCTATTGTATAAATTTACATGGAGTCCCAGAGGGGCCCTCATGGCACTTAGAAACATGGCCAAGCAGTATATAAACGGTAATATTGTAGAAATTCCTTCAAATGAATTATTAGTAAAAACTACAAACAAAAATTTCCACAATTGTTTTAATTTTGAAGGGTATTATAATAGGGATTCTTTATCTTATAAAGACCTCTATGAGTTGGAAGATGCAGAAACTTTAATTAGAGGAACGATTCGTTTTAAAGGGTTCGGATTTGTTATCCAGTGTTTAAAAAATTTGGGACTCTTTGAAGATAGTAAAATTCCAGAAGGTCTTATTAATTGGAAAAATTACTTCTATAGTGCTCTTTTAACAAAGGAAGAAAACTCAAAACTCATAAAAAATATTTCGGCAAAATATATCACGGTTGGTGATGAACTTTTTATTCCCGAAAGTAACTTAGAACATACACTTGACGGAGAAGATAAATTTTATATTGAACTTTCAATGCTTGCTTTATCTAAATTTACAGAAGAATATATAAAAGAAAACGATTTCAAGATTTCATTCAACAAAATTTATTCCTGCTTGAAATATTTAGATTTATATGAAGATAACAATAAGGTATAACTAGATTTTAAAAAGAAAAAATATTAGATCAAGTCAAGCGTTTTATTTGATGCTTTTGCGATATTAATGGAAGATAAATTAAAAATGCAAGATTGGGAAAGAGATATGGTCTTCATGCAAAATGAATTTAGATTATTGTCCAAGGAAGGAAGAATCTTCAATAAAAAGTATGATCTACTTGTATTCGGTGGACATAATGGCTTGCCTTATTCAGCTGTTTCATTATTAGTCTCAATGCCTTGTGCTATAACTACTCAGATGATTCTCGATGGGAAAATCCAAGAAACAGGAGTCCTAAGACCCTTTGATGACAAAATTATTGAAACTGTGTTAAAGGAGGTAAAATTATTTTTAAAATAAACATAAAAATTTAGATGGAAAAAGAAAAGATATATGTTTTTGAACATAAGGAAAGAAAAATTAAGTTCTAATGTATTGATCAATTAAATTATTTATGAATAAAATTAATAAATTATAATAAATATAGAAGTTATTTTGATAAGTATAATTTGTCTTATTGTAATAAATCTAATTTAGTTAAAACTACCTAAGTAGTGTTGTGACGGAATGACGGAATTGAAAAACCCGGAATTCGGAATAATTCCGCGGAATTCCGCAATACATGATCATAATTATATTTACATTTAATAAATATAAAAATTAAAATA
>Ga0169931_10009935_pt1 | contig 13631 bp, 17 predicted proteins | sample Kivu_15m_20L_FD_129675 | JGI IMG/M metagenome (GOLD analysis project Ga0169931, IMG submission 129675) | Freshwater microbial communities from Lake Kivu, Western Province, Rwanda to study Microbial Dark Matter (Phase II) - Kivu_15m_20L... | ecosystem: Environmental > Aquatic > Freshwater > Lake...
CTAGATGCAGTATCTATAAAGCGAATTTTCGATTTAATGGTTAAATTTTTAATTTTTTTTAATTCGCAAAAATTAATTTTTTTATTTTTTAAAATACCATAGTTCTTTCCAAATTGGACTGACCCAAGAACTAATCTCATTAACAAAATTATGTTTTAATAAACGTATTAATTTTTTTTATTATTTTTTTTAATAAAAAAAATTTTAAATTAAAAAATATAGGTAAACTAATATTATTTTTTAAATAGTTCTCTGACCCTAGAAAGGAATTTAAATTAATCTTTTCTTTAAATAATTTAAATTTATAGATTGGTATATAATGAAATTGACAGTAAATATTTTTTTTTTTTAAAAATTTTAAGAACTCTTCTTTATCTTGCGTTTTTTTAAAATTAATTGAAATTAAAAAAAGATGAAAAGACGGTCTTAAGTTGGTATAGCTTGGAAAATTTATAACTTTATTATTCCTTTTTAAATGACTTTTATAAAAATCGTAAATTCTTTTTCTATAATTTATAAACTTATTAATTTTTCTTAATTGAGATAATGCAAGAGCACAGTTTAAATCACTCAATCTATAATTAAAACTAGGTTTTGAAATATTATATTTCCAATGAAATTTTTTATTTTTTTCTATTCCATGAGATCTAAGTAAACTGATCTGGTTATAAATTAATCTATTATTTGTTGTTACTAAACCTCCCTCTCCGGAGGTAATAGTTTTAACAGGATGTAACGAAAATGTTGCGATATCTGAGTGCTTACATGACCCGATAGGAATAAGCTTTTTATTGTAAATATATTTTGCACCCAGTGCATGACAAGCATCTTCTATCAAATAAAATCTATATTTTTTTTTTATTTTATAAAATTCAATCACATTTTCTGGATAACCACCTAAATACATAGTTATGACAGCTTTAATTTTTTTAATTTTATTTTTATTTATACAACTTAATAATGTTTTTGGGGTCATCTGACCTGTTAATGAATCAACATCTACAAGATATATCTTAGCATTCATAAATTTAGCCATGGTATATGAGGCTATAAAATTTATTGCAGGCATTATAACTACATCATCTTTTTTTAAATTTATTGCCATGAAAGCCAAATGAAGTGCTGCTGTGCCGTTAATGCAGGATAAAGCATATTTGACCCTTAAAAAACTTGAGACTTTATTTTCAAATTTTTTAACGTAATTTCCAGTAGTTATAAAATCTTGAACTAAAGCTTTTGAAACCTCTTTAACATCACTTCTGTCTATAAACTGTCTTCCATAGGGAATATATTTCATAATTTAAAAAAATTTAATTAAGATTTAAACAATCTTTCAGCAAGTTTCCAATCTGATAATTTATCTATATCTATAGCCCTATGTTTTACTATTTCTAAGCCTAAAAAACTATTATCCCAGTTTTTTGTTTTGTTTTCTAAAAATCTAGATGGTATTCCACAGAAATAACCAATATCATGATATTTTTTTCTTAAATCCTGTGACCTTATTTTAAAACTTCCAGGAGCTAAAGGTTTTAAATTATTATTCTTATTTTTCAAAAATGCCCACTCTATTGGAACAGAGTACTCAGAAACTGATAAGATCATTTTATTTCTGTTGTTTTTTAAAATCTTAGAAGCTCTTACTATGTCTGATACTTTCATTAAAGGCGCGCATGCAGAAATATTCCAAACTTCATCGAAGTGTATGCTTTTTTTTTTATAGAACTCATAAACAAATTTTATGACATCCATCGATACAACATTATCTCCAGCAAGAAATTTTGGTCTTTTAAAATCAACAACAAAGTTTAATTTTTTTAAAACAGCAATCACTTTTTCACTTTCTGTTGAAATATGTATTCTTGAAAAAATTTTACTTTTATTAATAGCTTTGATTGAATAGCTTATGATTGGCTTTCCATGAAAAAGTCTGATGTTTTTATTTATAATTCTTTTACTTCCACCTCTTGCGAGAATAACAGCTAATCTTTTCACTTTTTTAATTATTTAACCTTGAGAATGAAATACCACAAATTGGTCCTCTCAATTTTTTTTTTATTTCTTGAGGATACTTAAGTTCAGATAAATCTTTAAATATTTTATCTAAAACAAGTGAATATTTATCAATTATTTTTTTATTATGAAGTACACTTAAATATATTAAATTACTTGATAAATAATTTTTTTTAAGCATTTCTTGAGCTAAATATGTTTTATAGTAATTATTTATATTTTGTTCAAAATCAAATGATGTAATCGATTCAATTCCAGATATTTTTATTTTAAGTGAATATTTTTTGGCTAATTTTCTCCAAATTGAATTAATGTATTTTCCATTTTGAATAAGTTTTAGCCATGATTTGGAATATTTCATTACTTCTAAAGTTGAAATGCCAGCCACAAATCCAATTCTTTCTGTCCAAAATGTACTACTAATAAAACTTTCCTTAGCTTTGAGCATTATATTTTTTTTACCTATAACTGCTGTTATTGCATAACCATTACCAAGAGCTTTTCCAAACATTGCGATATCTGGTTCAACCGCAGTAGTTAAATGAAGACCTCCTAATGTCCTTCTAAATCCTGAAGTACATTCATCGAATATTAAAATTATTTTTTTTTTATTACATAAACTTCTTACACGTTTTAAAAACTCAATATTAGGCAAACTTCCTCTTGCAACTTCCATCTTAATGATACCGATATTTTTTGTAAGAACTAGTTTTTCTAATGTTTCAATATCGCCATAATTAAAAGTAAATATAGTATCTCTTAATTTTTTTGGAACCCCTGAAGGTTCGAGACCTTTTATGAGGTGTTGATCTAATTTTTTTTTTTTTATATTTGCAGCAAGATACCAATCATGCCAACCATGATAACCACATACTGCAATATTTTCATTTATTGATGCACACCTTGCTATTCTAACTGCAATTGCATTTGCTTCACCACCAGACCTTGCAAACTTAACCAAATCTGCCCAAGGATGCAATTGAATAAGTTTTTTTGATAAAATTATCTCCTCCGGATAGTTTAATGAGGTTAAATTACCATTTTTAATACATTTCAAAACCTCTCGATCAACTTCGTCATTACAATAACCAAGAGTATTTTGTCCAACTGCAAACAACATGTCTGTAAGTTTTTTTTTTTTTAAATCCCATAAAAAAACATCTTTTGATCTTGTAAAATATGTTGGCCAGTATTTGGGTAACCACAAGTCTGGTCTTTTTGAAAAAAGCATATTACCAGATAAGATGCTTTTTTTTGCTTTCAAATATGTTGTATAACCAGTTGTATTCATAAAAATAATTTATTTTTTTTTAAAATTAAATTTTTTTTATTTTTTAAAAATATATTTATTTAACATATCTAAGAAAAAATAATTCAATTTATTATTTTTTATTATATAATTTATAAATTATATTTTATATTCTGTATACGCGTTTATCATCAATCGCATGTTGCTTTTGTTTACACTTAAAAATTTTTTTTTAAAAAATTAAGATCTATCCTTCTTTGATTTATTAAAATTTTAATCCCTCGTTTCGACCTGTTGTTATCAAATCTTGCTTTAAAGTTTTTGAGACTTCTTTGATATCTTTTCTATCAACAAACTCCCTCCCGTGGGGAGAGGTTATCATTATTTAATTTTAAGTTTTGATAAAATATTTTTTTTTAATGACTCTTCTTTAAGTATAGATATTGGGGATTTTTTGTTAATTAACTTTTCATAATATATTGGCTTTAGACCATAACCTGGTCTAATAACTTTTATATTTTCTTGAGTAAACTTTTCTCCTTTTTTGATATTCTCAGTTGCATAGATAGATCTTCTAAAAATCTTATTTTTAAACTCTAATTTTGTTCTAAAGAAATAATTTTTACCAAGTAATTTTGAAGTTTTTCTAATTACATTAATGTATTCTTTAACTTGTTTGCCCTTGAGTGAAAAAGCAATATCAGGTCCTTTTTTTTGTCCTTCTAGTGCGATATGTTTCTCAATAACTTCTGCGCCAGATGCTATGGCGCAAGCTACAACACTATTGTCATTAGAGTGATCTGAAAAACCTACTTTGCATTTATATCTATCTTTAAGAATTTTAATATTATTAAAGTTAAAATCTTCTATCTTTGAGGGATAATTGCTAACACAATATAAAAGTATAACTTCTTTTGCTCCATTGTTCATTGCAGTTTTATAAGTTAAATCAATTTCCTTTAAGTTCGCCATGCCTGTTGAAATAATCATAACTTTTCTCGTTTTTGCAATTTTTTTTATTAAAGGAATATGGGTCATCTCACATGATGCAACCTTATAAAATGGACAGTTTAAACTCTCTAGCAAATCAACTGCGGTCTCATCAAAGGGTGTGCTAAAACAAATTATCTTTAATTTTTTTGCATAATCAAATAATTCTTTATGCCATCCAAATGGCGTTTGCGCTTTTTTGTATAATTCCCAAAGCGTTTTTCCATTCCAAAGTCCACCTTTTATCTTAAAATCTTTTTTTTTACTGTTTATGGTTAAAGTATCGGCAGTATATGTTTGCAACTTTACAGCATCTACTCCAGATTTTTTTGCTAAACTAATAATTTTTTTAGCATGGAATATTGAGCCATTATGATTTGCAGATATTTCTGCAACAATAAAAGGTTTTGAACACGATATTTTTATATTTTTAATTTGCATATTTTTAAAAAGTAGTTTTTTTGTATTTAAAACTCATTATTAAATAATATCGCTTCACTATAACTACTAGGGAAAGTATTATTTTTTTAATCTTTAATATTCCATTTATTTAATGTTTTTATAATTGAGTCAAAATTAAGTAATTCATCTTTATAAGGATTATTTATATTGAGATTTGCAGATTTTATATAAACATATTTGGCAATTTCTTTTAGTTGTTCAAATATTTCAATAATAGTGTGTTTAGGAAACTCCTGCAAAGCGTTGATACATATAAATGTTGTTTTTTCTATAGGTAAAATATTTTTTAAAAAAGTCATTTGATGGGGTAATAAAAATATCAAATCAAATAATCTTAGGTTTTCTTTTAGATTTTGATAGGTTAATTTTGTATTATATTTTAAAATTTGATTTATATCTAAATAGTTTTCTAAGGTGTTAAAACGTAGAGTTAAATTTTTAAAAATTCGTTTATTATATAAATTAAAATTATTGTACTCTATATTTTCTAACCTTTTTAAATGCTCATATAATAAATATAGCTAAAGTCTAGAAACTTTATTTACATCAAAGCGAAAAAAGTTTTTGAGCATAACTTTTAAATCATTATCAATTTTCAAAAAACTAATTTTAAATTTTAAATAATTAATTAATATTTTTTTTTGTAAAAAAATTTTAATTGAAAAATTAATTTTTTTAATTTGATTTAGTATGACCATCTAATTATACTTGTGCCAAAAATAAATCCCGCTCCTACACCACTAAGTACTAAAACATCACCTTTTTTTATTTTATTTTTTTTTACAGCTTCTGCTAATGTAATTCCGATAGAGGCATCTGCTGTATTGCCATATTTGTGTGCTGTTATATAGGTTTTGCTAACTGGAATTGATAATCTGCTTAACAAAAATTCTATTAGCTTTCTATTTGCCTGATGAAAAATAAAAAAATCAATATCAGTAATTTTTAGTTTTGCATCTTTAAGAGCTAAGTTTATATTTTTTGGTTGGTAAGTTACTACTTGCTTCCAAACTTCTAAACCGCTGACTTCATAAAATTGTTTAAAATTTTTCTTTTGGTTATATGAATTAGCAAAACTTGAACCCCCGCCACGCATTCTAACCGCATCATAAACTCTAGTATTACTTATTATTGAGGATCCCAAATAACCATAATTTTTTTTAACTCTAGACACAATTGCTGCACATGCTCCATCCCCAAAGTATATTGAACTTGATTGGTCTTTCCAATTTATGTATGGAGATTGTTTTGCAACTCCAACAACTAAAATATTTTTTATATTTTCTGAAACTAAATTTTTAAATGCAATATCAAGACCAAGTTGAAATCCAGTGCAATTAGCCGTTACATCGAAACAGCCCGGCTCATTTAATTTTAATAGTTGAGAAATCTTACATGCCAAAGCAGGATAAATATAATCACCAATGAAAGTACAACATATAACTTGGTCAATATTTTTCTTTTTAATTTTTGAATTTTTAATAGCTTCTAAAGAAGCCTTAAGACCCATATAGGAAGCTGCTTCTTTTTTAGACGAGACTCTTCGAAAATTTATTCCAGTTTTTTTTTTAATTTCCTCTGGATTAATATTGTTAAGTTTAGATAAAGCATGATTACCTAATTTTTTTTTAGGTAAATAATATCCCATACCTATTATTCCAGATGGTTTCATGAAATAGATCCTATAGAAATTTCCTGCCCAGTAATGTAATAGTTTTCTTTATCACTTAAAAAATTAATTAAATTTACTAATGTTTCAATTTTTACTTCTGGTATAACTTGTAATGACAAAATACTATCTTTCCAAATTTTTCCTCTTTGCTTTGTGTCTTTGTTTTCAATTAAAAAAGGTATGATTATATTCGCATTAATATTAAATTTTAAATTTTCTTTAGCTAATATTTTCGTAAAGGAAGATACTGCAGCTTTTGAGGCTGAATAAACAGACGATCCTTGTAAATTTTTTTTATATGAAATACTTGAAAAATTTATTATCGAACCTGATTTGTTTTTTATAAAATATTTTAATATTTCTTTATTAGTAATTATAACCGATTTTAAAAAATTATTAAAATTAGTCTCATACTCCAAATCTTCATTCATATTAATAACCAAGTCACCTCCTCTAGTGGTTCCTGATAGGCAGATTAACGTATCAATTTTTTTTTCTTTATTAAAAATATTTTTAAACCAATTATTAACTTCCTTAGTATGGCAAGTCTCTACCATTTTATGAAAAAAATTTTTTTTTTTTAACGTAAAATGGGATCTGGAACATCCATATATCTTAATATTTTTTCTCTTTAACAACCTAAGTTGTATTTTTTTTGCTATTGAACCACTAGAGCCTATTATACAGATTATTTTCAACTTTGATTTTAAAATTTAAAGTTTTTGTTTTAAAAACTTTTTGAATTCACCTAAAGTTAATTTTTGGCTATTTTTTTTGAACTCTGGAATTTCATTTAATATTATAAAAAAATCTTTTTTTATTTTTTTTGAAATTTCATTCTCTATATAAGTAGTAAATTCCACAAATGAAACTGAGTCAAATGGTGAGTTACTGCCCGTTAAAATAGTTTTTTCAGTAATTTTAAAATCTTTGGGCAAGCTTTTTTCAGCTTTTAACATCTTAATTGCTTTTTCTACTATTTTGTCAATTTCCATAATTTTATATTTTTAGTTTCTATAATTTTTTTTGGCTTTAAAATCCAAACAAAAGCCGAAGGTATTTTTTTTGAATTTTCATTATCGAATTTCCACTCATACTCTAGTAAATAAGGGGAGTCCACTAAAAGTGATTTATAATCATCCCATGACAAAATTCCTTGCCCTGATAGCTTATGAAAAAATAAATACTCAGGCATTAAACTATTTTCATGTATTTCTTTAAGTATATTATTATCGTGCTTTATAATTTCTCCAATTAGTAGACTACTTTTTGGAAAATTTTTATAAACTTTCTTTAAAAAATTTTTTACATTTTTTACTTTATGATCTGATATTTCATGCAACATAAACCACATTGATATTATTGGATTAGAATTTTTTAATATTCTGCTACTTTTTTTTTTCCAATAAGTTACTTTTGAAATATCACTATTAAATATAATTGATTTTTTATGACATATATATTTTTTTAAATTTTTTTTACATGTTCTTACTGAGTCATTAGACAAATCAATACCAACAATTTTTAAATCTTTTTTAACTTTTAAAGCAAGTTTAATAAAATCACCGTTTCCACATCCAAGGTCTATTAAAGTATCAAAATCCTTAAATGATTTACAAAAATTTAGTGGCTGATAAAAATATCTTAAATGAGTAAGTCCACTTCCAAGAATGTTTTCTTTTCTATCGATTTTAATATTTTCAATCTTTTTTTTTCCTTTTAAAATTTCTCCAAGATTTAAAACTACGTTTCTATAAGAGTGAGGTACAAAAAAAGAGTTAGATCTTCTAAAAATTTCATATCCTACATCAGTAAGAAACCATTCATTTTTAATATTTTCAGTAATCTTTAATTGACTCAAATATTCTGAGCACAAATTTAGCATAAATTTATTTTTTAATTTACTACAATTTTCTTTATTAATTTTTTTTGTCTCTTTACTAAAAACATTATTTTTGCTCAATTCACAAATTATTGGCGTTGCGTACAAACCTCTTAAAATTGAAGGTAAAGTTTTAATATTATAATTTTCCATATTTTTTTTTAAAATAAAAAAAACTTCTACTTTTTAGCCAGTCCGTTTTTTTTAAGGATGAATAAATAAATTTATTATTAAACTCAAGTTGATCAAATTCTTTATAACCATTATATTTATTTAATTTTCTAAAATTTTTATTTTTCTTTGATATATAACTAGATATCTTTTTAAAATTAAGTTTAATAAAAATAAACTGGTGTATAATGTTCATTATTTCAAAAGTAAGAAATGAATAGTTCTTACTAATAGTATAAAATCCTGCGTTACAAACATTTACATCGGTTGTTTTATCAATTTGGATAAGGCCAATTTTTTTTCTACAATATTTAATTATCCACGCAGAAAATTTTTTTGAATTCATCTTTTTTTTAAACCAATCATGATGCTCTTGTTTTGTAATTTTTTTTCTTAAAAAAAAATTATTGACTATTTTTTTTTTTCTCCATTTATATACGAGTTCTTTATCGCTATAATTAATTTTATATAATCTTAAATGTTTCAATTATTACAACTCTTTTCATTTAAGTTTCGTTAGTTTTTTTGCTAAAGCACTAATTTTTTTATCGTCATTATAAATTTTTGCAAAAATCTCGACTGCTTCTTTTGGCGCTTTAGAATAAGCAAGTCTTAAAATATTCATCCAATTAGAATTATTTTTTTTTCTACATTTTTCTATTTCATTAATTATCTCTGTAAATTTATTTTTCATATAATTGAATTATTGATATTGCAGTTAAAGTATAGGGTTGAATTATTTATATATTTTATTTTATTCTCAACAATAAATCTAATAAACTTACCAATCTGCGCTGGATCACCCATCTTTCCAGATGGTATTTTTTTCATATTCTCTAATATTTTTCACTAATTTTTTAACCTCTTTGTTTTAAATGCCCTGGCGCAATATTTGCAAAACAAATTTTTTTATTTGAAGGACATCTAGATAATGATTTTATCAAAAATACAAAACCACCCCTCAAAGAAGAAAAAATATCAAGTTCGAAAGCTAGCTCTTTAGCTATAAATGACGAATTACAAAAATAACCTGAAAAATTTTAAAAACTTTTTTATTTCCTAAATGATTAATATCAAACACAAAAAAATTTCATAATTATTAAAATTTAATCAAAAGTAAATTTTAATTAAATATAAACTATTAAAAATTAAAATATATGATTAATTAAATTAACACAAAATTACTAAAATAATTATGATACTATTAAATATAATTATCATTAAACTGGTTTAAGTAATGTTTATCGAAAAAATTTCAAAAAAAAATAAACCAATTAGCTTTCAACAAAAAAGGTTGATGTCTAATATAAACAATAAAGATCTGAAACTTTATAAGTTTATTGACTCATATTTTAAAGCATATTGTAAATTTAATAAAATTTCTATTAATGAAATTATAAATTTAAGAAAAAAATTTTTAGTTAATTATTTAAAAAATTTAAATAGTTTTGAAAAATCAAAAAAATATTTAAATTTAAATAAAAATTTTAATCTTAATAGAATCGAATATGACATTGTTTTACTACTATCTTTTCTTATAGAGGATCATAGATTTCAAATAATTAATTTATTTAGTAAAGAAAAATTCAAAGAAGAAGATGTTTTGATTATTGGCTCAGGACCATCTGTCGAATTAGCAGTTTTAAGATTTTATTTAAAACACAAAATGACTATAGAAGCTTATGATTTAAATTTTAATTCATTTATTAAAAAAAAATTTACTCGCGAGTGCAAAGTATCTGAATACAAATATAAAAAAAAAAAGTATAGTAAAATAGTTCTTATAGAGTTTCTTGAACATGTAAATAAACCCTACCATTTTTTATTTGGATTAAAGAAGTCTTTAAAAAAAAATGGAAAAATTCTCTTAACCACAGCAATAAACATTCCTCAATTTGACCATGTTTATAATTTTAAAAAGAGAGAAATTTTAAAAAAAATTCAACCTATGGGGTACAAAAAAAAAGAATACTATTATATTAAGCATAAAATATTTATGTCAAAAGTTAAATCTGCAAATGAATACATAGTGCTAATGAAATGAATAATAAAAAAAAATTATTGATTTGCTCTAATATAACCTTGAACCCCATTGATAGCATCATAAATGAAAAAAATAAATTTATTAAAGTTCAAATTGCGAATTTTGATAATATTTGGATTGAAGCAATCAGTAGTGATATCGAAAATATTTTTATTCACTGTGATATTTTAAATATTAGTCCAAAAATAAGGTTTGAATTTAATAACTTAAATTATTGCGATAAAATTGATAAATTTTTAGAAAAACAACTCCTTTCTTTAAAAAAGAAAAATCTGAAAACCAAGAAGAGAATTTTTTTTTCAACGATGACAGATGTAATATTTGCTCAGGGTGTTTTTTATAAAAATATCAATAAAATAGTTAATAACTTTAATCAAATTGTTACTGAAAATTTTGAAACCATAAATCTAAATTATATAATTGCTGAAATTGGATTAGAAAATAGCTTCAAAGCAAGTAATTTATATCGATTTTCCACGCCATATACTATTAAGTTTTTAAATCGGTTAAGCGAAAATATTATAGATTTATTATTGGAAGATGAACTTGTTAAACAAAAAGTTTTAATTTTAGATTGTGATAACACAATTTGGAAAGGGGTTCTTGGGGAAGATGGAGAAAGAAATATTCAATTCAATAATACGCCGATTGGTAACTGTTTTTTTGAAGTACAAAAGAATGCTATTAACTTAACAAAAAACGGGGTTATTTTATGTTTATGCACAAAAAATAATTCAGAAGATATAAAAAAATTATTAGGAAAAAATCTCATGCCTATAAATCTTAAAAATACTTCTATTATAAAAGCAAACTGGGATGACAAAAGTGAAAACATAAAGTCAATCTCTAAAGAGCTTAATCTAGGGTTAGATAGTTTTGTATTTATTGACGACTCCGAATTTGAGTTATCAGAAGTAAAAAATAAATTACCAATGGTAAAAACATATAGCGTACCAAAAGATATTTATAATTACCCAAATTTTTTTAGAAAAAATATTACAAAATTATTTAATAATAAAAATTTTACTTTAGAAGACAAAAAAAGAGTGAACTACTACAGGTATGAAATTAATAGAAAAAAACATTTAGAAAAATTTGAGAACAAAGAAAAATTTATTGACTCACTAAAGTTAAGATTGAAAGTTAGCACAGATAAGCAAAATAAAAACTATATTAGTAGAATATCTCAAATGACTCAAAAGACAAACCAGTTTAACTTAACTACAAAACGATATGCAGAAGATGATATTAAAAATTTTATAAATATCAAAGACGTTAAAGTTTTTACTGGTGATGTAAGCGACAAATTTGGCGATCATGGAAAAACTATTTTGGCTATTATTAAAAAAGAAAAAAAGAGCTTTATTATAGATACATTTTTAATGAGTTGTAGAGTTATAGGAAGAGAATTAGAAAAATCTTTTTTTGATGCTATTCTAAATAAAATAAAAAAATATAAGTTACCAATATATGGGACATATTTAAAAACTGATAAGAATGAACAGGTTAAAGACTTCTATCAAAAACTTGGATTTAATCTTCTTATGAAAAATAAAAATAGTACTTATTACATATTAGATACAAAAAAATTTAATTATAAATTTTCTTCAAGAAAGATAAAAATTATATATGGAAAATGAGATAGAAAAAATTTTAAAAAAAATTTTAAAGGTAAAAAGTTTAAAAAATGTAACATCAAAAAATTGTAAAAGCTGGGACTCAATTGCCCAAATGACAATAGTAATGGAAATAGAAGAAAATTTTAAAATTCAATTAACTGAAAAAGATTTTTCTAGTCTTAATACAGTTGATAAAATCAAAAAATTTTTAAAAAAAAAAATAAAAAATTGAAAAAAAGATATTTTTCTTTTGTATATATTGTAAATAAAAAAAAAATTATGCAATTTGCAAATTTAACTAAAGATTTTCATCATCTTCATTCTAACGCTAGTTTTGCAAAAAAAAGGGGGTTTAAAGATATAGTCGCTCATGGGTTATTAATTTCTTCAATATGCTCAGCTATTATGTATAAGTTTTTAGGAAATAGTTATTTTATAATTTCTCAATCATTTGAATATATGAAGCCTGTATATTTAGGAGAGAAAATTAAAATACACGGAGTATATAGTTTGAAAAACAAATTACTAAAACTTAGAGAAATCGAAGTGAAGGTAAAAAAAAATAAAGAATTAAAATCAAGAGGCACTATATTAATAAGAAAATTTTAATTATTTGTAACTCTGCAATCTTTTATATGTAAAGTGATTTTTAAATTGTAAATTTTTTTTTAACATTTCAACAAAATTTTTATTCGACATTGAAGATCTTCCGAATGCAAATAAATTCGTTCCTTGTTTATTTAAAGTCTTAATTTGCTCAAGGCTAGAAATATCTCCACATGATATAATAGGTTTATTTGTATTTTCTCTAATTATTTCAGTTAGAGATTTATTTGCACCAAGCATTTTATTACCAGCTTTGATTTCTGAAGAGTGGAATAAGTTAATACCATATCTATCTAAATTTTTAACAATTTTTTTTAAATTAAAGTATTTTTCATCGTATTTTGAATAGACATTGTCAACTCTGTGTAAAGATAATCTGAAGCAAAAAATTTTATTAATCATATATTTTTTTGCTTCGGTTATAATATTTTTAAAAAGATTTAACTTTCTAAAATTATAAACATCACTTCTTGTATTTATTCTTCCATCTAAAAAAGAGTGCAAAAGATAACCATGTGCGCCATGCAATTCTACTCCATCGAAACCTGCTAATTTTGAATACTTAATTGAATTTACAAATGACTCTTCTATTTTTTTTATTTCACAAATTTTAAGTTTATCAGGTTTTAAAAATCTTGATTTTGTTTGAAAATGTATAACATTTTTGCCCTTTTGCCTTCTCCAAAAAGATACCTGTTTTTCTGGCTCTATTTTTGATGGAGAAACAACTTTTTGTTTTGTAATTTCCTTAACAGTCAATCGTCCAGCATGATATAATTGAATAATTACTTTACAATTATATTTCTTCATTTTTTTTAAAATAACTGTCCATTTTTTAACATGATTTAAATTATGAAATTGCAATCCGTTCATATAACCTTGAGCATTGTTGTCATTAATTGCTGCAGACTCAATAATTATTA
>Ga0169931_10009936_pt1 | contig 13629 bp, 13 predicted proteins | sample Kivu_15m_20L_FD_129675 | JGI IMG/M metagenome (GOLD analysis project Ga0169931, IMG submission 129675) | Freshwater microbial communities from Lake Kivu, Western Province, Rwanda to study Microbial Dark Matter (Phase II) - Kivu_15m_20L... | ecosystem: Environmental > Aquatic > Freshwater > Lake...
CATGACATTTATAGCTTCCCGCGTTGAGAGAAGTCTCTTTTTATTCTTTATAAAAAAACGTAAAAGTTCGATCCTCCCTCCGGTCTCTATCTCCGTACAGTACGGATGCTATGTTAGTAACCATTGCGTGGTTCAATAGGCGACTACAGTATGTAGATTGATGTAATGCGACGACGGTTAAAACGACGGCCGATACCGAATACCGAACGCGACTTTCTTCTCTCTTGACACTTCGCTCTCGTCATCATATATATCATATTATGCGTGAACCATTCCTTACAACCAATACAATACACAATGAAACATCGGTCACTAGTATCCGTCGCTTTACTTATAAACCCATCTCCACTGCTAGCTTGGATACAAACTCCCCCGATGCTACCTGCGGGACGATCTGCGGGAGGTTCATCATCTGTATTTTTATTAAGAAATACTGGTCGTCCAAATCGTGACGACGTAGAAGAATGGGCATCAACACTTCAAGAAAGCACGTTTTCATTTCATATATACGACAATATACTAGAAGATCACTGGTTCAACGCAGAAAGCTTGGATCGACTCGATGAATTGGATATCGTTTCCAGTTCATCGTCTACCACCCTTAATGATTCTGTGGATGATCTCAACGTTTGCTATGGAGACGAATGTGAGGTATGAGTCATATTCGAATGATTATTGATTGACAATATATTTATAGTTATTTTCATCTCTGAGCAATGTTTGGTTTTATTTTTCATTTTCTATAGCAATGTCTGATTCCGGAAGAGTTTAAAATGCAAACGGTCATTGTGGACATACTTGAATTTCTAGGAATCCAGAGAGTCAGGCCACTAAAGATCTGACACACTATGACACTTTCGTTTATGTATTTTATGGGGAGTCAGAGTACATAGTTTGTATATACAAATGTTGCAGTGTAAACTAGAAAAAAAAATGAATACATGTGTCTGAGTCATATACTTTCACACGCTCCTGGTGTAATGCATTGACATGCAGAGAAGCCTTTTCCATTTGTAAAAGTTCCATACGGACAAGGTTTGCAATCAGACAAAGAAATACTCCCAAATTTCTTTCCAAATGTATTGATTGGACATTGTTTGCAACTATCAAGAGTTGTTCCCATGATCTCATCTCGGTATCGCCCCTGTGGACAAGGTTCACAACTTGCGACTGATGAGTTATCTCTCTCTGTACGAAATGTCCCTGGTGGACACGGTGACATATACCCTGATTGATTAGCACCCCTAGAATAATGCAGCATCAGATCCTCGGACATCGCGTTCTTCCCTTGAATACAAAAGAATCCCGGCTGACATTGCTGTAGGCCATAAAGACATCCACTCATACAATCAATCTTAGCACTCCAGACAATATGATTTAAACTATCATGGTAATTATAGATTCTTTCACAACTCATAAAGCATTCACTAAGATACATGGGTCTTGATGATGAGGAAAAGAATAAAGAACAGCCAATCTGACATGTTTCGACATCGCGTGTCTCTGATTGTGGATTGTTATCGCAATAACGATTCTCTAGAGTCTTCCCGACCGTTTCCTTTGTAATTGACCATTTGTAAGAGCATGGAAATGTCTCGTTTGATGTATCAGAGTATTCAACTGCTTCGTTGATCACATTATTTATAATAGTATCAAAAGTCGCCTTAAAAGCTTCACCTCCTGATAGATTCGTTTCCGAGTGATTGATGTATTCTGAAGGTATTAATATCTGAACAAAACTACGCGTCGAAATATTATTTTGAGTAATTGATTGATTTACAACTCGGCTCGAGACATCCACGACAAAAGACGTTGACAGCTCATGTAGTATAACTCTGATTTTATGATCTATATCTGAAAGAAGAAATGATGAAATTCGACCATTTGTTACATCACTGTCATTTTTATTCAGGAACGATGAGCAGGTCGAGTTCACAAGAAGATTTGCTATGAATGGATTTGAAATTATAGAATCATTCTTGTTGTCACTATAAAGAGTTCCAACGCGCCGAGATTGATGACATGAATTTCGAAAGCATTCACGATAGCATGTTGTTTCAGAACATAGTGCAACATCGCCAAGGAGACATAATGTACATAAAATAAAGTAACGTTTCATTCTAGAGGAAAACTTTTGCGATTGGTCGATATGGTTTGTAGAACAAAGAGAACGAGAGATACGGAGATAAGTGAAATTATTCCCATGCATGCATGATTCGTATGAAGGTATAGAGGGGAGAGGGTGAATAATCATTTACTCGAGAAAAAGATGCAATGACTTAATATTATAACAAAACCAAATTTCCTTCGACGGTAATGTTGCAGTCATCCTATTCATACTTCATACCTTGACTCCGATTAGCCACCAGTACTCTAGCTTGCTTTATATAGATTCAGTAATAGCTTGGAATCATGGAGCATTCTTTGGAATTTAAAATGAGTCATTGAATGGATTTTACTGGGCGCCATTGATTTCGATGGTACTTGAAAGCGAGGTTTAGATGACATTGATTTATATAGGATCGATGCTATTAGTAAGTATTTGTATACCTTCAATAACTTCGTGTTACAGCAACTTAGAAAATTGTGAGTTTGATGGTATTTGTCTTATGAAAGGAGCTTTATACCTCTAATCACAATTCCATTCACCTTTTCAAGAGACTAACAACAATATCCTCAATCTGTAAGGTTTCCACATCTATCACCATTTACGAAATGTCTCCGCATTCTTAGCAAAGTTACTATCGATCATTTCAGGTGGAATACCGAATCGACTAAACATTTTTACAGCAAAGTGTCGAAAGTATGCATGACGTCCAAAGATCGTCCCAACAACAACAAGTAATAAGGAATAGATGGGGGTCATAATAACAATAGAACAAATCCGATAACTCCATGGTCCATCCTTCAAGGACCCTTTTATCCCTAATATTTCAGATACAGCTGGTCTTACAATAATCATAGTTGAGGTTCCGGTTATAGCAAATACTGTACATATAAGACCCATTTCTCGATACCATGGAAATGTATAACGAGGTGGCATTTCTTTTGGAGACAAGAAATTTCGTATGATGGTGGTACATTTATCGTAAATGGATGACTTAGGAGCGGTGTTGTTAGATGATGATATATTGGTAATTGTTTCCTTGGTAGAGTTGATGGAGCCTTTACCATGACTTGGAGATGAATATGGATGCCGTATGCCACGGGTGTAAGTATTTGATAAGCAGCACTGGTTGACTCTCTTCGGATTCAAGTACAGACAAGATCGTAGTATATGTAAGTTAAAGCTTCCTGCTCGAATCATCCTTGAACTGAATAACTTTATAGAAGATGTAGAATATGACCCTGTTAGAAACATATTTCTCGACGTGGTTGATGTGAAGAAATGCCGTAACCGATATACTCATGAACTTCAACACCTATTTCTTAGCAATTATTATGCAATCAGGAACTCCGGAATATCGTCGTGTTACAAGAAATGAAGGCTTTTACACTTTTCCTACCATGCAGTAACAGCATCATTAGGAGACGGGGTACGAACTTATACGTAGGACCTACTACCCCTACCCTACCTGTATGGCCTACTGTATCCTGTATGGCCCTACATCTTTTTTAACTTTTTACAACGAACGTAAGCGATATTTTAAAAAGGTATACGTAAATTTGATTAAGTTATATATCATCAATATTTAGTAAGACAGTTGAAGTGTCATGCTCCCCAGTATAATATTGCATCCCTAATGACTTGCTTAGTTTATAATCTGGTATCATGGGTGCAATACCAACTGCGACATGACCACATCGAAATCTCATCAATAGTAGCACTTCTACTTCTTTTTTACATATCCGAAGTCCTTCAATGATTTCATTTCGTACAAGTGCTAATTCAAAATCTTCACGACATACTTCTTGATCATATACAGCCAAAGATAGGTAATGTAACAATATAGATCGTGGTTTCGTCATGATCCGTCCGTTTCCTAGGATAGGGATAGGTAAAGACATTTCAGCTAATGTACTTTCACTTTGAACAAATAAAAATCCTCCCTCCTCCTTGTTGGATGCCATGGCCTTGATGACAGCAAAGGGACATGCATAAAATCGTATTTTACGAAAAATATCTTCTCTAGCAGATTGTTTTTCATCTGGTGATGCAATGATCATATCTGATCCTACACGCTTGTACGCAGAGCATGTGAATTTATGTCCACCCCCTTGACTTGATTTCCAATGATTTACTTGACAATCTCTAGAACAATACGCTATGATAATATAATATGTTGCATTTACAAATAAGAGAGTTTGTTACGTTACCTGTATTCTTCAACGATTGGAATGAAGTACGGATATACAAATCGTTTTCGCGAGTCACGTACCTGCTACACGACACTTCGAGCAATAAAACAAAGGTATATCTACGTCTTTGTCATTATTATCATCATCATTACGGGTATGTATCAATGAAGTTTCGGATGACGCTGTTGTCGTATGGATGGGCGGTCTTCCCCGCTCGGAATGACATTCAAAACATATAGGAGGTGCCATATCATCATTCGAATCCGGGCCATCAGCATAACCAAGTTCAGCACATCGAATCCATTGAAAATCAGGAGATTGAGATGTTGACGATGATGATGAATCCATCTTTCAATCCTTCATTACTTTTTTTTTTATTTTGTGTTGATGCTTTTCTTTGTCTATTATTTTTGCTTGTGCGAAGAGTAAAAGGTGTCTTCTATTTTTTATTGGATACCATTCTATCGATCCATCGATCATCATCCATCATCATACTATACATGTCCATGACTTTGAAATAAAAGAGAAGTCTACAGCTATATGTTGAATCTTTCACGAAGAAACTTGTTCTTGTTGAAAGAAAACGGAAAAATGAGGCCATCAACTGCTGCTTATTACATCCTTTCATCGATTTGTATGTATTCCTCTCGCTCACTTTGCTTTCACTTATCCCAAGTGAATATGAATCGTTCGATTTCTGAAGGACGTGCGAAAGTATCTTCCTCCTTCCTGTCTCGCTCTAGGTCCTCCTCGAACATATCTGCTTATGCTTCCCCGCTCTTATTACCGTTTACAAATCATACACATAATTCATTGTTACTTAAAATACCCAAGCATGACGAGACAACCGACGATGATACCGTATATAATAACAAAAGTATATTTATCCAAGCTATACAAGATGCAATTACATTTGCAAAAGCAAATAAGAAATCAAGTATATGGATACAAGTACCCATGTCACGGTCGTCTTGTATGGAACTATTACAACCGTTGGGATTTCAATTTCATCATGCTCAGGGATATACAACACATTTATATCTATGGCTCCATGAAACGATTCCATGTAAAATTCCTGATTTTGCTACACATCAAGTAGGTGTCGGGGCTGTGGTAATCAATCGTAAGAATGAAATTTTATGTGTACGAGAATTACGAACGAATTATCGTCCATGGAAAATCCCTAGTGGATTAGCTGAATTGGGGGAACATTTAGATGAAGCTGTTATACGTGAGGTGAGGGAGGAAACGGGTATTGAATGTATCTTTCAAAGTGTGTTAGGTGTCCGTCATACACATAAGGTTCAATTTGGTCGATCGGATCTTTTCTTTGTTTGTCGATTAAAGCCTATCGAAGGAGGAAGGGATGATAGTACTAGTACAGATTGTGATGAAGACCAAAACCAGAATGGTATTGACAATGTGAGCACTGTTAAAAACGAAGGATATGTCAAACAACCCATTGCACAAGAGGGTGAAATAGATATAGCTGCATGGATACCCTTGGAAGAATATAAAGCTATGGTAAACAGTGATGATGACAAATTGGGTCATCCCATGATGAAGGAAATCATGAAAGTGGTGGAACAAAGTCATGGAGAGAATGATATTCAGCAGGTTATGGTAGACAGTATAGTTCCTGGACGTCCACCGAGCCCAGTGTATCATGCTCCTTTCATACGGAAAAGAGATGTGTAGGATTATAATACATGCAATCATCCCATGTATACATATGAAGTATATAAAATAGTGTTAAGTAAAGGCAGTTATGTATTTGTACGAATCGAAACTTCGTTTTGTGTCCAAGTATAGTTTATTTTTTCTTCCACAAGATCGAAAGAAAAGAACCGCTTCCATCATTCATCTCTCCCTCCCTTTCCACTCCCACATCATATTCTCATTGTTTAACGAGCACGCTGTCTCATCTTACGACGTTTACGACGAAGACGACGCATACGCTTTTTACGCCACTTGGCACGCATTCCTGCATTGACCTGGAAGATGAGAGCAAGAGTATCTTCTTCCATAATACCATTGCCAAGTATCGTTCCACCTTGAATGATGGAAGAACCGTTGACAAGGCTAAAGAGATGAGAAGGAAGGAATTCCTTATTCTCAATCATAAGCTTGAGAGAATCAATGGAAGTCTCGGCATCAACGGTATAGGCCGTCTGACCGGATCCATTTGAAATAAAGATTTGCATTTTTTGTTGGAGTAAAAGGAAGAAGGAAGGTGGTTGCTCAAACCTATATGAGATGGATTTCAATGATAATGTTAGTTAGAACCATGAATAGAGGGAATTACAAACGAATTCGACGACGTTCTTCTCCCCCTAGAAAGCGAAGTCTGCATCTCTATCACATTCCGTAGAAATATGAATCTATACTTTCCATAGATAGGATAAAGAGAATGCTTGGATTGATGTGGAGGAGAAAGGATGTATTGTTCTTACCTTGACGAGAAGGGAACACACAGCACCGACAATTTCCTTATTTTTGTGTGGTGGTTATTGTTATTGCTGTTCGGGTGTGATCACAATTTGTTTTCGACGCAGCGCACTGGATGTACATACATAGCCACGACAGCGCGATGTCACACGATGCGCGATAATTCTTCAGCACGCTTCCCGCGTCATCATCACACACGACTAACCGACTTGCGACCAATAATAAGTCACTGTAAAATCTTTATTTGAATAGAACTCCCCTCTCTACAAGTCACAAATGCGATTATCCTCCTCTTCCGTTACACATTTCCTTCTATGGCTAAACTTAGTCATAACCACTGTTCACTTTGCTCAAAGTAATACTGGCATTGAGATTACGTCTGATAGAGGCGTTGGCAATAAATCTGATTTGGACTTACTTTGGAGGATACCACCCAAATCTACAGCTTTAGTAACAGGGGGGACCAAAGGTATTGGTCATGCTATTGTTACTCAACTTGCATCAACCTTTGGTGTTCGTGTCCTCACTTGTGCAAGAAAGGAAGATGACCTTCAAACTTGTCTCCAAGAATGGAAGGAAGCAGGATACGATGTATGGGGTGTCGTGGCAGATGTTTCAACCAGTGAGGGACGAGAAGCTGTTATGACAAAGTTACATGAAATGATTCAACAATCCGATTGCGCTCATGTAGGAAAATTAGATATTTTAATCAACAATGTGGGTTCGAATCGAAGAAAGAAGACAGTTGAATATACCGAGGAAGATTTTGATTACATTTTCAATACCAATCTCAAAAGTTTATACGAATTAACTAAATTATGCTATCCTTATTTAAGGAGAGATGTAGAATCGTTGCAAACGGCTGGTCCAAGCAGTGTGATTCATATAGGGAGTGTAGCAGGAGGACCGACTTGTATCAAGAGTGGAACTCTCTATGTACGTTTCTTATAATATTTATCCAAAGTATCTTAATCTCTCACTATTCACGTGTTTCGTGACATTTTTAGTCTGCAACGAAAGCAGCAATCAATCAATTAACAGGTAATTGGGCATGTGAATGGGGACCAGATCATATTCGAGTCAATTGTGTTTCACCTTGGTATACAAAAACACCCTTGGCACTTCAAGTATTGAAAGATGAACAATTTCAAAGGTATTTAATATTTATAAATTATGTATACTTCTCTTTCACTTGAGTTGTTGATACACCGTATCGTATATCTTGTTGTTGTTGTTTTACATCATATAAAGGTCGGTGTTAGAGAAAACACCTCTTTGTCGTGTAGGCGAACCCTATGAAGTAGCTAGTCTTGTATCTTTCTTATGTTTACCCTGTGCTAGATATATAACTGGACAGGTCATTTGTGTCGATGGTGGATTTTCTAGAAATGGTTTTTACGATCCATTTGTTAAAAACTAAAGGGAAATGATAAAAATACAGTACATGCAGTACGTATTTATACTAATTGTCGTAATTGTCGGATTGTCGTTGTCGTGTTGTCGTCATCGTGCGTCAGGAAACTGTTGTCTGACGTGCATGATTTACTTGACACTATTCATCACGGATCGTCACACTGTGTATGACTGGCTCGGAGGGCTAGTCACACATATGTACCTTCGAATCTCGAAATTTTATGCCCATATAAGATCTTACACTTTGAAGGGATTGATGTTGTAATGTCCTTCATCCCTCGATGTAGACATTGGTGCTTCCTCTTCATAAACATTAACTTCACTCGCTCACTGTAAAATCTTGTGCGTTGTCCATCATGCCTAATATAAGAATTGGAGCTGCTGCATCATTTATACTGATGCCATGGCAGCATCTATTTCGTACCTCCAATAATAAAACGACGGAAGCAGACGATACATCTTCTCAAAGTGATACGATTGCCAAACCCAAAGCTGTAGGATATCCCACGTTTGCTAAAAATCAAGTAGATGGGCCACGTGGAATTTCTTCAAGATCAGAGCAAGTCCATCGTTTAATTCATTCCAGTAGTATTCAGAATCCCTATGATGTACTTGTGATTGGTGGAGGGGCCACTGGAGCTGGTATAGCCTTGGATGCTACAACTCGCTACTTGAATATAAAGGATCCTACTCAAAATACGTCATCTTCTTCTCTACGTGTAGCATGTATCGAAAGAGGAGACTTTGCCTCGGAAACATCGAGTCGATCTACGAAACTCATCTGGGCAGGAATACGCTATTTAGCTACTGCGACGTCATCGTTCCTATCACGTCAACTCGTTACCCAACCGATACAAACGTTTGATAACTTTTATTCAGAAATACAAATGGTATTACATTGTCATCGTGAAAGACATTACATGACTACAAAGCAACAACATCTCACAACATGGGTTCCTATACTTATGCCGTTTACATCCTGGTATATATCTCCTCCACCGTTTCAGCATCCCTTGTTTTCATTCTTTCCCATCTTAGCTCCATTAGTCTTGAAGATTTATGATGGATTATCGGGTTTTACTTGTCCATCCTCCTATGTTTTATCACCCACAAAAGCTTTACAAGTATTTCCATTATTACGTACCTCCTTTCATAATGATACAGGAGACGAGGAAGGAGCATTGAAATATTGTGCTGTATTCTATGAAGCGAAACATAATGATGCGAGGACCAATTTAGCAATCGCAATGACAGCTGCACAATATGGTGCTCATATCGCAAATTATGTAGAAATGATTGGCGTGATACGAGAAGAAGAAGTAGAAGATAAAACGTCAGTCAGGGAATCTTCCTCCTCGGAAGATTTAAGTACAGCAACCATCAGCAGTATGACAACGAGGAAAAGTCGTAAAGTGATTGGCATTATTGCACTAGATCGTATGACACAAAAAGAATTTCCTATTTATGCCAAGAATATTGTTTTTGCTGGTGGACCTTTTACAGATCAGTTGCGACACATGGAATATAATAATTCATCTACGACCATGACAGAAAAGATGACGACGGTAAAGCATACAGACAGTACGCATCATAGTAAGGACATGAAACAAGCTATTAAAAGTGCTGCTGGAACACATATTGTCTTACCAGGGTATTATTGTCCGCGTGATATGGGATTATTAGAGTATGTTTTGTTTCTTTTCGTCATTTTGAACGTCTCAATTTCTCTTCTTATTTACTCCTCCCCTCTTCCATGATCGACTTCTGTGATATAGCTACAATACTTCCGATGGACGATTCTTATTTATACTTCCATGGGAAAATCATACGCTTATTGGAACAACGGACATTAAAATTCCAGCCAAATCATCACCGAAACCACAAGAAGAAGAAATAGAATGGATATTGAAAGAATGTGGAAAATACTTATCGAAGGATCTTGCTATACGTCGTTCAGATGTTTTAAGTGGTTGGACGGGCTATCGACCGTTAGTCGTAGATCCTCATTTACCACCGGGTGCACCAGTATCACGTGACCATGTAATTAGTGTCAATCCGGATAGTGGGATCATATTTATTGCAGGGGGGAAGTGGACGACATGGAGGCAAATGGCTCAAGATGTTGTAGACACAGTTGTAGGAGACAATGGGCCCACCTGCAAAACGTTGGATATTACACTATATGGAGGAGATGGATGTAAGTCTTCTCATGGCCTACAATTTTGCCTAAAAATTTTTTTTTGACTGAGTCGATTTTTTTTTTTCCATCCCAGGGTCACCAAATCTGGCGATAACATTACTTCAAAAGCATGATGGTATGCTTAAGGACGTAGCAGATAACCTTGCAAAAACATATGGGGGTCGTTCTTTTGAAGTCTGTGAGCTCATTTCGAGCATTACTGATAACAGGACTGGAAAGATGATCCTGAATTCTTCAACTGCTGATCAGACTAACTCACTCCTTGTACAAAACTTTCCATACATCGATGCGGAAGTTCGTTTTGCGTGCCGTGAATACGCGTGCACCATTGAAGATATCTTGAGCCGAAGAACCAGACTAGCCTTCCTTAATAGAGATGCTGCCTTATCTGCGATTCCAAAGGTCGCAGAAATCATGGCAGATGAATTGGGTTGGAGTGAAACTGTGAAAAAAGAACAAGTGGTTGCTGCTCACGAATACATCTCAAGTTACGCAGGAAGAACAATCGACTGAGAATTAGAAGACTATTTGTTATATAAACGTGTATCCCCTTTCTGTGCAATCATTTGTTCTTCCTGTCGTTACTTCAAATACTTCTATAAATTATTCTTTTACTCCTTACCTTCACTGCCATCAAGCTGCTGTTGTCGCTTCCACTCAGCGGCCATCTCCAAGACAGTCAAGTTCGTGCCAAAAGTTCCTGGTTCATCTGGGATACAATAATCGAAATACTCAGTGATTCTTATGACGTAGCATGACCTGGTAAGTTAAATTATTCTTTTACTCCTCATCATCACTATCATCAAGCTGCTGCTGTTGCTTCCACTTAGCGGCCATCTCCAATATCTTCAAGTTCGTGCCAGAAGTTCCTTGGTCATCTGGGAAACAATAATCGAAATATTCTTCCCAACTTTCACCTGAAAAATCATCTTTTTGAAGGCGCTTTCTTTTAATACGTCGAGGCATCTTAGCTTCCACTGCAGCAACATGAGCATGGTCTCCCTTGGCTTTTTCTAGTATTCTCCATGCATCAAGGAGTAAAATACGCTCTTCTTTGAGGCCTTCATTTTTCAGATGAGTATAGCCACGTTCGAATATTTCACGAGCGGCTACTATGCCATTACCAAGTGACGACGCCTCGAATTGAGCGAAGGATATCCATACTTTGACGTGACTTGTGCGATCCAATAATCTCTCATACAAAGCCCTAGCTCTATCGCTTTCACCCTCGTCCATCTCTAGATCAATGTAGTTCTTCCAAATCATTTCAGGCATGTCCAACGTGGATTGAGAAACGGCTAATTCATAAATAGCACGACATCGCTAAACGAAGAGAAGAATTTTATGTAGGAGTGACAGTATAAAAGTGGTGATGATGCTATCGAAGATGATACGTACCTCGGTTTCACCAACAGATCGTTCAAGATCAGCGAATTTCCCCCAAGCACGACAATTGTGAGGCATAACTTTTAGATAATTAGCGAATAACAACCTGCACCTATCAATTTCTCCCAGTGACATTTCCATAGAGATATACTCTTGAAAGATTTTTTCTTTTCCACAAACGCCAATAGCTTTTCCCATGAGTTTACGAAAGGAATTCAGATCCCTTCGACGGATGTGTAGCTTGGAGGCGTAAATCCATATTTTTGAGAAACTGAACTTGGCGTGTGGGATAATGTCTAGACATTTCTGATAGATGGCAACAGCTCGATCCAAATCATGACTTTTAAGTTCCTCATACAAGGCGTAATAAATCCATAAGTAAATGTACCTTTTCCAGGATTGCTTCTCAGCGATTGGGGGAATATTCTTCACCGCCTGTTCATACACTTGTCGAACAGATTCATCATTCGCATTTTCTTCTTCTAGCTTGGCATATTCAAACCAAAGATCATAATCAAATGGACTCTTCATACAGCGCTTGATATATTCTGCTCTTTGTTTTGTAATGACAACATTTTCAATATCAACTCGACTTCCATGTTTCTTTTCAAAGGCGATGTAGGCTTTATATAGTTCGGCTCGTTGTTTTAAATCAGCTTCCGCTTCATTTTCCTCTGCAGTACGGAATTTCTTATCCATGCGCGATGATGATGTAGAAATAGATGAGGAAATATCATTGGAAATATTTAGAAGTTTAATCGCATGTCGATAAATCAGTCGAGCACGTTCATATTCTCCCTGTCTTTCTTCAAAGGCTGCAAACTGTCGGAAGTTTTTTGGTTGACGCGCTTCTTCTGGTTCTAATTCCGTAAGTGCACTTTCATATACCTGACGTGTAAGGGGTATATCTTTTGCTTCATACTCTGCCCATTTGGCCATACGTAAAAACGATTTCGCACAAGGATAGGAATTCACGTATCGTTTCATAACCTGCTCGGCAGCTAAAGTCGTGGACGACGATGATATCCCATCATGTCCTCCTCCAAAGTTCATACTCTTACCCACTCGGATTAAGAAACGTGCATAACTAATCCAGGCCCCCTCATCGGGAACCCATTCCATCCATCTTTCAAAAACTTCCTTGCATTTTTCATAATCTCCAACCGTTTCTTCTAACCAGCAATATTTATACCAAAGAAAGTCCACTCGAGGTAGGATTAAAACTGCTCGATCCAAAACATTCCTTGATCGATTGATAAATTCATTTCTCATTTCAAACTCAGCATAGCGTAAGTATAATTCGCCGGATCTAGAATCGACTTCCAGAGCACGCTCAAAAACACTTCTAGCTCTTTCAAATTCTTTACTTTCTTCTTCAAAACGTGCATACTTGATGAATGTACCAATATGATCTCGTCGATTACGAATATGGTCTTCAAATTGTTTCCTACGTGAGGCAAGGAAGGATTGATATTCTTCTGCATCATGTATTTTTACAATCGGATCTAGTATGATGGGTTCTTGTCGATCTCGTGCCTCACGGATAATTTGCTCAGCAGATATTTGAATTGGTGCTGGTGCACGATTCTTTACTTGATTTCCCTTGGAGAGCATTTCTTCTTTTTATGTGTTGCTGTTTTGATGGACAAGGGAAAGGTTTTGTGTTTTATGTATGTGTAGGCTATCGTCAAGCGGCGAGAAACGCAACCTGCTGCTACAGTAGGACCTCCTACTGTAGGAGGTAGGCTTACTCTCTCTCTACATAGCTAGAGTAGCTCTAGCTAGAGCTACATAGAGTACTAGACTACTACTCTAGAGAGACTACTACTCTAGAGAGACTACTACTCTATGTAGAAAGTAGAGTAGAGTCCTCTACCAAGACA
>Ga0169931_10009938_pt1 | contig 13627 bp, 10 predicted proteins | sample Kivu_15m_20L_FD_129675 | JGI IMG/M metagenome (GOLD analysis project Ga0169931, IMG submission 129675) | Freshwater microbial communities from Lake Kivu, Western Province, Rwanda to study Microbial Dark Matter (Phase II) - Kivu_15m_20L... | ecosystem: Environmental > Aquatic > Freshwater > Lake...
CGCTCTTTCCCCGAGAAAACATTCATTTTCAGCAAACTGCGCTTCCCTGAACGCGCTCCCGTCACATACCACGAATTGAGATCGGAAAAAGCGCGATCGATGTACCCATCTGACTGCGTAGTCGACAAGCGTCCATCGAGCGACCACATCCCCTCAAGCAAGCCTGTTCCTAGCTGTGCATTTACACGACGGGTATTAAATGATCCCAGAGCCGTTGAAATACTCCCATGGGGCTGATCGCTCACCGCCTTGGTCTGAATATTCACACTTGCTCCAAAGGCTGCTGAACCATTCGTGGAGGTTCCAACACCGCGTTGAACTTGAATCGATTCTACGGAGCTTGCAAAATCCGGCATATTCACCCAGAAAACCTCATGTGATTCAGGATCGTTGAGAGGAATGCCGTTAATGGTCACATTGATTCTGGCCTGATCGACCCCACGAATTCGCATTCCGGTATACCCAATACCCGCACCAGCATCAGAGGTAGTAATCACCGAAGGCAAAGATTGCAACAAAAAGGGAAAATCGCGACCCGTATTACGTTCTTCGATCTGGGATTTATTCATATTGGAATGAGTCACCGCTGAGGCAGCATCGGCACGAACGGCCTGAACCAATACCTCTTCACCTCTGAAGCGAGTTGGATTCAGGCAGAGGTCGATCATTTTAGTCAGATCTAAACCCTGCAGGTCGATTTCTTTGGTTTCGTAGCCGATATATCTAACTATGAGTTCCATTGGAGCTTGCCGATCGAGTACCAACTCAAACATACCGCGGGCCTGACTGAGGGTCCCTGTGGTGGTGTTTTTTTGTTGAATGGAGGCTCCTTCGAGGGGGGATTGTGTTTGCGCGTCGCAGACACTGCCGCGGATTGTTTGGGCGAGCACCGATGGGGTGATGCTCAGCAGCGCGATGGTAAGTATGATGAGTTTCATATCCCTTATCCTAGTTGTGTAAATGTACACCAGGAGTCACGGCTTTGGGGACACAGGGGGGTCACGCAGGAGGAACCATCTGAGGTTCCAATAAGTAAAGTGTGCGTGCCTGAACGTGTTTCCCTTCGCCAGAATGACCTGGATCAGGTTCAAGGGGTATATTCTCAGTCCGCATTTAAGGGACACCCCCAACATTCTTATAATATACAGCTAATCGTATTTAGCTGCATGAAAATCATACCATACAGGCTGATTTGATAGGTATTTCGTATCTTTGTTGGATGAAAACAAAACTATTTCTCCTCTCGAGTCTTATACTCGTTGCTGCTTGCAGCCCCAAACCCGCTTTAAATCCTGAGATCACGGTCGATGATCTCAAGGCTCACGTCAGCTACCTAGCATCAGACGAACTCATGGGTCGCCGGGGTGGTTCTGAATACGAGAAAAAGGCCGCAGATTACATCGTTAAGGCCTTCGAACGTTTCGGACTTGAACCTGCTGGAATCAGTGGTTATTACCAGGCTTTCCCCGTCACCCTTGGAACCCGCCTGGCCGAAGGCAACATAGTATCCGCCGGCGAGCAAAACTGGTCACCGGCTGATTCAAGCATCCTGCCTTGGGCCAATTCCATGAGTGGCGAAGCCACAGGACCCCTCCTCTTTGCCGGTTACGGCATCCAGGCCCCAGATGCGCAGTACGACGATTGGAATGGCGTTGACGCGAAGGGAGCGGTTGTACTCATCTTACGCTACGGACCTGATGGCGCCTCCAATCCCCATTCTGATTTTGGCGCATATTGGCCAGTGCGTGATAAAGTAAAGAAGGCCGTTGCTCAAGGTGCTGCCGCAGTACTCATCAGCTTAGCACCAGGAGAGCAGACCGAAGAGATCCTTCTCCCCCTTGAGCGTGAACGTATGATGGCCGACTCTGATATCCCTGTTATGCAGATCAAACCAGAAGTCGCTGCTCAATTGATGGCATCAGCTGGTCAAGATCTAAGTACCCTGACCCAAAAAATTGCAACGTCTAAGAAACCAAATTCTGTTCTTACCAACATCGTCGTAAGTGTGAAAACAATGTTGGAACCGGACGTCAAAGAATCACATAATGTACTTGGACTGGTAAAAGGCACCGATCCTGAAGCCGGAACTATCGTGATTGGCGCCCACTACGATCACCTCGGTATGGGTGAAAGTGGATCCCTTTTCCGAGGACCCGAACCCAAAATTCACAATGGTGCCGATGACAATGCTTCCGGTACAGCTGGTATGCTCGAACTTGCTGAATACTTTTCTGTGAACAAACCACGTCATTCGATCTTGTTTATGGGCTTCGGATCCGAAGAAATGGGCTTGCTGGGTAGCGATTACTACGTCAACAATCCGACTCATGCCATGGATGAGAAAAGGGCTATGATCAATATGGATATGATTGGTCGGATGACCAATAAGAAATTGCTCATTTTTGGGGTGGGTAGCTCCGCGGATTGGGAAAAAACGCTTCTGGCAGCCAATACCGACAGTCTAGATCTTCGTTTAGTGCCCGATGGTACCGGCGCAAGTGACCATACCAGTTTTTACAACAAAGGCATCCCAGTACTACATTATTTCACGGATACTCATTCTGATTACCATCGTCCAAGCGATGATACGGATTACATAGAATTCGAGGGAAAAGTAATGGTGCTGAATCATATTCGTCGTGTAGTGGAAGCCATCGATGTTATGACGAATGAGCAACTAGCCTTCACACAGGCACCGGTGACTCAAACGCGCAACATGACCCTGGGGAATGTTACACTTGGTGTACTTCCAGACTATGGATATGAAGGACCTGGCTTTAAGATTACCGGAACTACCGAGGGGCGTGCAGGTGCTAAAGCTGGCCTCCAGGCTGGTGATGTGATCACTAAACTCGGGGATATTGAAATAAAGGATATCTACGATTACATGGAATCGTTGAGCAAATTTAAACCAGGTGATAAAACCATCATACTCCTCAAACGGGGTGATGAGGAATTGCGCCTAGAAGTCCAACTCTAAAACCGCTTTTCTAGGTCATATTGCTTAGGTTTATCCAAAGACTGCGTATATTTAGAATTACACTTTATTTCACCTAAATCATTTATGAGCAAGAATCTCTCTTCTCCATATTACAAGGAGCCTGGTCCTAAACTTGATAAAGAAAGTCCCTTTGAGTCAATGATGGAGCGTTTTCGCTTCGCCGCAGAACTTCTCAATCTGGACGAAGGTACCTTTCAATATCTGTCTACACCTGTAAAACAGGTAATTGTTTCAGTACCAGTCGTCATGGATAATGGAGAGATTAAAATCTTTGAGGGAATACGAGTTGTTCATGATGATGTATTAGGGCCATCTAAAGGTGGAATTCGCTATGCTCCTGATGTAAATCTCGATGAGGTGAAAGCTTTGGCGGCATGGATGACCTGGAAATGTGCCGTTGTAAATGTTCCCTTTGGTGGTGCTAAAGGTGGTATTCGATGCAATCCAAAGGAGATGTCAACCCGCGAATTAGAACATCTAACTCGCCGGTATACCGCTAATTTATTGGAGGTATTTGGACCTGATCGTGACATTCCGGCTCCCGACATGAATACCAATGAGCAAACAATGGCATGGATTGTCGACACCTATAGTATGCATGCTCGTAGTAACCAATGGGCTGTTGTTACCGGTAAACCCATCATCTTGGGTGGATCACGAGGCAGAAAAGAAGCAACCGGTCGTGGAGTCGTTACCTGTGTGATGTCCGCTTTAAATAAGCTAGGAATGATGGCCAATCATTGTACCGTTGCTGTTCAGGGTTTCGGAAACGTGGGATCAATCTCTGCCCTTCTTATGCATGAGCAAGGATCAAAAGTTGTGGCCATCAGCGACGTGACCGGTGGGTATTACAATCCAAATGGAATTGATATTCCAAAAGCTATGGCCTATGCCGAGGCAAATAATAAAACGTTGGAAGGTTTTGCGGACGCAACACCTATTACCAATGAGGAATTATTAGAACTGGACGTCGATATTCTCATCCCGGCCGCTAAAGAAGACCAAATCAGCGCCGAAAATGCCCCACGCATTAAAGCAAAAATAATCGCAGAGGGTGCCAACGGACCTGTAATGGCTAATGCTGATAAGATTTTAGATGATAAAGGGATCATGGTCATTCCGGATATTCTCGCAAATGCTGGTGGAGTTACAGTGTCTTACTTCGAGTGGGTCCAAGATCGCCAGGGCTATTTCTGGACTGAAGAACGCGTAAATCGACGTTTAACACGAATGATGCGTGATGCTTTCAACAACCTCTTTAAAGTGAGTGAACAATATAATATCACACTTCGCCAAGCTGCTTACGTGTATGCTATAGATAAGGTGGCTAAAACGATGAAACTTCGTGGAATCTACGCCTAGTTAGATCCTGACTCATTTTTCGTATTATTGGTTTAGATGATCGGCTGAATACTCGTGATTCGGCCGTTTTTTTGTCATCCTATCGTCGTACAATTCTCATGATAAAACTGAATCTACCCTCAGATCTGAACTGCCTTGCTCAGATTGATGATATCATCGAGGGGATTAAGACGAAGTTTGAAATCAGCGAGACTATCGCAAATAATCTGATGATGGCATTTCACGAAGGGATTACCAATGCGATCTTACACGGCAATAAATTGGATCCAGGTAAATCCGTGGAGGTCATCATCGACAAAATAAACAATGATCTCATCATTGAGATTATTGATCAAGGAGAGGGATTCAATCCAAATGAACTTCCCAACCCTTTGGATGAATCAAATTTGTTAAAATCAGGTGGAAGAGGTGTTTTTCTCATTCAACAATTTGCTGATAAAGTGGAATACAGTGAGAAAGGCAATAAATTGACCATTATCTATCATCTAAATTCATCGCGATGATAAACATGCCAAAAACAAAGCGAATCGGCTTAGTCGCTCATGATAACTGTAAAGCGGATATGGTAGACTGGGTTCGCCATAATCGTGAGTTATTATCCCGTCATCACCTATTTGGAACCGGAACTACTGGAAAAAGAATTACTGACGAGCTGGATCTACCCGTCAATGTCTTTCTTAGCGGCCCTCTTGGAGGAGATCAACAGCTTGGTGCTGCCATCGCAGAGAAAAAATTAGATATGCTGATCTTCTTTTGGGATCCTCTCAATGCACATCCGCATGATGTGGATGTAAAAGCTCTGTTACGTATTGCTGCCTTATACAATATCCCGATGGCGTGTAATCGCAGTTCTGCTGACTTTTTTATCACCTCACCACTAATGATGGCTGAGTATGAGAGAAAAACACCGGCCAACCTAGAATAGGATGGCCGGATAATAAGATAACTTACAGCTGAGCGTCAAGCGCTTTTTTAAGATAGCTTTTGGGTACTGCACCTACGATTTGATCAACCACTTGACCACCTTTGAAAACAAGGAGGGAAGGGATAGAGCGAATACCGTACTGCATGGAAACTTGTGGATTACTGTCAACATCCACCTTGCCGATCTTGGCAATCCCTTCGTACTCACCTGCTAGTTCCTCGACAACCGGACCCACCATGCGACATGGACCACACCATTCTGCCCAAAAATCAACTAGAACGGGTTTGTCGGATTTAAGTACTTCCTGATCAAATGTTGCATCAGTAAACGCAATTGCCTTAGGCATATGATGTTCTCCTTAGAATAAAAATCTTAATTAATTAGATAAAGATACGGAAGATTGAATTGGATTAAAAATACATGTTGCAACATATAATGTTATAACTCTATTTTTTCGAATGTAACTTTTTCTTCTCCTAAAATGCTACGTAGCTCTCGAATAAGCGCATCGGTTGGATCGATGGTAAAATTGCGGGATCTCATTTTCAATCTCGGGTTGTTTGGGCTAATCACATCGAATGCAACGGGGGTTTTACCTCGATTGGTTTCAAAAAGCGTAGCAATCTTCTTCAGTTCCTCAGCATCTAACTCTTCCGTAACAAGTTTCAAACGAATCTGAATACGAGTCTGATTTTTTTCTCTTAGGTTTTCAATACGATCAATAGAGTTGGCAATGATTTTTACTATTCCGGATCGAGTATCTGCCGAGCCTTCAACGACGACAAGATTATCAGGCGTGATCAGGTTCATATACTGATCGAAGGTATTCGAAAACGCGATGACCTCCGCCGTTCCAAATTCATCTTCCAAGTTAAAAAAGGCAAAGGGACGTCCTTTTTTATCCGTAACACGCTTCATAGAATGAATAATGCCCGAAACGGACAACATAGAACGATCCGTGAGTCCTCCCAAGCTCTCTGCACCCAAATTATGAGAACAAAACAGGGCGATGTCATCTCTAAAACGATCGAGTGGATGCCCACTGAGGTAAAAACCGATGAGCTCCCGCTCTTTTTTAAGCTTTTCCATGTTGGTCCACGGTCGCGCTTCCTTGAGTTTTGGTTCTTGAAGCTCTGATCCTGGAGCACCTGATCCAAAAAGGCTAAATTGATTCAGACCGGCATCTGCTTGCTTTCGTTGGGCGTAGGTAAGAGCATCATCAAGACTTTCCCAAAGAGTAGCCCGATTGGGATTCAGACTATCAAAAGCACCTGCTTCGATCAAGCTTTCGAACGTCTTTCGGTTACAACTACGAAGATCCATTCGAGCGGCAAAATCAAACAAGCTTGTAAACTCCCCCTTTAGCTCTCGCTCGTTTACCAGATATTCGACCGCTGCCGAGCCCACCCCTTTCACGGCTTCTAGTCCATATTGGATGTGTCCGTTTCGGACTACAAACTGACCTGCTCCTGTATTCACATTGGGTGGATCAACCGTAATTCCGAGGTAACGGCACTCTTCGATGAACTGAGATACTTTCTTAATGTCACCCATATTGTGAGTGAGTACGGAGGCCATATACTCGGCAGTGTAATTAGCTTTGAACCATGCTGTTTGATAGGCAAGCACGGAGTAGGCAGCAGAGTGGGATTTGTTGAAGCCATACCCTGCGAAGAAGGCCATCTTATCGAATACTTCTCCGGCTATTTTGGCATCAACTCCACGGGCAACAGCACGTTCTGAGAATATTTCGCGCTGTTTCTCCATCTCTTCGACCTTCTTCTTACCCATCGCGCGACGTAGAATATCGGCTTCTCCAAGCGAGTATCCGCCCATGATCTGGGCTACCTGCATAATTTGTTCCTGATACACCATAATGCCATAGGTAGGAGACAAAACCTCTTCAAGCATGGGATCAGGGTACTCAACGCTCTTACGTCCATGCTTACAATCAATGTACTGTGGGATAAACTGCATCGGACCAGGACGATATAATGCATTCATCGCAATGAGATTGTCAATACTCGTAGGCTTCAGTTCTTTGAGGTATTTCCTCATCCCATCAGATTCAAACTGAAACGTAGCTACAGTATCAGCACGTTGATATAACTCAAAGGTTTTAGGATCATCAAGCGGGAGGTCATCCAGATCAACAAGCACCCCATAATTCTCGTTGACATACTGTATGGCTGTTTTCAGGATGGAGAGTGTTCTTAGACCCAGGAAATCCATCTTCAGCAGACCGCACATCTCAGACATTGGTCCGTCGTACTGCGTGATGATGTCTTTTTCCTTACTCAGAGCAACGGGCACATATTCAGATACAGGTCCTGGCGCAATAATAACCCCAGCAGCATGAATACCGGTCTGTCGCGCTGATCCCTCTAGGGTTTGGGCGAATTTCATCATCTTCCGAACCTGAGGGTCGGTCGATTCGAACAGGAACTTAATTTCTTCGCAGGTCTCCGGATTCTTATCCGGATCCAAGACCGTTTCGAAGGTATCAACACCCGGTTTTTCCGGAAAGAGTTTCGTGATCCGATTCACTTCCGCCAAGGGAACGCCCAGAACACGACCCACATCACGGATAGCGGTCTTCGCTTTCATCGTGCCGTAGGTTACGATTTGAGCCACATTTTCGCGACCATAGGTATCAACGACGTAGTCGATTACAGCTTGTCGACCGGCATCATCAAAATCGATATCAATATCAGGCGGAGAAATCCTTTCCGGATTCAAAAAGCGTTCGAAGAGTAAGCCGTATCGCAGGGGATCAATATTGATGATCCCAGTACAGTAGGCAACGATACTTCCTGCTGCAGAGCCTCGACCGGGTCCGACAAAAACCCCGCGATTTCGGGCTTCGGTAGTAAATCCCTGAACAATGAGAAAGTATCCGGCAAATCCCATTCGCTTTATAATCGCGAGCTCGGTTTCGATACGCTCACTAACCTCAGTCGTTAACTCCGGATAATGTTTTTTTGCCCCTTCATAAGTTAGATAGCGCAGATAGTCGTCCATATCTTGGAAGCTATCCGGCACTTTAAAACTAGGTAGAAGGAGGTCCGAGTCAAGCTTGAAATCATCAACCTTATCCACAATCTCATTCGTATTGTCGATAGATTCGGGTACATCATGAAACAAGGCGAGCATCTCGTCGGGTTGTTTCAAATAGAACTCTGGGTTGAGTTGATTGTAGTCGTCAGTAAAACGGAATCGGTTTGGATCGTTGAGATCCGCATTCGTTTGAAGCGCCAGCAGGATATCATGAGCCTCAGAGTCTTCTTTGTCGACGTAGTGGGAATCGTTCGTTGCGATTACCTTAACATCATATTTTTTCGCCCATTGCAGAAGAATGTTATTACAGAAATCTTGGTCTTTGAGCCCATGGCGTTGAAGTTCGATGTAGTAGTCTTCGCCAAAAACATCCAAATACCATTCAAAAACCTCTTGAGCGGCCTGCTCACCTTCTCTGACTAGGGTTTGATTGACTTCGCTGGCTAGGCAACAAGTTGTTGCAATCAGTCCTTCAGAATATTGCTTAAGTACTTCTTTATCGATGCGGGGTTTGTAGTATAGACCATCGGTATAACCGAGTGAGCAAAGTTTAACTAAGTTCCGATAACCTGTCATATTTTTGGCCAAGAGCACCTGGTGATAGCGCTCTTTGTTTTCACGGTCGGCCATAGTGACTGGGGTAACATAAAACTCACATCCAATAATGGGTTTTATCCCATTTTTTTTAGCCTCATTTACAAAAGAAGGCACTCCGAACATATTACCGTGATCGGTGATAGCGATGGCCGGCATTTCGTATTTTGCCGCCTTTTTGATAAGATTCTTGATGTTCGCAGCCCCATCAAGCAGAGAAAATTGCGTATGGGAGTGGATATGGGAAAACTTCATGCCCGATGATAGGCAAGCGCCAACTTAAGTTCAAGGAGAATTGATATAGATATCCCGAAAGAGTACGTCAAACTATTTATTCATGCGTTCAGTGAGCACCCAATTTAGAAACAAAAACTCGATTGCGGAGGCTTCAAAACCATTCCAGTTTGTGATCAATTCCTGAAATCGCTCTTCTGAGGTTGTGTTGGGATCTTCACCATAGCTGAGAATAATCCATCGTCGCAAACCTTTTTCTTCTCCTTTGTCAAATTTGGATGGAAAGAAGCCATCTGTCCTGCTACGCATATGCATCAAATCTTGGGCCGTTGTTGGACCAATACCTCGAATGCTGGTCACCTTGTCATAAAAGTCAACTGGATTCATCTGTTCTAGCTCATCTAAATTCAAGGATCCAGACACTATTTCATGGGCTAATCCAACGAGGTACTCCCCTTTTCTCTCGGATAATCCGTACTGTTTCATTGTGACGGGATCAGCCCCCATAAAATCTATGGGCCGTGGCCAAGAGGCGATGGTATCTTGCCCAAAAGGCAGACGGGCTCCGTAGGCTTCGCGCACCTTATACACCATCTTTCGAGCAGTCGGTTTGTGCGATATTTGAGTCTGAATGATGCGATTCATGGCATCTTCAAAGAAATTCGACCGAGATATTCGCTTGAACCCATAATATTCGGTGAGCATAGGACCCAAAACGGGATCATCTGAAGCTTGTTTGTACAGAGGAGAAAGATCCAAATCCGTTCCCAAAATGCGTCGAAGTGACCGGTTGGCGGTCTCCTTTTCAATTTCAGTCAAACTCTCAGAAGAGCTGATTAAAAATTCAGGCTTTAGAACATCTCCATTGAAATGGATCGTGAGCAATACATCTCGATCGCCTACCCAAACTGGACGTAGATACCCTTTATCAAAAATAAGCTCGGTATGATGTTCGTGATCAAAGTACTCGTTGATGTCGAGACTGAGAAAGAAATCATGAGGGGGCTTTGAGGCCAACTTCCACGTCATAAGGTCACCTTAAAAAGAAAAGCCAATACCCACTTTAATCCTTGAATTCCAGGATTTGAACTCAAGGTCCTCCAGTTTTTCTCCTTTAATTTCATTGGTATCATAATTCATTCTCGTTTGGGTGACTCCAATATTAATCAGTAGTCGACGATTAAGAGTGTAATTGAATCCACCGCCAAAACTAAATCCAGCACCCGCCTGAAGGATGTTAATATCATCTATTTGGGTAGTTAATTCTGAGCCGGTGTACGCAAGATCGAGATATGGTTTTATGAGTTTTGTTGGTAAGGGATAGAATCGGGGACCTATGTCATAGTAGGTCAATCTGGCACGTTCATCATCTTCAGGGCTATAACTACCAAAACCAAGCATGATCCCAACAACTGAACTGATATTGTAGCCCAGATCAACATCGAAACCAAATCCATTTTCTTTCCGAAAATCAGCATCATCATAGGAAATACTTGAGAAACTTAGACCTGCACTAGCTTGTAGGCCTCGTTGGGCGCTTACCTCGCCAACCATACTCAGCACGGTTACCAGAATAAAGCTAAAAATAAGAGGTTTATGATTTTTCAAGACGCCCACCTTACTTGATTGATGTTTATCTAAAATAAAAAGCTATTCCTGCTCGAATTCTAAAATACGTTCCAATTTCTTCGAGCCCTTCTACTTGTAAACCAGCAAATTTTACATCGTTATAGTAGACTCTTGAAATGGAGGCTATTCCTTTTAGGGCAATGGCATCATTCAAAAAGTAATGGATTCCCGTTGATCCACTTGCACCAAATCCATTTCGAGAAAAATTAAATGCACCGTTATCGACAGTCGATACAGAAGCCACCAGATCTAAAAAAGGTTGAATCTTTTCTCCCTGATAGAGTATAAATCTGGGACCAAGGTCTATCGATCCCCGTTTGCTTTTGCCTCCTTCGTAAAAGCTACCACCAATGGAGCTGATTACACCGAAGGAGTCATTAAAATAATAACCAAAGTCCAAATCGTAGGTGGAGCCCACTAATTTATCTTTTTTGCCATCATAAGCGAGCTGGTCGTAGCCAGTATTGGCTCCCAGATACCAACCACGCTGGGCTTTCACAAAATCAGCAGATGAACATAAAAAAAACAACGAAAGAAAAAGTAGACGTTGATAATCAAACATATTCAGTGTAGAATAAAACCTTAATGAATGAAGCAAAAAATACGATACGAACCGTCGGCTTATTAAGATACTTAAACTTTGAATTGTGTTGATCTTGAATTGCATTCATATGCTTGTCAAAAAACTTAAAACCTAACGCATGAAATATCTTAAAACGCTTCTAATGATATTTGCAGGATTAAACTGCTTTAATCCTGTTTACTCCCAAAGTATCCTTCCCGAAATATTACCCTTAGCTGAGCAAGCTGATCTAAAGGACAGATGGCTTGAAAATCGACTAAACACCTTGATTCCTGATATGATGAAGGAGGAGCAGATGGATATGTGGTTGATCATCGCCTCAGAGTACAATGAGGATCCGGTGATCATGACCATGTTACCGGCCACATGGATGGCAGCTCGTAGAACGACCATTCTTGTATTTGCAAAAAACAAAACCACAAACCAGGTCGATCGCTGGGCGGTTGCTCGTTATGACATCGGACGATTTTTCAAAAGTGCATGGGACCCTGATAAGGAGCCTGATCAATTCAAAAGATTAGCAGAAATCATTTCAGATTATGATCCTGAGAGAATAGGAATTAATACCTCCTACGATTTTAGCCACGCCAACGGTTTAAGCTATACAGAGCACCAATTATTGGTTCAGGCTTTACCCAAAAAATACCAATCCCGCTTAGTTTCCGCCGAGCGACTTGCAGTAAATTGGCTGCAAACGCGAACTCTAGAAGAGATTGCCGCGTATCAAATCATCAACCGAATAGCACATCAGATTATAGAGGAAGGATTATCTGAAAAAGTAATCGTTCCAGGGCATACAAAGACCTCAGATCTTCAATGGTGGTATCGACAGCGCATCCAAGAATTGGGTCTACAAGCTTGGTTTCATCCATCGGTAGATGTTCAACGAGCTGATAGAATGGATGAGAGAGGGCAAAATTTTGCTAGTCAAGCAGGCGTAGATGTGATTCAACCCGGTGATCTGGTTCATATGGATTTAGGCATCACCTATCTGGGCTTGAATACCGACACCCAACGAAATGCCTACGTTTTAAGGCCTGGTGAAACTAGTCCCCCCGCTGGCCTAGTGGAAGCATTCAAAAAAGGCAATCGACTTCAAGATATCTTGACCTCAAACTTTGTTACTGGAAGAACAGGAAATGAGATTCTGGCGATGAGTTTGGCACAGGCAAAAGCAGAAGGTCTGCGTCCTAGCATTTATACACACCCACTGGGTTTTCATGGGCATGCTGCGGGTCCAACGATAGGGATGTGGGATAAGCAAGGCGGTGTTCCTGGAGATGGGGATTACACTCTTAAACCGTATACAGGATACGCTATTGAGTTGAATGTTACGGTGAGTGTTCCAGAATGGGGAAATAAAGATGTTCGTATCATGCTAGAAGAAAGTGCCTGGTTTGATGGACAAAGAGTTCACTACATGGATGGAAGACGAACATCTCTGATTTTAGTGCCAAGAGTGTTGCCTGAATAGGATGTAGAGCACCAAATGTTAAATGATTAAAATTATTTCAACATAAGGCGAGTTTTTTTGCGCATTGATTTTGGAACTCACCGACGAAATAATATATTCACAGTTAGACCGTTTTTTCCCTGTTTGACCAACTTAATCGATACTAGGAATTATGCCTATCCTTCAAAGAAAAAAAGACAACGTCGACTTACGCAATTACTATAACGTGTATTTGCAAGTTGGCCTTGCCATCACCTTACTGACGATGATCGTCATGTTCAGAGCAAATCTTGATTTTGGTGGTGGTGTTGATTTTGAAATAACTGAACAAGAAACCATTGAGATGGAAGAAGTTGTTCAGACTGAACAACAGGCCAAACCACCTCCCCCACCGCGTCCTCCTGTCCCAGTTGAAGTGCCCAATGATGAAATTATTGATGATTCTGACTTGAATTTGGATGCTTCATTGGATTTAGACATGGCATTGGATCTCCCACCACCTCCACCTGCTGCAAAAAAAGTAGAAGAAGAACCTGAAATCTTCCTTGTTGTTGAACAGGATCCTGAATTGATTGGTGGACTAGAAGGTCTGCAAAGAAGTATCCGTTACCCTGAAATCGCTCGTAAAGCTGGAATTGAAGGACGCGTTTTCGTTCAGTTTGTTGTAGACGAGAAAGGTAACGTTATCGATCCAGTTGTTACTCGTGGTATTGGTGGTGGTTGCGATGAAGCTGCCCTTGATGCAGTTCGCAAGGCCAAGTTCAAACCAGGTAAGCAACGTGGACGCGC
>Ga0169931_10009939_pt1 | contig 13626 bp, 11 predicted proteins | sample Kivu_15m_20L_FD_129675 | JGI IMG/M metagenome (GOLD analysis project Ga0169931, IMG submission 129675) | Freshwater microbial communities from Lake Kivu, Western Province, Rwanda to study Microbial Dark Matter (Phase II) - Kivu_15m_20L... | ecosystem: Environmental > Aquatic > Freshwater > Lake...
CCGCAGAACCTCGCCATGTGGCTGGACGTCAACGGCCATCGCTGGCAGAACGGCAGCACGAAGACCATGATCTTCGGCGTCGCCCACCTCGTCTCGTACGTCAGCCGCTTCATGACGCTCTACCCGGGCGACCTCATCACCACCGGCACGCCCCCGGGCGTGGGCCTGGGCGCCAAGCCCAACCCGGTGTTCCTGAAGCCCGGCGACGTGATGCGCCTGGGGATCGCCGGCCTCGGCGAGCAACAACAGACCGTCTACGCCTGGGACCCGGCGCGCATCGACGCGTGAGTCCCCTCCCTGCCGACGCCCCACTGCCGTCCTGCCCATGACCGCGACCACCGCCCCGACCATCCGCATCCACCCCGAAGACAACGTCGTCATCGCGCGCCGGCAGCTGCTGGGCGGCACGGTGCTGGCCGAGGAAGGGGTGACGGTGGCCGGGCTGGTGCCGCCGGGGCACAAGGTGGCCACGCGGCCGATCGCGCCGGGCGAGGCGGTGCGGCGCTACGGGCAGATCATCGGCAGCGCGACCCAGGCCATCGCCCCCGGCCAGCACGTGCACGTGCACAACCTGGCCTTCAGCGAGTTCGCGCGCGCGCACGAACCCGGCGCCGGGGCGCTGCCCACGGCCTTCGCGGCCGAGCCCGCCACCTTCGACGGCATCGTGCGCCCCGACGGACGCGTGGCCACGCGCAACTACATCGGCGTGCTCACGAGCGTGAACTGCTCGGCCACCGCCGCGCGCGCGATCGCCGACCATTTCCGCCGCGACATCCGCCCCGAGGCCCTGGCCGACTACCCCCACGTGGACGGCGTGGTGGCGCTGACCCACGGCATGGGCTGCGCCACCGACAGCGCGGGCGAGGAGTTGCTGGTGCTGCGACGCACGCTCGGCGGCTACGCCCGGCATGCCAACTTCGCCGCCGTGCTCGTCGTCGGCCTGGGCTGCGAGACCAACCAGATCCAGGGCCTGATCGCGCAGGAGGGCCTGGAGGAAGGCGCGAACCTGCAGACCTTCAGCATCCAGGACACGGGCGGCACGGCCAAGACGGTCGCGCGCGGCATCGAGCTCGTCAAGCGCATGCTGCCGCACGCCAACCGCGTGAAGCGCCAGCCGGTGCCGGCCAGCCACCTCACCGTGGGTCTGCAGTGCGGCGGCAGCGACGGCTACTCGGGCATCAGCGCCAACCCGGCCCTCGGCGCCGCGGTCGACCGCCTGGTGCGCCACGGCGGTACGGCCATCCTGTCGGAAACGCCCGAGATCTATGGCGGCGAGCACCTGCTCACCCGGCGCGCCGTCAGCCGCGAGGTCGCCGACAAGCTGCTCGCGCGCATCGCCTGGTGGGAGGCCTATACCGCGCGCAACGGCATGAAGATGGACAACAACCCCTCGGCCGGCAACAAGGCCGGCGGGCTGACGACCATCCTCGAGAAGAGCCTGGGCGCCATCGCCAAGAGCGGCACGACGGCGCTCGTGGACGTGGTCGAGTTCGCGCAGGCGGTCAACTCGCGCGGCTTCGTCTACATGGACACCCCCGGCTACGACCCGGTCTCGGCCACGGGTCAGGTCGCCGGGGGCGCCAACCTGATCTGCTTCACCACCGGCCGCGGCTCGGCCTACGGCTGCGCGCCCAGCCCCTCGCTGAAGCTCTCGACCAACAGCGCGCTGTGGCACAAGCAGCAGGAAGACATCGACATCGACTGCGGCCCCGTCGTCGACGGCCTGGAGTCGGTGGACGAGGTGGGCGAGCGCATCTTCCGCCTCATGCTCGAGACCGCCTCGGGCCGCGCCACCAAGAGCGAGCTGCACGGATACGGGCAGAACGAGTTCGTGCCCTGGCAGCTCGGCGCGGTGATGTGAGCTCCTCCTGCGCAGGCCCGCCGGACAGGGCCGCTCAGGCCTCCAGCGTCGCCGGGTCCGTGTTCGCGCCGCAGACGATCACCGCCACGCGCTCCCGCGGGGCCGGGCGGACCACCCCTTCCCACAGCGCCGCCAGCGGCAGCGCCGCCGCCGGCTCGACGGCCAGGCGCAAGTCCGCCCACATCCGGCGCCGGGCACGGGTGATGGCCTCGTCGTCCAGCAGGTGCGCGCCCTGCACGTGCGCCTGCAGCATCCAGGCGATGGCGCCGATGCGGCGCGCGCCCAGCGAATCCGCCGCCACGCCGCCGACCTCCACGTCCACCGGCGCGCCGGCGGCACGCGCGGCGTGCAGCGTCGGCGCGCGGGCCGGCTCGAGCGCGTCGATGCGGCTGCGCCCGCGATACCAGGCCGCGAGGCCCGCCACGAGGCCGCCGCCGCCCACGCTGACGAGCACACGGTCAGGGGCGCCGGCGTCGGCGTCGATCTCCACGCCCAGGGTGCCGGCGCCGGCCACGACCTCGGGCTGGTCATAGGCGTGCATCAGCAGCGCGCCCGTCTGCGCCTGGCGGCGCAGGCAGGCCGCCAGGGCCTCGGGGTAGACCGCGCCCTCCACCGTCACCTGCGCGCCCAGGCCGGCCAGGCGCGCGCGCTTGGCGGGCGTGGAGACCTCGGGCAGGAAAACCTCGCAGCGCACCCCGAGCGCGCGCGCCGCGTGCGCCGCGGCGATGCCCGCATTGCCGCCCGAGGCGATGACGACGCCGGCCTCGGGCACCTGCGCGCTGCGCAGGCGGTTGAGCATGCCGCGCGCCTTGAAGCTGCCGCTCGCCTGCAGGTGCTCGAGCTTGAGCCAGACCTCGGCCACGTCGAGTCCGAGCGCGCGACCCGGCAGACGCCACAGCGGCGTGTGCCGCACGTCGGCGGCGATGCGGCGCGCCGCGGCCAGCACGTCAGCGCGGTCCACACCCGCCACGGCGGGGCCTGCACTCAGGTTGGTCTTGTCCATCGGGCTATGCTACTGCGATGGACCAGCCCTCTGCCGCCGCCCTCGAATGGGCGCAGCGCCTCGTGCGCTTCAACACCGTCAGCCACCAGTCCAACCTGGCGCTGATCGAATGCATCGCCGACCACCTGCGCACGCTCGGCGTCGAGCCGCGCCTGACCTGGGACGACGAGCGCCGCAAGGCCAACCTCGTGGCCACGCTGGGGGCCGGCAAGCCCGGCGGCGTGGTGCTGTCGGGCCACACCGACACCGTGCCCTGGGACGGGCAGGACTGGCACGTCGACCCCCTCGGCGCAGAGCTGCGCGACGGCCGGCTCTACGGCCGCGGCAGCGCCGACATGAAGGGCTGGATCGGCATCGCCGTGGCGCAGGCCCGGGCCTTCCTCGAGGCCGACCTGCCGCACGCCATCCACTATGCCTTCAGCTACGACGAGGAGGTCGGCGGCTTCGGCGCGCGGCGCCTGATCGCCGACATGCAGGACGCCGGCTTCGCGCCCACGCACTGCATCGTCGGCGAGCCCACGGCCATGGTGCCCGCGGTGGCGCACAAGGGCGTGCACCGCTGGCGCTGCTGCATCCGCGGCAAGGCCGCGCATTCCTCGCTCACGCCGACTTCGGTGAACGCGGTCGAAGCCGGGGCGCGCCTGGTGGTGCACATCGCCGACATGGCCGACCGCTGGCGCGACCAGGGGCCCTTCCAGGCCGGCTTCGACGTGCCCTACACGACGGCGGCCACCTGCGTGATGCACGGCGGCATCGCCGACAACGTGGTGCCCGAGGAGTGCCGCGTCCACTACGAGTTCCGCAACCTGCCCGGCACCGACGAGGACGCGATGCAGCTTGAGGTGCTGGAGCGTGCCGCCCGGCTCGAGGGCCCGATGCGGGCGGTGGAGCCTGCGGCCGGCTTCAGCTTCGAGGCCTTCGCCTCGATGCCGGCCTTCCAGGCGCCCGAGGGCGACCCGGCGGTGGCGCTGGCCCAGCGCTTGGCCGGCACCACGCAGACTGCGCTCGTGGCCTTCGGCACCGAGGCCGGCCTGTTCCAGCGCGCGGGCATCCCCACCGTGATCTGCGGGCCGGGCTCGATCGCCCAGGCCCACCAGGCCGACGAGTACGTCAGCCTGCAGCAGCTCGCGGCCTGCGAGCGCTTCCTGCGCGGGCTGACGACCGCCTGATCACCACTTGCGCAGCCGCGTCCGCAGCCGGGTGATGGCCTGGCTGTGGAGCTGGCACACGCGCGACTCGGTCACGCCGAGCACGGCGGCGATCTCCTTCAGGTTCATGTCGTGCTCGTAGTACATGCTCATGATGTACTGCTCGCGCTCGGGCAGGTCGTTGATGGCGGCCACCAGGGCCTCGCGCATGCGGCGGTCGGCCAGCACGCCCAAGGGGTTGGCGTCGTGGTCGACCATGTGGCGGTCGAGGAAGTCCTCCTCGCCCTCGTCACCCGACATGTCCTCCAGGTAGACGAGCTGGGTGCCGCGCACCTTGGTCAGCAGGTCCTGGTAGTCGCCGAGCTTCATGCCGAGCTCGGCCGCGATCTCGTTCTCTTGCGGCGGGCGCCCGAGCTGGTGCTCGAGCTTGTGCACGGCGGCCTCGATCTGGCGCTGGTGCTTGCGGTCGCCGCGGCTCATCCAGTCGTTGCCGCGCAGCTCGTCGAGCATCGCGCCGCGGATGCGCTGCGTGGCGAAGGTCTCGAACTGCACGCCCTGGGAGGCGTCGAAGCGCGCGAGCGCGTCGTTCAGCCCGATCATCCCCGCCTGGATGAGGTCGTCGATCTCGACGTTCGCCGGCAGCTTGGCGATCATCTGGTGGGCCAGGCGACGCACCAGCGGGCTGTACTGCCGCAGCATGGCGTTGGAGTCGAGGCGGCCCTTGGCGGTGTACATGGCAGCGTCCCCCGAGCCGTCAGTTCCTGCGGTCGGTCAGCGCCAGGGGCGCGCCGCCGGTGCTACGGGACCAGGCCTGCTGCGGCACGCTGTCGTCGACCTCCAGCTGGGCCACCACCAGGCGCATCAGTTCCGGGCTCGGCGGCTCTGCCGCGTGGCCCTTCGGGTCGAGCGTCGTCCAGTCGTGCAGTGCCGCACTGATGAACTGCTCGGCGCAACTTGCCAGGCTGTCGGCGATGCGCGAGGAGCGCGGCGCCTGCACGGCCGACAGCAGCAGCAGGTCGAAGCTCATCCAGCCCGAGCGCTTGGACAGCAGCTTGAGCGAGGCATAAGCGTGCTTCACGCTTTCCGGGTGGTCGCTGGCCAGCAACATCGGCCGCGCCGGCCGGTGCGTGAGCAGGCGCGACAGTTCGGGCCCCGGCGCGTGCAGCACCACGACGTCGACCCGCGGCGCGATGCGCTTGAACTCCTCCAGCAGCGAGGCGGAGGACCCATGGGTGTCGACATAGCGCCGCGACAGGCCGCGCGCCGCAAGGTAGCTGACGCGCGGCGTCAGCCTCTCCACGCAGGCGCCCAGGTCCAGGGCCGCCGCCTCGGGGGCCGGCGGGGAGGTCTCCCCGGCATCGACCACCAGCGAACGCAGGCCCAGCAGCGACAGCGCTGCGGTCAGGCGCTCCACCGCCACGCCGGAGTGGCGGACGTGCGGGTTGGACACCAGCGTCAGATAGCGTCGCTGGGTGCGCGCGAACATGCGCCGCAGGCCCTCGGCCTGGTCCAGGGGCACACGTTCGATCAGGTCTTCGAAATCCTTCATGCCTGCTCCATCCCTCGAGCTTCAGTGGGCCGCGGCCATGGCGCCGATGCACGGCGAGGCGCCGGCGAAGACCAGGTTGACATCCGACGGGTCCAGCCGCCAGGCCGTGCTGCCTGCGGCGCGCAAGGCGCGCTGCACCAGGGTGCCGGCCGACAGGCGGTGCCAGTCCTCGGGCACGCGCTGCCCGTTGGCCACGGCCAGCACTTTCAGCCGGTGGCGGATCAGCGCGTCCAGCGCCGGGCCGAGCTTGACCGCCTCGTCGACCTTGGTCAGCACCACGCCACGGCACTGGGCCGCGCGGTAGGCCACCAGCGTGTCCTCGACCGTCTCGCCCTGCGAGGCGGCGTTGATCACCAGCAGGCGCTGCACCGAGGGCTGTGCCACCATCTCCAGCAGCTCGGCCGTGCGCGCGTCGCGCTGCGCCAGGCCGCCGGTGTCGATCAACACCATCTTCTTGCCCGACAGCAGGTCGAGCAGGTCCTCGAGCGAGGCACGGTCGTGCGCGGTGTGCACCGGCACGCCCAGGATGCGACCGTAGGAGCGCAACTGCTCCTGCCCGGCCATGCGGTAGGCGTCCAGCGAGATCAGGCCGAGCTGACCTGCGCCGTGTCGCGCGGCGAAGCTGGCCGCCAGCTTGGCCGTGCTCGTGGTCTTGCCCACGCCGGTGGTGCCGATCAGGGCGAAGATGCCGCCCTCGTCCTCGAGGGCCGCGCCGCGCTCGCCGGTGGCGAGGTTGCGCTCGAGCACGCTCGCCGCCCAGGCGCTCTCGTCGCCTTCCTCGGGCAGGCTGCCGACGAGCTTGCGGATCAGCGCGGGCGAGAAGCCGCACTCCAGCAGCTTCTGCGCCAGCGTGGCCTGGCGCGGCTGGCGCTGCAGCTTCTCCATGAAGGCCAGGGCGCCGAAGCGCTCCTCGATCAGGCCCTTCATCGAGCGCAGTTCGTTCAGCATTTCCGAGCGGTCGGCGGTCAGGTCGGGCGCCTCGCGCCGCAGGGCGGCCGCCCCCACCGGGTCGGCGGCGGCGGCGGGAAGCACCGGGCCGCGGCCCGGGGACACCCGGGGTTCGAAGACCTCGTCCATGAGCACGGGGGCTGCCTCGGGGTTCCGCGGCGGCGCGGCAGCGGTCTGCCCTGCCGGGCGGGCGAAAGGCAGCACGGCCGCCTCGCCCGCCGGCTCGGCGCGTGGCGCCACGCTCTGGCCATCGAGCTCGGCCTTGCGCCGCCGCAGCATGCGCTCTCGCACGTAGTCCTGGAAGGACAGCGTGCTCATCGACAACTGTTCGACGTCATCGCTCACCGAGGAGGTCTCGAACACCGGCTCCTTGCGTTCGTCCAGCCCGCCCCGGCCGGAGCCCGCGGCGCGCTCCACGGCAGTGGGTGCCACCGGCCGGTGGGCGGGTCGCTCGGCGGCCGGCCGGTCGTCCGGGCGGGGGCGAGGCTGGGAATGGCCGGCGAGCTTCTCGAAATGGCCCACGGAGTCCGGCGCCATGGCCAGCACCTCCACGCCCTCGGGGCAGGGGCGGGTGGACAGGACGACCGCGTCGTCCCCGAAGGCGGCCTTGACCAGCTTCAGGGCGTCGCGCGAGGTGCGTGCGGTGAACCGCTTGACGTTCATGCCGTGGCTCCGATGATCGAGGCGATGCGAATCGAATGGGTTTCAGGAATCTCGCTGTGGGCCAACACCCGCAAGCGGGGGGCTGCGCGCTTGAGCAGGCGCGACATCGCGCTGCGGATCGGGTCGGGCACCAGCAGGCAGGCGGGCTGACCCATGTCCTCCTGGGCGCGCGCCGTCTCGGCGGCGCGGCGCGTCAGCGTCTCGGCCACGCCGGGGTCGAGCGCCGCGCCGTGCGGGGAGGTCAGGGCCTGGGTGATCAGGCGCTCCAGCTCGGGGTCCATCGCGATCACCTCCAGTTCCTTGGCCGGGCCGTAGATCTGCTGCACGATGGCAGGCGCCAGGTGCACGCGCACACGCTGGGCCAGCTCGGCCGGGTCCGTGACGGTTGCGGCGTGCTCGGCCAGGCACTCGACGATCGAGCGCATGTCGCGGATGTGCACACCCTCCTCCAGCAGCAGTTGCAACACCTTCTGCAGCGTGGTGACGCTCACCAGCTTGGGGATGACGTCCTCGACGAGGTTGGGAGAGGTCTTCTTCACGTGGTCCACCAGGGCCTGGGTCTCGAGACGGCCCAGCAATCGGGCCGCATTCACCTGCATCAAGTGTGAAAGGTGAGTGGCCACCACGGTCGCGCAATCAACGACGGTAAATCCCCCCATCTGCGCCGTCTCGCGGTGACGTTCCTCGATCCAGATCGCGGGCAGGCCGAAGGCGGGGTCGGTCGTCTTCGTGCCGGGCAACTGCTGCGTCGCCCCGCCCGGGTTGATGGCCAGCAACATCCCGGGGAAAGCCTCGCCCTCGGCGACCACGGCGCCGCGCAGCGTCACGCGATAGGCCGCCGGGCGCAGCTCGCCCAGGTTGTCGCGGATGTGCACGGCCGGGGGCAGAAAGCCCACGTCCTGCGCGAACTTCTTGCGCACGCCCTTGATGCGCCCCAGCAACTCGCCGTTGCGCACCTTGTCGACCAGCGCGATCAGGCGGAAGCCCACCTCCAGCCCGAGCGTGTCCACGGGCGTCAGGTCGTCCCAGGTCGCCTCGGCGTTCGCTGACGGGATCTCGTCGGCATCGGCGCCCCGCTGGGGCTCCGCGGGCTTGCTCTTGCGGCGATGCGTGGCCCAGGCCAGCGCGCCCAGGCCGCCGCCGATGAGCAGGAAGACCAGGTGCGGCATGCCGGGCACGACGCCCAGCGCGCTGACGATGCCCGCAGTCACGCCGATGGCGCGCGGCGAGTCGAAGACCTGGCTGCGGATCTGGCTGCCCACGTCCTGCTCGTTACCCACGCGCGAGACCACCATCGCCGCCGAGACCGAGATCAGCAGCGCCGGCACCTGGGCCACGAGCGCGTCGCCCACGGCCAGCAGCACATAGCTGCGCGCGGCCTCTCCGGCGGAGAGGTCGTGCTGCAACATGCCGATGAGGAAACCGCCCACCACGCTGATGAACAGGATCAGCAGCCCGGCGATCGCGTCCCCGCGCACGTACTTGCTCGCGCCGTCCATCGAGCCGAAGAAGTCCGCCTCCTCGCCCACCTCGGCGCGCCGGCGCTTGGCCTCCTTCTCGTCGATCAGGCCCGCGTTCAGGTCGGCGTCGATGGCCATCTGCTTGCCGGGCATCGCGTCCAAGGTGAAGCGCGCGCCGACCTCGGCGATCCGCTCCGCGCCCTTGGTGACGACGATGAAGTTGATGACGACCAGGATCGCGAAGACGAGCAGGCCGACCGCGAAGTTGCCGCCGATCAGGAAGTGACCGAAGGACTCGATGACCTGGCCGGCGGCGCCGGGGCCGGTGTGGCCCTCCATCAGCACCACGCGCGTCGAGGCCACGTTCAGGCTCAGGCGCAACAGGGTCGTCACCAGCAGCACGGACGGCAGGGCCGCGAAATCCAGCGGCCGCTTCATCGTCGCCGCCACCATCATCACCATCATCGACAGCGCGATGTTGAAGGTGAACAGCAGGTCCAGCGCGAAGGGCGGCAGCGGCAGCACCATCATCGCCAGGATCAGCACGATGAAGATGGGCGCCGTCAGCGCCTTCAGCAGACCGGCATCGGGGCCCAGCAGGCCCTGCGCCCGCGTGACCCAGGGATTGCCCTTCAGGCCGGCGATCATGCGTCACCCCCACGCACCCCCTGCGCCGCCGGGTTCTGCGGGTCGAGCTCCGGCGGCACCGGCAGTTCGGGCAGCGGACCCGGCTCGCGGCCGCGCCCGGCCATGGCGTTGCGCAGCTGGTAGACCCAGGCCAGCACCTGTGCCACCGCGGCGAACAGGGCCGCGGGGATCTCGCGATCGACCTGGGCGTGGGCGTACAGCGCACGCGCCAGAGGCGGGGCCTGCAGCACCGGCACCGCGGCCGCACGCGCGGCGTCGCGGATGCGGAAAGCCATCAGGTCCGCGCCCTTGGCCAGCACGATGGGCGCGGCCATGCTCGCGCCGTCGTACTTCAGCGCCACGGCGTAGTGCTCGGGGTTCATCACCACCAGGTCGGCGCGCGGCACCGCGGCGAGCATGCGGCGGTTGGCCATCTCGCGCATGCGCGCCTTCATCTTGGCCTTGATCTCGGGGCTGCCCTCGACGTCCTTGTGCTCCTTCTTCAGTTCCTCGTGGTTCATGCGCAGCCCGCGCAGCCAGATGAAGCGCTGCAAGGGCACGTCCACGAGGGCGAACACGCCCAGGGCCACGAGCAGCAGCACCACCCCCGCCCAGATGGCGCTGCCGGCGTGCTCGAAGGCGGCGGGCAGCGGCAGCGCGAGCGTGTGCGCGAAGCGCGCGAGATTGGCCTTGACGAACAGCGCCGCGATCACGCCCAGCAGCACCGCCAGCAGGCAGGCCTTGAGCATCTGGCCGACCTGTTGCCCCGACACCATGCGCTTCAGGCCGGCGATCGGGTCGAATTTCTCCCATTTCGGCGCGACCGCTTTCCAGGTGAAGATCCAGCCGCCCGAGGCCATGCCCGAGGCCACGCCCACGAGCACCATCAGCAGGCCCAGCGGCGCGACGACGGCCATCAGCACCAGCCCCAGGTCGAGCAGGCGCTCGGTCATGCTGCCCGTGCCGGCCAGGGTGGCGGCGTCGAAGCGCAGCGCCTGCGCGAGCACGCGCTTCAGGGCATGGGTGGCCTGCGGTGCCAGGCCGACGATCACCAGACCGGCGCTGAACAGGGCGGCGAAGTGCCCCAGGTCACGCGAGCGCGCGACCTGCCCGTCCTCGCGCGCCTTGGCAATCTTGCGCTCGGTCGCAGGCAGGGTGCGGTTCTGGTTGTCGGCCATGTCTTCGGTGCGGCTGCGGGCGATCCGGGGCATGCGGATGCATGCCTGGCCCGTGGCGCCAGCCTCCGCATGGTGCCTTCGGGTCCGCGCGAGCGAGGCAGGAAAAAGGGCGCTCGAGGCGCCCTTTTCAACGCATGGGCGGAGCCGCCGCCCGGTGCCCGCTCAACGCGGCGGCGCGAGCTGGATCAGGCCGGAGGTCGGCCCCGTGGGCGCCGTCGGCTCCGCCTGCTCGGGGGCGTCACCGCCGCGCAGGAAGCGCTCCTCGGCGTCCCGGTTCATCACGATGATGCTGATGCGGCGGTTGACGGGCGCAGTCGGGTCCTGGCGGTCGTAGGGGCTGCTCGCCGCCAGCCCCTGCACGCGCAGCACGCGCTCCTGCGGCAGGCCACCGGCCAGCAGTTCGCGCCGCGAGGCATTGGCGCGGTCGGCCGAGAGCTCCCAGTTGGTGTAACCCTGGCCGCCGGTACCGAAGGGCGTGGCGTCGGTGTGGCCCTCGAGCGTCAGACGGTTGGGCACCTCGCCCAGGATGGAGCCGATCTCGCGCAGCAGCTCGCGCATGTAGGGCTGGACGGCCGCGCTCCCGCTGGAGAACATCGGTCGGCTCGCGGCATCGACGATCTGGATGCGCAGCCCGTCGCGCGTCATGTCGAGCTGGACCTGGTTGCGCAAGCCCTCCATGCGGCTGCCGGCGATGCGCTGCTCGAGCTCGCCCTGCAGCTTCTCCAGGCGCGCCCGCTCGGCCCGGGCCTGCTCGGCCTTCAGCGCCTGCAGGTTGATCGTGCTCTTCTTGGCCTCGATGTCGCCCTGCTTGACCTGCCCGTGCGATCGCGACAGGTCCTCGCCCCCGCCCTTGACCACCGAGGACGAGTCGCCCGAGCCCGAGCCGCCACCCAGCAGCGCCACCTTCAGCGGCGAATTGAAATAGGCGGCGATGCCCTTGCGGTCGCCCTCCGTCGTCGAGCCGATCAGCCACATCATCAGGAAGAAGGCCATCATCGCGGTCACGAAGTCCGCGTAGGCGATCTTCCAGGCGCCGCCATGCGCGCCGTGGCCGCCCTTCTTGACGCGCTTGACGATGATGGGCTGGAGCTTCTTGGTGTCACCCGCCATGGCCGGCCTCCACCTTCAGGAACGGGCGGCGGCTCACTTCTTGCCCTTCACGTGGCTCTCGAGTTCGTTGAAGGTCGGCCGGTGGTCCTGGAACAGCACCTTGCGCCCGAATTCGATCGCCACCTGCGGCGCGTAGCCCTGCATGCTCGCCAGCAGCGTGGTCTTGATGCACTGGAACTCCTTGGTGCCTTCCTCCACCTTCTGCTCGAGCAGGCCGGCCAGCGGCTCGGCGAAGGAGTAGGACAGCAGGATCCCGAGGAAGGTGCCGACCAGCGCCGAGCCGATCATGCCGCCCAGCACCGCCGGCGGCTGCCCGACCGAACCCATGGTATTGACCACGCCGAGCACGGCGGCCACGATGCCGAAGGCCGGAAGACCGCCGGCCAGGCGCTGCAGCGCCATCACCGGCGCGTGCGCTTCCTGGTGGTGGGTCTCGATCTCGCTGTCCATGAGGGTCTCGATCTCGTGCGCGTTGAGGTTGCCCGTCACCATCATGCGCAGGTAGTCGGTGATGAACTCGGTGACGTGGTGGTCCTCGAGCACCGTGGGGTACTTCTGGAAGATCGGCGAGTTCGCCGGGTCCTCGACGTCCTTCTCGATGGCCATCAGTCCCTCGCGCCGGGCCTTCTGCAGGATGTCGTAGAGCAGCGCCATCAGGTCCATGTAGCGCGTCTTGCTGTACTTGCTGCCCTTGAAGCACTGGACGAGACCGGCCATCGTCGCCTTGACCACCTTCATCTGGTTGGCGGCCAGGAAGGCGCCGGCGGCCGCGCCGACGATGGTCGTCATCTCGAACGGCAGCGCGTTCAGAACGGGCGCAATATTGCCGCCGTGCGCGATGAACACGCCGAAGACGCAGGCCATCGCGATGACCCAGCCGATGATGACGAACATGATGTCGGTGTCCGGGGTGAGATTCAGGGACGAGCGCCGCGCGGCCCTCGCCCTTCGCCAGGGCGGTAGGCGGCTGCGGTCACAGACGCGGGCGAGGCTCCGGCCCCTTCCTTATCGGCCGCCGGAGCCGGAGGTTGAGCCGCGGCCGCGGGGCGCGCCGGCACCCGGTAGGCGAAGACCCGCCGCGCGCGCCCGCCCTCCACGGCCGACGTGTGCGCCGCGGCGACGCCCGGCACCGGGAATTCCAGGCTGACGAGCCAGCTTCCGGCGCGCATTTCGGCGCAGGCCTTGCTCCAGGCGCCGGGCATCGATTCCGGGCGCTGGAACAGGTAGACGAGATCGTATCCCGACCATGACACGGCCCACATGTCGCACCGCCGCAGCCGCGCCGCCCGGCCCATGCGGACACGGGCCGCCAGCACCAGCGGCAGGCTGCGGTCGACGCCTTCGAGCCGGGCCCGCGGGAAGGCCCGGCGCAGGGCGGCCAGGCCGTGGCCGAGGCCGCTGCCGGCATCGAGCATGTGCGCACGGGCGGGCAAGGCGAGCCTGCGCGCCAACCCGAGCAAGGCGTCCGGCGGGGTCGGGAACAGCGGGGCGTCGCGCCACGCCGACATCGGGTAGAGAGCCAGCAGCCCGGCCGCCAGCGCCAGCCAGATCCAGGCTGGCGCCCCCTGCTGCAGCCACAGCGCCGCAGGCAGCCCGGCCAGCGCGATCAGGCGCCGCGACAGCCCTCTCACGCACCCGGCGAGCGCCAGCGAGGGGCTCCAGGCCAGGGCCACCGACAGCCAGCCCGGCAGGCCGGCCAAGGATGCCGCCTGCAGCAGCACCCAGCCGGCCGCCCACGCCCCAAGGGCTGGCCAGGGCCAGCGCTGCAACGGGGCCAGGGTTTGGCCGAGGGCGATGGTCATGGCTGCAGACGCCTGCCGCGTCCGACCCGGGCCGCTTCAGACATGGGTGCGGCTCGGGGCCCGACCGGCCCGCGCAAGATAGGCCGCCGCCGTGGCCAGGGCCTCGGGGTCGGCGTCGGTCAGCGCCTCGGGCAGCACGGCCGCGGCCACGCCCTCGTCGTCGTCGGCCGGTGCGCCCAGCCGCAGCGAGCCCGCCGCCCGGCCCTTGCCCGCCCGCGCCGGTGGGTTGCACAGCCCGCACACATAGTGCCGCGCGATCTCGTGCGGGTGCGTCACG
>Ga0169931_10009940_pt1 | contig 13625 bp, 13 predicted proteins | sample Kivu_15m_20L_FD_129675 | JGI IMG/M metagenome (GOLD analysis project Ga0169931, IMG submission 129675) | Freshwater microbial communities from Lake Kivu, Western Province, Rwanda to study Microbial Dark Matter (Phase II) - Kivu_15m_20L... | ecosystem: Environmental > Aquatic > Freshwater > Lake...
CCAAGGAACATGGCTGGCAGGGGAACCAGCAGGGGCACGAGAAAGGCCAGCACCGCCACCGCCAGTTCGTCGGCCAGGATGTTGCCGAACAGACGAAACGAGAGGGATAGGGGCTTGGTGAAGTCTTCGACGATCTTGAAGGGGAGCATGATCGGCGTGGGCTCCACGTAGTACTCGAAGTAGCGGAGACCCTTGCGGCTCAGACCGGCATAGAAATAGGAGAGAGAGACCAGCAGGGCCAGGGCCACGGTGGTGTTGATGTCAGCCGTGGGGGCACCCAGCTCACCATTTGGAATCTCAATCACCTTCCAGGGGATCAGGGCGCCGCCCCAGTTGCAGACGAAGATGAACAGGAACAGGGTGCCGATGAAGGGCATCCAGTCGCGGTAGGCCTTCTCACCGATCTGTTCGCGGGCGAGGTCGCGAATGTAGGACCAGAGAAACTCCAGGAGATTCTGTACACCACCGGGGTCTCGCTCCAGCTTGCGGGTGCCCACGACGACGAGGGCCAGCAGGGCGCCGATCACCACCCAGGAGCTGAGGAACACCTGGCCGTGGAGATGGAGATCACCAAGTTGCCAGTAGAACTGCTTGCCCACCTCCAATTCGGCGAGGGGCGGATGCAGGGGCAAGGGAACCATGGGGAGGGATTGGTTCAGGGGGCAAGAACCGCCTGCAGAAGCAGAGCGGGTTTGTAGAGCACGAAGCCGATGAAGGCCGGCAACAGGTGGAGGGCGGGAATCCTGCTGGAGGCGATGACCAGCAGGCAGGGCACCAGCAGCTGCAGGCGACCAAGGGAACGCGAATCGGGACCGAGACGGGAGACGCTGCGGGCCAGAAGACGCAGATAGACCAAGCCACAGCAGGCTCCAAGAAGCAGGCTGCGGGCCGTTTCGCCTCCAAACAGCGCCCAGGTGAAGACCACGGCGGCGGCGGCGAGACAGACGGTGGCCACCAGCAGGCGGCGTTGCAGACGGATGTAGTCGGCCAGGGGGTCGACGGTCTGCGGGATTTCGCCCTGGGGAAGGGCCTCAGCAGCGGCTGTGGTGTCCACCTCAGGAATGGCGGCTCCCGCTGGGATGGCGGCTCCCGCTGGGGCGGCAAGGGTTGCCTGCACAGAGGAGACGCCTAAAAACGGGGCGAATTTATCACGCAGGGCCCAGGCACCAGCCAGAGCAGGCAATCCCAGCGATCTCTCGGCTCAACCCTGAAGGGGCAGCAGCAGCCGCTGGCCCACCAGGCGCCGGGCCCTCAGGCAGCGCTCCGCGGCGTCGAGGTGGAGCGGCAGGTCAGCCAGGGGGACCCCGGGGTTGGCTTCCACCGCCTCGACCAGGGGGAGATCCCCCTCCGCGAGGCTGAGGGGGAGCAGGTCGGGCCCCAGCAAACTGGCCGCTGGCCAGCCCCAGAGACAGCGGTTGCGCTGGAAGCCTGTCGCCAGCAGGCGCCGGCAGTCGCTCCAGTCGGGGCGCACCACGGGCTCCGGCGTGAGGAAGAGCTCGAAATGGCTGATGTCGGGATCCAGGGCCTCCACCAGCAGCCATTGCTCCAGCTGGGACAGGGCGCGGGCCCGTTCCAGCAGCTCGCCGCCCAGCAGGCGGCCTGGATCCCAAACCTCCGGATTGGAGAAGCCGGCGAGCTGCAGATCTGCACTCGCCACGAACGCCAGCAGGCGGTTGAGGTCGTAACTGGTTTCCTGCGGGTGCAGGTACATGTCCGCAAAGTTGGCATCGGCCGTGGTGTCCAGGGCCCAGCGCTGCTCGTGATGGCGCCGCAGCCGGTTCGATGGCGGCAGGTCGGTGAACAGCTGCCGGCCCAGCCTCAACCCCTCAGGGCCGGCGGTCACCCCCATCAAGGCGAGCGCCTGCTGGGTGCGATGGATCTCCCAGCGGCCGGCATCGGCATAGAGAAAGAGATGGAGCACGCCGTCGGGGGCGAGACGCTGGGCCAGGGCCCGCAGACCCGCCTCCGGTTCGTGCAGGTGGTGGAGCACGCCCACCGAATTGATGTAGTCGAACGGCCCTTCGCCCTCCAGATCCAGCAGGCTGCGCTGCTCGATCCGCAGCTCCAGCACCTGGGCGACGGCTCCGGATCGCCTGAGGCGCTGCCGCGCCAGATCCAGGGCCCCGGCACTGATGTCCACCGCCAGCACGCTGGCCCCCGGATTGAGATGGCACAGGTAATCCGTGCTCACTCCGGTGCCGCATCCGGCATCGAGAATTCGCCAGGGGCGGGCGCCGCCGCAGCGATCGGCGGGAATCCAGCCCAGGGCGGCTGCCCTGGCACTGTCGACGCACCAACGCCAGTTGTATCCAGGCGGGGGACCGTCCTGAAGAGGATCGCCGGGGTAGGGAAAGCGGTCGTAGAAGGCGCTCACCACCGGCGTGGCGGCATCACTCGGCTGGGGCCCCTCGGCCATGGCTGACAGTCACGATGGGGGGAGCATTTCATGCGCCCGGCCAGTCGCGCCTGAACGCTGCAAACATTTGTTCATCGCTCCCGGAAGCCCCCGAGGGCGAGCCGTAACGTGCCCTGGCCCGGCTCGCTCTCCGTCAATGACCGTGACCGCCAGCAGCGGCAGCACGAGGGTTTCGCCCCAGCGCTACGACACCCTGCCGCTCTCCAGCGTTCGGCAGGCGGAGCAACAGGACCGCTTCCCCGATGGGGGCGAGCTCGACAACCTGATCACCTTCTTCCAGGGCGGCCAGCTCCGGGTGGAGGCAGCACGGCGTATCTCGGCCAACGCTGACTTCATCGTGGCCAAGGCCGCCAACCGCATCTTTTCGGGCGGCACGCCGCTCTCCTATCTCGATGCCCCGCTGAGCACCGCCGCCTCGGCCACGGAGGGCACGCCGCTCGCCGCCGACCAGGTGGCCTTCCAGCAGTCGGTGCGAACCTTTGCCGGCGGTGCCGCCAGCAGTGGCAACGTCCTCACCCGCCTGCTGGAGGGCGCCAGCGGTGACGCCGATGTGCGGATCGTGCTGCCCACGGGCTTCAGCCCGATCGCCGTGGGCCGTTACGGCACCGCGCGGATGAGGAAATCGCTGCGCGACCTGGCCTGGTTCCTGCGCTACGTGGGCTACGCCCTGGTGGCCGGCGATCCCAGCATCCTCACGGTCAACACCCGCGGCCTGCGGGACGTGCTGGAGAAGGCCTGCTCCCTGGCCGCCACCAACGTGGCTTTGCAGGAAATGCGCGCCGCCGCCGCCGGCCTGCTGAAGGATCTGCCCGAGGCCCGCAAGCTCACGATCGAGGCCTTCAACGTGCTGATCGCCGAGCTGGAGGTGCCCACCCCCTCGGCCCGCCAGCGCCTTGGCAGCCCCGTGAATCAGGGCCTGCAGCTGCCCGCCACCTACGCGCTCGCCGCCCAGGGCAAGGCCCAGCGCTCCACCATGAAGCCCGGCATGACCGGGGCCCAGAAGGCTGAGGTGATCCGCGCCGCCTACCGCCAGGTGTTCGAGCGCGACATCCAGAAGGGCTACAGCCTTGTGGTGTGCCCGGTGGAGGCCACCCAGGTGCGCCAGGGCCAGATTTCGATGCGCGAGTTCATTCGCGCCCTGGGCCGCAGCAAGGAGTACCGCCGTCAGTTCTATGGCCGCTTCTCCAACAGCCGGGTGGTGGAGCTGGCCTTCCGCCATTTCCTCGGTCGGGGCATCAGTTCCCGCGAAGAATTCACCACCTACTTCGACATCGTGAGCTCCCAGGGCCTCAACGGCCTGGTGGATTGCCTCGTGAACTCGATGGAGTATGCCCGGGTGTTCGGCGAGGAAACCGTGCCCTACCTGCGCGACCTCGGCGAAGAGGCCCAGGAGAGCGCCGGCTGGGGCAGCAACCGCAAGCTGTTCCGCTTCAGCGCTCCGTTCGAGGGGGCTCCGCAGTACGTGACGCTCTACGCCTCGTACCGCCAGCCCTTCGCCGACCAGCACCCCTACGGCGGCGGCAACGATCCTCTGGCCCTCACCTACGGCGCGATCTTCCCGTCCGGCACCGCCAACGTGGCCACCCGGCCGGCGCCGATGAGCTACGACAGCCGCCGCATCCTGGTGGGCAACGGCATGGCCCAGCCGGGCCAGATGAACACCGCCCAGTTCCGCAAGGCCACCCCGCGCCGCGTCGGGCCCAAGGTGGTGCGCCTGCAGCAGATCGCCACCGGCGGCAACTCCGTGCCCAGGCGCGGCGGCCAGCCCAGTGTGCGCAACACCGAGGCGAGCACCCAAGCCGTGATCAACGCGGTGTACGTGCAGATTCTCGGCAACGCCGGCTATGCCGGTGAGCGCAACAAAGTGGAGGAGATCAAGCTCGAGAACGGCGACATCAGCCTGCGCGAGTTTGTGCGCCAGGTGGCCCGCTCCGACGCCTTCCGCCGCCGTTACTGGAGCGGGCTGTACATCACCAAGGCGATTGAGGTGATGCACCGCCGCATTCTGGGCCGTCCCACCTTCGGCCGCTGGGAGATCGACGCCTATTTCGACACCGCTGCCCGCAAGGGCTTCTACGGGGTGGTCGACGCGATCGTGAACAGCAGGGAATACGCCGAGAGCTTCGGTGAGGACACCGTTCCCTACGAGCGCTTCATCACCCCGGCCGACCGCAACGCCCGCAAGGTGCCCACCCTCAACCGGGCCCTCGACCCCAATGCCATCGCCGACACCACCCCGCGCAAGCGCCCCGATGTGGCTCCGGCCCTGGATCTCAGCACCCCCGCCAGCCTGGTGCAGCGCAATCTGCCCAGGCGTCGCCCGGTGATTGTCGGCAGCTGGAGCGCCAAGATCGCCGGAGGTGCCGCCATGGCTCCCACCAGGTCTACCGCCCCCCAAGGCCCAGACAGCATCCGTCAGGCCCCTGCCCCCGCCCGCAGCTTCAGCCGCAGCCCAGGCGGCACCACCGCCTGGACCGCCGGCAGCGTGACAGCCGGCTTCAAGGTTGCTGCCGCCACCCCCGCCTTCACGGCCGCTGGCCTCTGGAGGGCAGCGGTGAGCAGTGGGGTTGGTGCCGCCCAGGCCAGGCTGCCAGGTGCCGCCATGGATCAGGCCATCAAGGCCAACCAACCCCAGGGCTTCGCCCGTCGCCAGAGCCTGGGCCGCCCGGTCGCCCTGGGCCGCACCGCCAGCGAACAGCAGATCCAGGAGGCGATCGAAGCCAGCTACCGCCAGCTGCTCAACCGCATTCCCCTGGCCTCCGAACGCCTTGGCGACGCCGAATCCCAGTTCCGCAACGGCCAGCTCACCGTGGCGGAATTCGTGGGCCAGCTCGCCGGCAGCGAGCAGTTCCAGCAGCGCCTGAACCGCATGGCTCCCCTGCGGGCCGCATCTGCGGCCTACCTGGCCCTGCTGGGGCGAGCCGCCCAGCCTGCGGAGGTGAGCCTGTTCCTGGCCACCCGCGCCAGCAGGGGGCAGCGCGCCGCCCTGGAGCAGCTGCTCGACAGTCCGGAGTATGCCCAGGCCTTCGGCCAGACCACCGTGCCCTATCTGCGTGGCATGGCCACTGCTGCGGGCATCCCCCTGCGCACCGTGAATCGAACCGCGACCCTCTACGCCGGCAACGCCGGTCTCAATCCAGCGCCAAGGGGCGCCATCTGAGTCATCGTCGCCGACATCGCATCGGTACAAGCGGATCCGCCACCCGGCCTTCTGGCAATCGAGCCAGGGGGCTTTTTTGCTGGCTAACAAAAACTGAAGCCGCGAACTTGGCGCAGACGGTTAGGCACCCATGACCAAGCTGGCGACGGAATCGTGAACAATTGATGCGCACTGTCACTGTTGGCAATGTGGCGCAGATCCACTGCGCCCCAAGGGATCTCAGAAACAGGGGCGCCGTGAAGAACTGTTACCGGCGCTTAGGCCATCGGAGGCCCGTAACGCAGAATGACTCGGCGATCGACCCCCGTCGATCCATCCCTTACCCACCGGATACCGGTCACCGTCAAGGCGACCGCTTGTTTCGAGGCAGAACTGCATGAGCATCGTCTCCAACTCGATCATCAACGCGGACGCCGAAGCCCGCTACCTCAGCCCTGGCGAACTCGACCAGATCAAGGCTTTCGTGGCCGGAGGCCAGCGGCGTCTGCGCGTTGCCCAGGTGCTCAGCGAGAGCCGTGAGCGCATCGTGAAACAGGCCGGAGGGGCTCTGTTCCAGAAGCGCCCCGACGTCATCTCCCCCGGCGGCAACGCCTATGGCGAAGAGATGACGGCCACCTGCCTGCGTGACCTCGACTACTACCTGCGTCTGGTGACCTATGGCGTGGTTTCTGGCGACGTGACGCCGATCGAGGAAATCGGTGTGATTGGCGCCAAGGAGATGTACCGCGCCCTGGGCACCCCCCTCGAAGCCATGGCTGAAGGCGTGCGTGAGATGAAGAGCGCCGCCGTGGGCCTGCTGACCGGCGCCGATGCCGAGGAAGCCGGCTTCTACTTCGACTACCTGGTCGGCGCCCTCTCCTGAGGCTGCACTGCCTGACACCCCACCGCCCCTAAGCCGAATCCATGCAAGACGCGATCACCAACGTCATCAATCAGGCCGACGTTCAGGGTCTGTACCTCGACGGCTCCGCCATGGGTCGCCTGGAGCAGTACTTCGCCAGCGGTGAGCTGCGCGTGCGTGCCGCCGCCACCATCAGCGCCAATGCTTCCGCGATCATCAAGGAAGCGGTGGCCAAGTCGCTGCTGTACTCGGACATCACCCGTCCCGGCGGCAATATGTACACCACCCGTCGGTATGCCGCCTGCATCCGCGACCTGGACTACTACTTGCGCTATGCCACCTATGCCATGCTGGCCGGGGACACCTCAATCCTCGACGAGCGTGTGCTGAACGGACTGAAGGAGACCTACAACTCCCTGGGTGTGCCCATTGGTGCCACCGTGCAGTCGATCCAGGCCATGAAGGAGGCAGCTGCCAGCCTGATCGGCCCTGATGCCGGCCGTGAGCTGGGCGTCTATCTCGACTACATCAGCTCCGGTCTCGGCAACTGATCCGACTTCGGCACACCCCGAGGATCTATCCCATGCGTCTGTTCAAGATCACAGCCTGCATTCCCTGCCCGGAGAAAGTCCGAACCCAGCGTGAATTGCAGAACACCTACTTCACCAAGTGGGTGCCCTACGACAGCTGGTTCGCCGAACAACAGCGGATCATGAAGCAGGGAGGTAAAATCCTCAAAATTGAGCTTGTGGCTGGCCGCCCCCAGACCAACGTGGGGATCTGAGCCAATTCTTGACTCGCTCTTGGTCGCAAGGGAATCAATCCGCACCTCCACCAGCCCGGGTTTCCCGGGCTTTTTGCGTGCTATTGGCGGTGGACGTGTTGGCACGGTTCAATGAATCACCTCTGACGCCTGCGCGTCGCCCCGATTCATCGTGTCCCGCTCCAACGCCTGGCGTGCCGGCTCCGGCCCTGGCTCTGGCTCTGATGAGGCCCCACCGGCCGGCGTCCAAGGCCTGTTGCCGTTGCCCTGGGGGCAATGGCCAGCCGAAGCCCGGTTGCTGCTGGGCATGGTGGTGGTCTGGAGCGTGGTTGGGCTGTTGGTGCTCACCTCCGCGAGTTGGTGGGTGGCGGAGCGGGAAATGGGCGATCCTGCCTTCTACCTGAAGCGTCAGCTGATCTGGATGCTGGCGAGCTGGGGGCTGCTCTGGCTGGGGCTGAGCATGAGCCTGCGGCGCTGGTCGCACATCGCCCCCTTGGGTCTGCTGGTCGGCTGCCTGCTGGTGGCGGCCACCCTGGTGGTGGGAAGCACGGTGAACGGCGCCAGTCGCTGGCTGGTGTTGGGGCCGGTCCAGCTGCAACCCTCAGAGCTGGTGAAACCCTTTGTCGTGCTCCAAGGGGCTGCGCTGTTCGCCCACTGGAAGCGCAGCGGTCTGGACCAGAAGCTGCTCTGGCTAGGCAGCTTCGGCGTCCTGATGCTCCTGATCCTCAAGCAGCCCAACCTCAGCACCGCCGCCTTGATGGGGATGCTGCTCTGGCTGATCGCGCTGGCGAGTGGCCTGTCCCTGCGCCTGCTCTTCGGGGCGGCGGGGGGGGGGCTGCTGGTGGCCGGCGCCAGCATCGCCGTCAACGCGTACCAGCGGGCCCGCGTCATCTCCTTTCTGGACCCCTGGCGGGATGCCCAGGGCGATGGCTACCAACTGGTGCAGAGTCTGCTGGCGATCGGTTCAGGCGAATTGCTGGGCGAGGGGTACGGCCTGTCCACCCAGAAACTGCAGTACCTGCCGATTCAGAGCACCGATTTCATCTTTGCCGTCTTCGCCGAGGAGTTCGGCTACGTGGGCTCCCTGGTGTTGCTGGCCTTCCTGCTGCTGTTCGGCCTTGTCGGACTGCGCATTGCCCTGGGCTGCCGCAGCAACCTGCAACGCCTGGTGGCCATCGGCTGCACCGCCCTGCTCGTGGGCCAATCGATCCTGAACATCGCCGTGGCCAGCGGTGCGATGCCCACCACCGGCCTGCCGCTGCCGCTGATCAGCTATGGCGGCAACTCCCTGATGGCCAGCCTGCTGGTGTGTGGCCTGCTGGTGCGCTGCTCCCTGGAGTCCGGCGGGCTCACACCACCTGCCCCAAGGCGCCGCCGCAGCCCCCGGTTCGCTCGATAGGCTGGGGCAATGAACGGTTTCGGCCTGCCGCTGGCCGACTGGGCCCGCAGCGCCGATGTGCTGCTGCAGCAGTCACTGGCCACTCCTTCGCCCATCACCCTGGCGATGGTGTTCGCCGGAGGCTTGCTCACCAGCCTCGGGCCCTGCTCCCTGTCGCTCCTGCCTGTCACTCTGGCCTACCTGGCGGGCTTTGAGGGCGAGCGGCAGCCTCCCTGGCAGCGCAGCCTCGCCTTCGCCACGGGGATCGTGGCGGCCCTGGTGCTGCTCGGCCTGGCCAGTGGGCTGCTGGGGCGGATCTATGGCCAGATCCCGGGGCTGGTGCCGACAGCCGTGGCCGTGCTGGCCCTGCTGATGGGTCTCAACCTGCTGGGACTGCTGCCGATTCCCCTGCCCGCCGGCCCCGACCCCGAGCGCTGGCGCCAGCTGGTGCCTGCACCCCTGGCGCCGATCGCCGCCGGCCTGGCTTTCGGACTGGCGGCCACACCCTGCACGACGCCGGTGCTGGCGGTGCTGCTGGGCTGGATGGCCCAGCATGGTCAGCCCCTGATCGGCATGGTGCTGCTCACCGCCTTCGGGGCCGGCCAGGTGCTGCCCCTGCTGCTGGCCGGTACCGCCGCCGCCAGCCTGCCCCGGCTGCTGAGCCTGCGGGCGATGGGCCAGTGGGTGCCGCCGATCAGTGGGGTGGTGCTGGTCACCACCGGCGTGCTCACCCTTGTGGCCCACGTGTCATGACCACCGGCCTGGTTCCCCGCCTGAACCGCCTGGCCGCCTGGATCTCCGATCTGCGGCTGGCCATCGCCCTGCTGGTGGTGATCGCCATCGCCAGTGGGATCGGCACCGCCATTCCCCAGAAGGAAACCGAAGACTTCTATCGCCAGCTCTACGACAACGAACCCTGGCTGGGCCTGTTCAGCGGTCGCCGGGTGCTGGCCCTGCAACTCGACCATGTGTATTCGAGCGACTGGTTTTTAGCCCTGCTGGCCTGGCTGGCCGTTGCCCTGCTGCTGTGCAGCTGGCGCCGGCAATGGCCTGCCCTGAAGGCCGCCCTGCGCTGGGTCGACTACAGCTCCCCGCGGCAGCTGAGCAAGCTCAGCCTGGCTGAAACCATCGCGGTGGCCGACGCAGGCGCCAGCCTCACCAGGCTGGAGCAGCTGCTGCAGAACCAGGGCTGGCAGATCCAGCGCCAACCTGGACGCCTGGCCGCCCGCAAGGGATTGGCGGGACGGATCGGGCCGCTGCTGGTGCACGCCGGGATGGTGGTGCTGATGCTTGGCGCCGCCTGGGGTGCACTGGGGGGGCAGCGGCTGGAGCAGTTCCTGGCTCCAGGCCGCACCCTTGAACTGGTCGACAGCCGCGGCCACGGCGAACTCAGCCTTGCCCTGGACCACTTCGCCGTGGAGCGCGATCCGGCCGGCCGGCCGGAGCAGTTCACCTCCCGGCTGCGCATCCTGGAAGCGGCGGCAGCCGCCAGTGCAGGGACCAGCGCAGAACCTGTGGTGCTCAGGCAGGCTGAAATCAGCGTGAATCACCCCCTGCGCTTCCGCGGCGTCACCTTTTATCAGGCCGACTGGGGACTGGCGGCCCTCACCCTGCAACTCGGCAGGAGCCCGCTCCTGCAGCTCCCTCTGCAGAGCTTTCCCCAGCTGGGGGAGCAGGTCTGGGGACTGCTGCTGCCCACCCAGCCGGATGGATCGAATCCCGTGCTGCTGCTGCTGCGCAGCGAGCAGGGGCCGGTGGATGTCTATGGCAGCGGCGGGGAGCTGCTGGGTCAGCTCAGTGTCGGCGGGGCTGCTGTTGATGTGGCGGGCCTGCCGGTGCGGGTGGCGAGTGTGCTTCCCTCCAGCGGCATCCTGCTGAAGCGCGACCCTGGCGTACCCCTGGTCTATGCGGGATTTGGCATCGCCCTGCTGGGCGGAGGGCTGAGCCTGGTGGCCACTCGCCAGCTGTGGGCGATCGCCGAGCCAGGTTCGCTCCATGTGGCCGGTCTCTGCAACCGCAACCTCACGGGCTTTGCCGGGGAGCTGCCGCGCTTGCTGGTCGAAGTGCAGCAGGCCTGAGTTAGCAGGGCAGGCGGGTGCCGTGACTCACGCGGACCACGGTGTGGACATTCCCCCGGGGGTTGAAGTCAGCCACCAGCTCCATCCACTGGGGATCGGCCGCCGCCACCAGGTCGTCCAGGATACGGTTGGCCACTTCCTCGTGGGAGATGCTCCGGTCTCGGTAACTGTTGGCATACAGCTTGATGGCCTTGAGCTCAATCACCCTTGGCCCGGGCTGGTAGAGCAGCCGCAGCAGCGCGAAATCCGGATAACCGGAAAAGGGGCACTTGCAGGTGAATTCCGGCAGTTCGATCGACACCTCATAGGGGCGGCCGGGGCGGGGGTTGTCAAAGCAGATCAGCTGGGCCTCAGCGATGGCCCGCTCGCCGTAGAGGGGCGTGCGGGTGCCGCCACCAGCGCTCGGACCCAGGCCATCGGAACCAGCACTGGACATGGCGGCTGTCGGTTTCACGCGTTGTTGAGGATCCTAGAAAGACCCACTGGCTCCGTAGCATCAGCTACCACGGCAGCCTGGAGGCTCAGGCCTAATAGGTTCTGGCCCCATGGGCCCAGGCCCGCCCCCCGGGTGGTCAGGCCTGAGAGACTGCTCCCAGCACCCCGCTGCTTCCATGAAAAAAGTCGAGGCCATCATCCGCCCGTTCAAGCTTGAAGACGTCAAGATCGCGCTGGTGAACGCGGGCATCGTGGGCATGACCGTGAGCGAAGTCCGTGGATTCGGCCGGCAGAAGGGTCAGGTGGAGCGGTACCGCGGCTCGGAATTCACCGTGGAGTTCCTTCAGAAGCTGAAGCTGGAGATCGTGGTGGGGGATGAGCAGGTGGACACCGTGGTGAATGCGATTCAGGACGCCGCCCGCACCGGTGAAATCGGCGACGGCAAGATCTTTGTGAGCACCATCGATTCGGTGATCCGCATCCGCACCGGCGATCGCGATGCCGGTGCGATCTGAACATCAGCCAAGGGTCTGGTTCACCACCAGGGCCACGGTCTCGGCGGTCAGCGCCGTGGGACCTGGCTGCTGTTCGCAGTCCTGACCAGACCCATCCTGCAACCACAACAGGTATTCGTGGTTGCCAGCCGGTCCCGTAATCGGCGACGCCACCAGTCCGGACGGTACCAGGGCAAGACGCTGCGCGGCGGTGATCACTCCGTTGATCGCATCGGCGTGGGCGTCACGGTCACGCACCACGCCGCCCCTGCCCACCCGAGCCTTGCCCACCTCGAACTGGGGCTTCACCAGCAACACCAGATCGCGCCAACCCCGGCGGGTCAGGTGCTGGGGCTGCAGGAGCCGCGTGAGCGCCGGCAGGACCAGGGCCAGGGAGATGAATGACACATCCGCCACCGCCAGATCGGGGTGGGGATCCTCCGGGCCGTAGAGCTGCTCGGGCAGGAGGTGTCGCAGGTTGGTGCGCTCCTTGAGCACCACCCGCGGATCTTGACGCAGGCCCCAGGCCGTCTGGCCATAGCCCACATCAATGCCGTAGACCCGGGCGGCACCCCGCTGCAGCAGGCAGTCGGTGAAGCCGCCGGTGGAGATACCGCCATCGAGACACACCCGGCCCTCGACCGCCATCGGGAACGCCGTCAGGGCAGCCTCCAGCTTGTCGCCGCCGCGGGAGACGAAGCGGGGCGGCAGCGCCACCACCAGCGGCAACCCGGGGGTCACCGCGGTGCCCGGTTTGTCGAGCACCCGATCGCCACTGCGTACCCGGCCGGCTCGGATCAGCTGCTGGGCCTGCTGGCGGCTGACCACAAGACCCCGGACCACCAATTCCTGATCCAGGCGCTGCTTGGAAGCCAAAGGCAACAAGAGGGGACAACTGGGACGGGAGCGGATCGGCCCCCGGCCAGTTCGCTCTGGCCAAGGGTAGGCCTGAGGTCAGGGATCGATGCAGGCCGTCCTGTTACCGAACGGCACAGGAAACGAAACAGATTCCGAGCAACGGCGGCTGGCCGGACAAACGGCCAGAGGATCTGCTGAGTTGCCTCCCCCCGGCGTGATGGCCCGCCCCAACCTGTCCCAGGGCCATCCCCCCCGCTGGAGCGCTGCCGGCCCTTCGGAGAGGGTGCTGGAACTGCTCCGCCCCGGCAGTTTCGTGAAGCTGCGCAATCAGCCCGCCGACCTGCCCCCCTTCCAGCTGATTCAGTGCCGCGGTGGCCGCTGCTGGGTGCGCCAGCAGGCCTGGGGGCCCCTGGTGCAGTGGGAAGTGGCCCACACCCACCTCACCACCGCCGCCTGACTCCAGGGCCAGCCCCCCCGGCGACCACCAAGCCCGGGCGGCTCCCCCGCGGGCGACCCATACATTGGTGGGGACGTGAGCCGACGGCGGCCTTGATCGAGCGCTACACCCTGCCCGAGATGGGCGCCATCTGGAGCGAGCAGGCCAAGTTCCAGAGCTGGCTCGATGTGGAGATCGCCGCCACCGAAGCGAACAGCGAGCTGGGCCGGGTGCCGGTCGAGGCCGTGGCCACCATCAAGGAGAAGGCGAGCTTCAGCGTGGAGCGCATCCTCGAGATCGAGGCCGAGGTGCGCCACGACGTGATCGCCTTCCTCACCAACGTGAATGAGCACGTGGGCGACGCCGGGCGCTTCATCCACGTGGGCATGACCAGCTCCGACGTGCTCGACACGGGCCTGGCGCTGCAGCTGAAGGCGTCGGTGGCGCTGTTGCGCACCGAACTCGACGCCCTGGCCGACGCCATCCGCGAGCTGGCCCGGGAGCACAAGGGCACGGTGATGATCGGCCGCAGCCACGCCATCCACGGCGAACCGATCACCTTCGGCTTCAAGCTGGCGGGCTGGCTGGCGGAGGTGGTGCGCAACCAGGAGCGGCTGGAGCGGCTGGAGCGGGTGGTGAGCGTGGGCCAGATCAGCGGCGCCATGGGCACCTACGCCAACACCGATCCCCAGGTGGAGGCGATCGCCTGCGCCAGGCTCGGCCTGGTGCCCGACACCGCCAGCACCCAGGTGATCTCCCGCGATCG